>JAABUO010001321.1_pt1 | contig 33015 bp, 50 predicted proteins | sample 5559291 | NCBI WGS metagenome assembly JAABUO01 (sample SAMN10711878, study PRJNA513372) | rock metagenome | isolation source: Antarctica rocks | place: Antarctica: Victoria Land, Finger Mt sud | reverse complement strand
GTCGCCCTGTCACAGGGTCCCCAATTTGCTATGGGGCTGCATCCGAACAATAACGGCACCCGGCGCGGACAGTCGGTTCTCGAATGTGCTCCGCACTGCTCCGCAATGGCTCCGCCCCTGTCGTTACAAAAGTGGTGCGGATTGATCTCATGCGTAAAGTGCTTTGAAACTTTGCATGAATTGAAAACTGATGATGACAATGTAGAACTGGTGATGACGCAACTTACTAACAGAGAGGCAGTAACGTAAAACTTGAGAGAAAATTCTGAACATTCCTGTTGAAGTGTGGACATGCAGTTGTCTCCAGTCAAATCATTACTGGACCAGTTGCTAAATGTTGAGTCATAGGTCAACCTTAGTCCAATGCGTATGGCATGTGTGGCCCGCGTAGCGGCCTGTTTGCGTGTATATAGACGCTGTGTTGATAGCGTTGTATACGCTGAGCACTTGCAAGCACAATTGTAAAGATGTAGATCTTACTTACGTGCCTGCCACGACCGACCTCGCTTCAACAATTCCTTGATAGATTGGATCTCAGATACACATTCCCAAGGATACACTAATTTGCAGAAATGCCTGGATCAAAGAGGTATTGTGTCTAAACAGTATGCAGTCAAGCAAAATGTGTGTTAGGCTGCGCAATGCATTGAAATGCATCTTGGAGGCTATATTTACAGTCATGTAGAGAGGCTGTTTTCGAAAGCTGCTGAGAACAATCGTAGCGTTTGCTGCTGGCTGTTAGGTCGAGGCTGAATTTCAAAGTTCTGACGGCCAGCCACAAGCGCAAGCACGATGCATGTAGAGCTGAAATTGGAGGTTGTGTTAGTGATTATACCTATATCAGCAAAATTCGCAAAATTCATTTGCTAAACCATTTGCTCAAGCAACAAGAGGTATTCCATTTTCTGCTGCTGATCGAGGAACCATGCCCTGTAAATCCGACATGTTAGAAGTGACAGCCTGTCTCAGTGGGTAACATGCAGTCTATTGAGGTGCCAAGCTTCAGGACAGCTCGCGCTGCAGCATCTTCATCCATGCTAGACTGCACGAGTTTAGCGCTATACTGTCTTCTTGCCCACTGAACGAACTTGGTCTGTCAGAGTGCTGTCCGAGACAACATCCTTGGCAGCGCTGATACCGCCTGTGTAGGTTGACGGCAACTTGTGAGCTGTCAGACGCACAGCATTTGCATCTTCCACCATGAGCAGCCAGCCTGCTTGTACATGGCTGCCTTCTAAATGCTCAAGCCTCTCCAGTGTTGCTTCCCCTACAGCTCAAATTGCACCACCAGCAATCTCTTGCATTGTCTGCTCCAAAAACGTCAAAGCTTGATCTTTGTCTGGGCTCAGAGCAGCCTCAGCCGGCTCTGCTGGCGCGCCCTTTCGCTTTGCTCCAGCCTGAATGAAGCAGACCAGATGAGTGATCACTTTGCTGCAGCTTGTGCGTGGCGCTGTTACTACAGACCTGCATGCACAGGGTTACAGTGTGCACCTGCTTCAGGGCTTGCTTCTGCTCTTTGCTCAGCTCAGGAATAGCAGCTGTTATAAATCGATTAGCAGCTTGTATGTTGACTTCAGTAGCTCTCTTTGACTTCTTGAGTAAGGCTTCTGAGTTGACCTTACTGACTTTTCTTTTGAAGCGGCTTATGCGTTCCTGTAAGCAAAATCGTGACTCTGATGACCCAGCAGGAGCCTCAATGAGCTTTTGAAAAGTCTGCTTGCAATTAAACAAGTTTGTCTCTGGTACCTCCTCTTTGGCAAAGGCGTGCTCCTCAGGGGATGTACCGTGCGCACGCAGATATAGACAAAACAGAGTTTGGATGGCCTGTGCAACAGTCAGGTGAAGCTCCGCCCTTTCGAAAGGGCTGGCCTGCAGCAGGTCTCCATAAAGTCAACGTGAGCAGAACGCAATCACGGCTGGAGGATGCACTGTCATCACCTGTGCTAGGCTTTCCTCTGATAGGCAAGGAATAAGGCTTTCCTCGAGCTCCGCCAACGCTTCCTACGACGCCACCACAGGAGCCGTTACAAGCGCCAGCAGAGCACTTGCAAGAAAGCTGCAGCCAATATAGGCAAGCAACAACTTGCGAAACAGCTGCAGCTAACCTGAAATGTCTTCAATTGCCTCTTCACGTCTGATGGCAAAGCAATGTCCATAGTTGGCATAAACTGCAGCTGTGCGTCCACACTGCTGTGTACTTGCTGGTCGATATTAGGGTTAGAGCAAAGCAGGCGAAGCATGGCTGCATGCATTTCCATGGTCTGTCGCTTTATGCGTTGCTCAGGATTAAGGCCTGCTGTGAAATAAACTACGCTACGTCTTTTATGTGAGCAATATACAATGTGCATGTAACATCATCTTGTGAAGCACAACTCCGGAAGGTCGTGTGGGAGCGCGAATTGCAGAGCATGTCAGTATGTGGGGTGAATGCAACTTGCGTCTAACTGTGATAGTCCTTAAGCTGCAACTGCAGTCACCTGATTTCGATGCGTTGTCGACAAGTGTCTTGCGCAATTGGCACAGCTCTGCAAGACTTCTTTGCAACGGTGTGTGTGTCATATGCTATACAAAATTGCGTAAACTTTGACACAAATCTTGATGCTTTGTTCAAGTTGTCTGCTGAATAGCATCCATTGTTACAAGTATAAAAGCAACCGCATGAAGCATGTTTATACATTTCACACTCAATTTTTGCATTGATGGGTTGATGACACCAACGCTCAGACCCATGCCTGCGTAGCAGAACACATTGGCAGTTGATGCCTACTGACGTAGTGATCAAAGCGTTTGCTGACGATAGTGGAAGCAAAAGTTTAGATGTGTCCGCCTCAGACGCACAGACAACAGAAGTATGCATGCCATGGCATCAACGAAAGTGGGCCGAGCAAGTATCACCAACATGCGTCTATGACTTGATGATACTGCTGACCTCACCAGCTTGCTGCCTAGTCGTTGAAAGTCGTGCTTGGTGATGACACAGTTCTCACTCCTCAACATTGCAGCAAGCTCAGAAGGCAACAAGGTGACCCAGAAGTGCCTGGTAGGGCTCATTTATCCATGTGGCCATGCTGTGCAATGCTGCCTGTGCCTCTGTCCCAGGCTGTCATTGTGTCAGCATGTGTTGGCATACTGCTTGCACAGAACTGTCACAGGACTGTTTATGCCATTCTGAAAGTTTGGGCATAGATTGTGCTGCACCGGCCCAAGCAGCATGTCAAACAGATTTGCACACCTTAAATATGACAGGATCTGTTGTGAAGTGCCTGATATGTATGTGCTGACCACGGCAACATAAGTGAATGCCGTGCTGTGTTGGTTATCTCTGCCAGCAGCAAGTCAGCAATCTTGTGCATACCTTGTGCAGCAGGGACACAGAATGCACAGCAAGCAGATGTGCAGAGCAGAATATAAACGTCAGTACAGTGAGACGTGACAAGTGTGAAACATACCTCACATATGTCGGCTAAATGCTGGCAATCCTAGCAAGTCTGCGGCTTTGCTCACAAGACGTTTGTGGAGTATGTTGGTCAATATCACCGTCACGCGTCTTCATGCTGTTTAATAAGCACAGCTTTGTGAGCTCGTGATGACGCTGCTCTTTGCTGGACACGCAGGTAGCAGTTGGTGATCATCAGGTCACAAGGTTGGGCATACCTTATGCACAGTGAGTAAGGATGGATCAGGAACTGGCTTGGTGCCTGCTAGTACACATGATAACCTGCGGGACCAGCTCACTTTGTCAAGCGCTTTGTATTGTCGACTTCGCAGATTAAGCAGCAAAGCGTGGAACAAGCAATGGCGCATACTTTGTAAGACATCATCACACCAGTGCGATATTGTGGGCTCTTGGCTGTCTGATGGCCGGCAATTTGCAAGCGATAGCACGCGAGCTTGTACGTAGCAGTGTCGTTGGTTGTGCGTGTGACTGCGTCCACTATTAGGAGTGTACACACCGATCACTAGAAGAGTGGACACCGACTGCACCCTTTAGTAGAATTACCCGTGCATGTGTTGTGCACAAGAGCAGGGAAGCTAAACCCGATAGACCAGATTGGTGGTGCGCTTCCTGGATGGCACATGAAGGCTTACATCGCCTGCAAACATAGGATCACCAGTAATAGTAGGCATCAGTAGCTGCTGCTCACCAATAGGTTGGGCTGGACTGCCAAGCAACGCTGCCGGCAACGCAGCAAGTCCACCAGCTAATCGCATAGGTCACCAACCTTGCTATTAGTCTGTTGCTTCCTGTCCCGGCTGCAAATGCATTATACGATGTCGTCTAGCCGATCAGGCGCACATGGATTGGTATCGCCGTCTCAGCGGCCCAGACCTTCTCTAGCGCCTATCAGCCGTTGCTCGACCTCCCGGTGTCGAGCCTTTTCTTCTACAGCGTCTCTCAGTACTTGGCAATCAACAAAACACTTCAGTGCTTTGTATACGCCTGTGAAACAAGGTAAGGCATGAGCTGTAAGTCGAGACAGCGCAATGACGGGTCTCTGTGCTGGTATCACACATGCTCGATCAGCAGTAGAACGCATGCAGAGCAAAAAATTGACCAGACTGCAGCGAAGCCCTGTTATCTCATGTCTTAAAGATGTGGAAGACAAATGGGTTGCAGATTGTAAACAATCAGTATACCTCATGCAGGCTCCAGCTGCCGGCAAGTGACAAGAATGGGCAACAAGTCAACTACTGGCATTTTTGTACCACTTGTCAAGCTAGTACGAGCAGCAGTGGGGAAGAGCCAATTCAACCAGTTGCGTGGAAAAGGCATATCCTTGCACTCACAAGGTAACTTTGTCATGTTGCTGAGTCCAGTAGTGCAACAACAGCTCATTTGGTTTCTGTTGGGTTTTGCTAATGTGGCGCCATTGATACACTTTCTTTGTGACGTGCAGTTATCAAGAGTTTTGGTAAGAGGATAGGAGCTGACAACAAACAGGTGCAGGGATTGGTGAGGCTTGCAAAGCAGAATGGAGAGAAACTAGGATTCTTAGCATGACAATATGAGAAACCTCAGCAGCTGCAAGCGAACCAGTTGGCTTGCTTGTCTGCCATGCTTAAGCAACACCCTAGGCATTACATGGCTTTGAGCTTGCTAGAATCGCCCAAATTGGGCTATTGGCTCCCAAAATTCACGTATTTGTTTGACATGAGAGTGTGTTGATTTGGAATGCATTGACATAAACATGAGTGCCGGCAACAGCCCGTGAGGTGGCAATGCAGCAGCAATTGGTAGGTGAGTATGTGTGCGTCTGCCCAATTTGTTGGTATGAGTGGCTCAGCAGGTGCACAGGGCTTGTTGTTACAGCGTAAAAAATCAGCAGCATACTGGGCTGACATTAGCGATAATTCAGGCACACTATGGTGTGAATTATTGGCAGGCACTTATGCCTCTATATACTTTGTCTCGTGAATTGTTTTCCGACAGTTACATGTGGTCAACGCTTTTGTGTGAAGTTGCGCACAGTGTATGTCATGCCATTACTGTACATGTAACTTGTGCTGTCCATATTCGACGACAGAACTTACAGATCTGAGTGGCAGCACAATGGACATCTCCAACTGAGCTTGCCTAAGAAGGTCCTGATGACTGTTGCCAGAATGAAGGCATCATGCGGCATACAGATCAAACTACAAAGCTGCCAAGTATGCAAAGCAGTGTGTGCACATCTTTTGAGCAATACCACCATGGTCAAGTAGTTCCTTATGTCAGCAGCGCCTTCTAGCTCAACTCCTACATTTGTTTGCATGCAATTGTGAAGGATTGAAGAATGTTCTCAAAGAAGTCTATGATTGTGCGTTGTCCTAGAGACGCCAGAGCGTAAGGTTCAAGCAGGGCAAATGTGTGCTGGGAACCTCATTTGCCGACGTTGATGCTGCCACCTCCAGCAGGAGTATGCTCAGCTGCACTGCTTGTGGCTGGTGCCTCTGGAGAAGAACTGCCACCTGTTGATGGAGTACCCTCTGCTGCACCGGGTGATGGGCTAGCAGCATTGTTGAACACCTGATTTGCCGCTGAAGTGCTGCCGTTGAATGTGGAGCCAGAAATGTTGGGCAAAGAGCTGTTCAAAAACAACACTGGGCCCTGCTGTGCTGTATTATTGTTAAAGGTGCAGTCGGCTATGTTGGCATCCTGGCAGTTGTTCTGCAGCCAGCAAGCAAGCTGTCAATCATGTCTGCATGCATGTTTGTCAAGCACTGCACTTGAGAAATATGTAGCAGCAAGTATAGAAGGTTAAGCCAACTGAGCGCGTCCTTTGTGCCAATAACACTTGCGTCCACACCAAACCTCCCAATGCAAAGCATCATCATTACCAGGGTCCCTGATACTCAGATCGTAGATATGCATTGCCAAGGATGCACTGATTTTGCAGAGGGTGGTAAAACGCTTGGATCATAGAGATACAACCCATACCAGTGGTGTCAGATACAAAATGCAGTCGAGCAAAGTGGTGTTAGGCTGTGCAATGCATTCAAATGTTTTAAAACGCATCTGAAAGGCCAAATCATCCCCAGGATGCAGGGAGCCCATCTCAGGCAGAAACTCTTGTGACTTAAGTCTCAGCAACAACGTGTCGTTGATCAGCAGCAGCTCTCAACACTCTCAATACTGTCAAGCACACATGCCCTTGCATAGCCCTTATACCTGGTATATAGCGCCACCCTTCTCAGCACCATTCCCAGTAAAGGTACTGTCGCTAGTCATGCCGGTAGCGGCATTCTGGTAGATGGCCCCTCCATTTCTCGCAGAGTTTGCGTTGAACACACAAGTGGCCACATTGCCCCTGTAGTTGTTCTGGAACAGCCCTCCGCCACTGCCTCCAACTCTGTTGTGTGTGAAGGTACAGTTCTGCACTGAGCCTGCAAAAGAGTTTTGGAACAGACCACCGCCGCTGCCTGTGGCTATGTTGCTGTCAAACAGGACTCCTGTGACGTTGATGTTACCAATGTTTTGGTACATGCCAGCCTGCAAGACCAACAACTTGAGTTCAGCATGCGAGACAACAAATTTCTGCCTCTCCTGGAAGACCCATCACCTGACAGGGCGTGTTGACACACGTGCAAGGCTGTGCCTGTCAGAGGCGGACGCATTTCACACACGTATGGGTGAGGCTGTCCAACCAGTATTCAAAACGCATAACACCAGCCTCAACAGAGTTCTGGTCATGACTACCCCAGGCACAAAGTATGCAACCTCATGCCCAGCCTGGCAGCAATTCATTCCTTCCTTTCAAATGACAACGAAGTTGCAGGAGCATACCCCAGTTGCTCCAGAATTGTTGAGGAACGTACAGGCTGTGACAGAGCCAGTCATGTTGTTCTGGAACAAAGCTCCTCCCTGAGTGCTGCCGGAGTTGCTGTTGAACTGGCAGGTGTCAATCACGCTCGAAGAGTCTGCCTGCGAGACTGCACCACCTGACTGCCCTGCTGTGTTGAAGCTGAAGAATGAACCAGTGATGTTGGACTGGCTGCCAGAATCCACAAATATGGCCCCACCTGCATGCATCACCTGTTATACCCCGTGAAGTGACAGTTTGGATTATCAAACACACTACGTACAACTCTCAGCATGGTGAGTGCGATGCACTTCTGTTAAGAATGTGCGTGTTCATTGCTCACACAGGTGAGTCTTGTTCAGGCTCTGATGTTATACCTCAGGCTGCAAGGCATTGACTGCAACCACATTTAGGCTGACTGAGGGCTTTCGGTTGCTGGGCACTGCAAGAAGCAATGAATGACCAGCTGCAGCAACTCAAGGGTAGGCAAGCCAGCAGACAGGCCAGCATCAATGACAGGGTCAGAGAACCCCACCCGCGCTGCGTGCCGCATTGAAGGTGAAGTTGGTATGTTGAACAGTGAGGGAGGAGTTGACGATGTAGATGCCAGCGCCTCTGGCTGCCGCATTGCTCTGGAAGGTGCTGCTGCTCAGGATTGAGGTGCTGTTGCCCGACACCACCAGTGCACTTCCTTGACTGTTGGCAGCGCTGTTACCAGTGAAGTTACTGCCCTGTATTGCAGCAAGCAGGTCTGTACCTTGTTGTATCTCTTCATAGTTGCTCTGCATGCCTTTCATGTGAGCTGCAGTCACACCCCACCCACTGGCTCCCTGATACCTTGCGACTGAACAATGGGAAGTCAAGTATGTAGTCTTGTATGTACAGGCCGCATTTCAGATCATTACTAGCCAGCAAGCTCAGTGTATGCACCCTGGACGCAGGCCCCTAACAACACGTGTTCATGGCACACACACAAGCCTTTTCAGCTGTATTGAACTTCCGCTGGTTGAAAACTAACGCTGCTGTTGTATGGCATGCAAAGTTACATGCACGACTGTATGTGCTACCATGCTGGGCCATGCAGGCAGCACTGCAGCCTGCCAAGCTCCACACCTGAATGATGCTACCACTGTTGCCTTCCACCACAATTGCACCGCCTCTGGCGCCGGTGTTGTCCACAAATGTGCTGTTCTGGATAAAAGCAGCTGCACCATTCTTTATGTCCATTGCACCTGCAGGTGGCAGGTGACATGTCTGGCACCTTGCGATTTAAGGTACATGGGTTGATGAAGTGCTCATTTGGTCAGAACAGGGGACAAGCAGCACTGATCTCAAGTCACTGTTCCAGCCAAGCAGGAAAATAAGAACAGGTCTGAAGGCTTCGCTGTGATACATTGCAGTGTGCACTCACTCTGAAGCTCCATGTACTCGCAGTGCACAGTGAAACCTACACGATGCTGAGGTTTGCTCTCATGTGCCCAACCGTGGTGATATACATACGCAGGTCTGTTATGACAGCCAGGTGGAGCTGATGTGCTTCTCTGCTGCAATGGGCAGGATGTAGACAAACAGATCAGAAGGGACATTGGGGTGGTGAGCACCTGGCCCGTTGGTGTTGCACTGGCTGAAGGTGACGTTGTTGAAGCGCACGGTGCTGTTGCTGACAATGACGAAGCCGGGCAGGCTGGTGACTTGGGAGTCCTGCACTGCCACATTTGACGGCAAGTCTGCAAAGCTCAGCACCAGTCCAGCATCTGTAAGCATGCAAACCACATCTTGTCAGCAGCCCTGCTGCCTAAACATTTCAACACACTGTACTGCACCTGCACTTGGTATCAACAAATATTCTTCAGTGTACAGGTGTATCAACTGGTTGTGCAGGCAGGGCATAACATACAGGTCCTCCATGCATCCTCATGTGTGCATATGATCTGTCAAGATCACAGTGTGTAGTCTGCAGAACATGTTGTCTGCATGCTCACCATCAGGATCCATGTCTTGAGTGAAGGTAACTCCTTGAAAACTGCTGGAGTAAGCTGCAAGGCTGGCACTACCCAGCAAAGGCACTGGCACTCCTGGGCCTTGGCATACAATGCTGGCTGAGGCTAAGCTGGTACCCCCAGGCGCCCCTGCACACATGCTTGGGGTTGATTTGAATGGCGTATGAAACTGTACCAACAGTGCCAAGCAGCATCAAAAGGTCTAGACAATATCAAGCTTGGACACGCCTTGTGATCAAACCCAAGCTCACAATGCTGCTGGTACCTGCTAGATCGATGACACAGCTTGTGTCGAAGGTGGGCACAGCAGGAGGCGCAGGACTTGGAGCAGCAGCAGGGGCTGGTGCTGACCGGGGCAAACCTTGAGCTAAGCTTCCACTAGGTATGGGGCTGAGTGACACAAAGGACGGCACAGGCGCGCCTGGCGGCACCCCTTCTGTGTCTGGCAGCCCGCTCGTTGCCGGAGCATCTCCTTAGCGTGTGAAACGACAAAATAAGCAGCAGCAGATATGACGTCGCAACAACAGGCTAGTAAGGGATACACAGCTTGACGGCGGACCTTGAGCATAGCACAACGGCGTTGTTGTCACGAGCAGCACAACGCAACCAAAGCACACCGTGCAGAACGGTCTCCAGAGCCAACTACTCATCCGTGTTGCTTGCATCAATAGTTTAGGTTGCACGTGCAGCTGTGCTGTTGAACCTCGAACATCCACCTACATTGCTTGCAGCATCAGCCTGATTCGTTGGCACGACATACGATGGCACGACATCCGTTGGCAGACTTGCGATTTGCACGGGAGCAGCCTAAGCATCGCCGGCTGGATGTGCGTCAGACCCTTCGCCTGTTTGGACCTTCCAAGACTTTTTACAACTACGCGTCATGGCGGCGATGCCTTAGGGGCGGCGGCCAGAATAGCAACAGCTCAACAGTCACTCCCATAGAGCATTGGTGGATCAGTATTGCCCGCTTTCTCTTCAGACAGCTTACAATCACTCATGTAGCAGCTAGCTTGTGCATTGACCATGGCTGAATCAGATGCACCTAGACCATGGTGGACTTAGCCAGGTGGTCCAGCAGAGTGGCATAATGTGATATATCCAGACATATCGGCGTCATTGTTGTGCTTTTATGTTGCATGACTCTCCAGACATATAGAGGTCGTATCAGTAACACCCTCAGATTTGACTGGGCCAGAACAAAAGATCTGACAAAACAGCAGGGACACGATCGGTGCTGCCTGAAGGTTGACTGGTTTACAGGTCATAGTTGTACAGCAGCGACTGCAGCAATTTGTTATACAGAGCATCATTTTGATACAGAGGGCAATTCAACGCACAGGCATACACATATTGTGGATTCAACGGGCTCAAGTCATGGGGACAACTGCACAATGGAGGAAGGGTGATATGTTTCTCCTTCACCTGCAAAAGCACAATGCAAAACAAGTTGCTCTTCACATCTGTGCAATGATTGTCATTTCTGACGGCGCAGCAGCTCGTTAGTTGCAGCAGCAAGCAACAGTGTGCCAAATTGTAACAATAACAGCCAGCTCACCTTCTTCTCAAGAGCTGTCTGCTTTGCATCCAGCACTCTGGCCTTCACAACCTGTTCATGTGCAGAGTCTTATGTCAGAAGCTGCAAGAAAGCATGCATGACAACAGCAGGCGTGCAACTTATGCGTGAACATCATGCAGAGTCATATACAAGGTTGCAAACAGCATTCAGCCAGTGTACAGCCAGACTGGCTTAGGGTATTTGACAAGGCCTGATGACCACAGCACACATGTCAGCTGCATGCTAATGTTTCACAGCAAATTGCAGTGTGCATTTGCTGACTCAGGGATGCGGTAGCCGCACCTGGGGTGTTGCTGAGGCTGCTCGGCTGCTCAAGCTATCCAGGAAGTCACAGGAAGTTACACCCCATATCTGCACACGGCGTGTAGTGATTTGATACAAGCAATGCAGTCGGATATCGTGTCAAAAGTCTATTGCCAATATCGATTACGTTTGTGCCTGTCAGCATGCCAGGGCACACTATCTGCAGGACTGGTGCTGGGGTGAAGTGTGACTGCAGGCATGAAAGTCCATCCCTTGGCTTGCCAGCTTACAATACGGATTTAGAGGTTGCAAAGCTGCATTGGTTTGTGGCTGTTATGACCTTTGAGACAGATGGCATTCAGCATGTGATATACGCACCTGAGAACCTTGGTGATGCAAGTCTGGCTGCTGCTGGTCCAGCGAGGGTTGTGCAGGCAGCTGGTGGTTGGGGGCATGGCGGGTCACCAAGGGGGGTCTACTAGAGCCTGTCTCAGGGAATGCCCCTGATGTGCAGCCTGCCTTGTCTAGCAGCACCTTTTGTTTGTCCTCTGCATGCTTCAATGCCTGCTGCAGGCCAAAGGTGGTACTATGACACTGCAGCCTCTCGTGAATATGATGTGCAGGTGCGTGTTGCAAAGACTCAGCAGTCTCAGCTTGGTGCCATGCCGGCAGGGAGATTGTGCGTGACTGTTATGTTACAGATTGGCAGCATGCCAGTCTGGCATAGCATGTTGCCGTGGGTGCATGACAGTGTGCTTGTTCTTTGGTGTGCATGTCAACCGTAACAGATGCATGAGGCGCACCTTCTTGGCATTCTCTTGCCTCAAGCTGACTTTGAGCTCCTCCACATGCTGGTTGAACCTCTGAAGGCGCTCCTGCTTGGCCAACTGCTGCTTTTGCTGCATGGGCGAACTAGTGATCGCAAACTAATGGTCTAACATGAGCATTGCAGCAAGTTGGGTAGTGTATAGCTTGGTTTATATGAACACCGACCTTTGAGTCAATCTCGTGAAGAGCAGCTGCTTGCTGCTGCAAGTGGTTGTGAATGCGGTGTCTGAGGGCGTCTCTCGAACCCAACAGCTTCTGCATCTTTGCTTGCCTCTTGTCCTCAGCCTGCCCAGGCATTGACTGATTACGCAAAGCAGGGAGCTCAAACATGCATCTGAGACATGTATATCTTGACACTGACCTGCTTGTATTCCTGCATAGCCCTTTGTGCTGCGTCCACCTCAATGCTGCTGTCAACAATATGGCACTGCAAGCAGGGTAGGTTAGCTTGCACATTCAACACAATCAACTACTTGCTCAGAAAGAAGTCAATGCTGCAACACGCAGTATCTTCCCAGACCTGAACGAGCGAGCGAATGGCTCCCACAGGAGCATTGCACTCTGCCAGTTTTGGCAGTTTCGGTGGCACCTTCAGTGCTAGCCAGCCCTGCAAATAAGCACTGTTTTGTTGCTGCTTCGGCTGCAACACGTCAGCACTGTTGACGAGCGTGAAATGGCGTGGTGCCATATCATGTTCATGTCTCACCGGCATTTTTTGCCTTCCAAGCTTCTGCAAACGACTTTGTTCTTGGGCCATTTTTGACCCTAGGCAAAGATGAAGGTCACACACACAAAGTGCGGGCAGGGTCCCTATGACAGCGTGACAGTGACTTTGCACTTATGCCTTTTCGCGATGCTCCGAGCACAGACACAACTTACAGGCCAATGTGGTCAAACAATCTGATCTCTTGCAGACAAAATTCAACAACGAAATGATTCTGAACTCAAGCTTGACAAGCTCTGCATGCTCATTGCATGCTCAACCTTGACAATGACCATCTGACGTCGGTCACCTCACGCTTATCGCAATCTACTGATGGCCAACTTGCACGTGAGATGATGTAGCGCGTTCCCTTCAAGCCATAACGTTACCAGCGCAACTGAGTTTGATCCATGGATAGATTGACAAAGGTGGTGTACAGGTCCACACTTCGCACGTGAGTACCAAATCCTGCTCGGGGTCGCATGCAAGCTACTCAGTGTGCATAGAATCACGGCTCTACTAGAGTTATGCTGATGACTTTGTTTGTGCTGGTGCAGGGCACGCAAGCTAGACACCAGGCCTGCTTTACAGGTTGGCTATGTCAGCAGCAGCCAAGTGCAGACCTGTCAGTCCGTGTTGTATGGGGATGTGTACTGAGGTGAAACTGCAAATGCAGGCCTTGATTCACCGTGATGTCAACCGAGAATTGCCAGAGGACTTCAATAGCGTCCTTTCAGTCTTTCTGGGAGGCCCGCATAGATCCTTTTACATGCCATCAATGTTGCCCGGCCCAACTGTAGCACAGACAATCAGAGATGCCTTCAGGTTTCCGGTATGTACCCAGCAAAAGCAAGTACAGCGTGCACACCCTTCACACAAGCAGTGTCCGGCACAGAATACACAACAGCCAATCAGATGCTGTTTCATCAGAGTGATGTTGTTTGGCTGTGACTACAACAGCTGTCCTGATACTGCAGCCGGGACCCCCAAACATTGACTCTGGGCTCTTGGGCATGCGATTTCTGACCAGCATTTTGCAAGCAGCAGAAAAGCATGGTCTGTTTCCAGAAGCACAGCCAGGAAATGTCATGAGTAAGGAGGCTAGGGAGCCACCACAGGTGTCTCCCTCAGGCGCATTGTGCTGCGTGCAAGCATTGCCATTCCTGAGATATGCATCCTGCTACTTCTGCTCTTGCAGCAAAGCAACAGCAGAAGTACAAATGCCATGCCTGTACAACATGTTCGCACAGTGTTTGATATGCTGCAGACATGGCGCCTGCATGTACAGCTATGCTTGCCTGAACATCATGAGACGTCAAGGATCATTCCAGTCCATGCGCCTGCCTAGAGCCGTCCTGTGCACACATGCAGTTGCTGCAGCTGGCATGAGCAACAGTCTACCAGTGGCCACGTGACTGCCCAATATGCTGTGTATGTGGCAGGTCAGGCTGCAGGCAATACCAGAGCAGGCGTCCCTGTTGGTGTCCCACCCACTGCTTTACCATCCCTCCTTTAACTTCTTCTACCAAACAGTCATTCTACTGTGCCGGCACAGCCTGACTAGCGGTGCATATGGTCTCGCTTTGAACAAGCTGATGTCCATGGAAGCAAAGGCAATCATGTCTGAGATCATGATCAGCAACTCTCCGAATCCTCATGGACAGCAACGAAGCAGGATGCAACCAGAGCCCAAACTTGATTTGTCCAGAGACATGCCTGTTGCAATGCAAGGCTTCCTGGGTGAGAGTCATTCTACCAGACTTTTGAAGAAGCTTTTATGATGTTTTATCTTGCTGCATTATAGCAGACCTGACCACGGCTCTTTGTGACACTGCTTTGCATCCAAAATGCCACCTTGTGTGGCAGAGACATTGGAGCTTACATGGTAGTGATGTTGAAAAATACAAACCAGAGTTCTGCAGATGTGGGGATTGCTTAGCTGCTTGTACCTTGCTATTTATTTTGGTATGAATGGACAGTTGCAGGCTTGGCGTCATTCAGGCTGCAAGGCTTCACAAACGCTAAGTTGCCGTTCAGATCTGATCAGCTGATCTGTTGTGCAGAATCACAGCGCCAGAGTGAATCTGGAGGCGCAAACATGACAGGCCTCCAGGAACAAGACACAGAAGACCTGGAAACACAATTGTCACAGTCGGATGATGACTTACAGTTTGAGCCTCAAACTTCTGGTACGCTGACCTGCTGCACTCCAGCAATCTGCACATCCAAAAGTGTGCAACCATGGCATCTGCTGGCAGTGACAGCAGGCCTTGCTGCACCACCGTGTTAATGCATGTTGTCGTGGTATGCATGTTGTCGTGGTATATGCGGCACTACTTAGCTCAGCTCATGAGCCTGTTTGCACCATGTAAGTTTGCCTCTGGACGTCACAGGATTTTTTGCATCAGCAGAACTGCATGGGGCCGTCCTGAGACTTGCGAGGGTTGATGCTGATTGGACATCAAGGCATTTGTCTCAGTGCCCAAGAGTCCGTTTCTAAGATGGGTCAACATACCCTCTTGCAGTGCAGACACAGATGCTGACACAGATGACGTCACATTCAGCACATCAGGAACATCTATGGACAGATTTGTCGCTGTGAGTTCTGATGGTGATCCGCAATCAGCTGATCATCCACAAGAGACTGACCAAGATGATCCAAGCGAGGCTGACGATGCTGACAATTCTGATGAAGCAAGGTGAGCATGGAGCCTGTGACTGTGTCCTCCTCAGCATGTTCCCTTGTGCCTAGGTGATTACTATATCGCATGATAGTAATAACAGCAACTACCACTGACAAAATCCCATGATGACCAGCACATCTGACCAAGAACGCCCAACAGCTTAAGCATCTTGCAGACACCGATTGCATTGCATGCACCATGCAATTCTGCTGCATGACAGCAAAAAGAATTTCAGCAACCCCATAATGCATGAGCTGACTTGGTTTCATTGCAACTGTCACTGCTTTTGCAACAGCACCTCTTTGAAAAGTCAATAGGTGATTTTGTGTGCAGGCAGGAGTCCATCCCTTGGCAAGCCAAGATCAAACCACCTCCTTTAGTGAGAGATCGCCTGCACTCTTGGCAAAGCAGGCAGTCCATACCAGAAGCCTCAGGTCCATCCCTATGTCTTGTTGTGCCAAACATGCACCAGTCATTGTGCCGCAAATCAAGGTCGACATGCAATAGCCAAGTTTGTCTGCACTCCATGGGCATGCTGTCCCTCTGCAATGCCCTACACGCAAGTGTTGTGTCTGCCACCAATCCATCAAGCATGCTGTCCCTTTGCAGCCTTTTGGCAAACATGTGAGAAGCAGTAAGCATAGCAAACACAGCTCAGCTTTGCTTGTAGCACGATCAGCCTGGCCTGCATCATCTTCATGTTCCCTTGTATGCTTTGCACTGAAAGTTGGGCAGGCATGTGCAGCCCAAGCCAGGTTTGCAGCTCGGCTGGTGTTTGGACAGCTGAGCTGTCGCGCTACAAGATCCCTGTCAATGCTTCTGCAATCGCTCATAAATTGAGAGGTCAGACCTAGCCACAATTAATTGTCAAGTGCCCGATGCACAGGGGTATTCTTGGCCTAGTGTCATTGCTCAGGAGTTGGTCAATGCTTGACATGATATGCTGCATATCCAGGTGACATTGCAGATCCTCGGCACCCCTTCAGATTTCATCAAGTAGTCAGCAGCCTGCGCTGTTCAGACCCCCCTGTAGACCCCAACCCAGGCTCTCAGCAAGCAGATCCTCCCTCCTTGCAGTCACAAAGTAGCACAGCAGACAAGCAAGCACAGCATGCGTCAGCTGCACCAGACATCAATCAGAGCAGCAGCAGTCAGGACCAGGCACAGCCTGCCTCCTCCAGCAGTGAACCTCTGGATGTGGACCAGCATGATGTCCAACAGTCTGCACAGAGCCGTGTAGATGATGATGTGCAGGACTTGCATGATACAAGTGATCTGGCCTGCGAAGCTGACGAAGCAGCTGCTGCTGCACAAGCTAGCGCAGGTGCTGCTAGCTCAGATGACACCTGCCAACGATTTGATAGCTTAGTCAGCGAGATTCATGAGTTGATGGATGAGGTCCAGAAGGACTTCAGGGCACTTGTGCCATCACGTGATTGGCGTCAGGTCCCTGGCACCAGCAGAGGTAGCCTCTGCTGTACTTCCTACTTTTTGTGCTGAAACCCCACCAAGGATACACCGTGCATAACAGGTAGCCTGCACGCTGCTGAGGGCTTGCCTGGATGTCCTTTTTTGCCACTTCACTCTTTCCAGCAAGCCTCACATGGAGTTGGAACACCAGAAAATGCTGTGATGGCGTCTTATGTACTCTACTGATGTGCTCTTCACATTCATATATCAACTGCATGAGGCAGTGCTGCAAAAGCTGGGCCACATTTGCTTGCATCTTTGACGTACCTGTGCTGCCATGCTCCCATTCCAGTGATGCATGCTGCCATACCTAAGTGATGATGAAGATGATGGTTAAAATGGTATAGCCTACAAGCTATGCATGGTCAATCTTTTTTATGTACCTTGCTGTCAGCCTGATGCCACTTACGTCATAGCAGTGTGTTTTGGTAGAAGACACCACTTGACATACAACATTGGCGGCTAGTGAGTTCACCAGCTGCATTGATGATATGCTACCTGCCAAAATAATGGCCTCATACCAGAGAGCTACACAGGACCTCCTGTGCCCAACCAATGCAAAGGCATGCATTGAATATTGATATATTACATATCTTGAGAACATATAGTATATATGAACATAATTTAAATACGTGTAATCAATATGATAACATGAGCAACATATAATATATATATATATATATATATATATATATGTGTTGCTCATATCATATATACTTTATTAAATGATAGAAGAAGAAATGCATAAATGCACACTGGGGTGATGCAGGGAGCAGCATTGGGCAACCCACCGATGATGGCCATCGCAATCTGCTGACCATGCTGTCTGGGCCTCAACAAACGAAGACCATGTCAAGGGGAGGACCGGTGACTGGCGGCCAGGTCACTCATCAATTGTTAGCAACCTGATCTTTGTAGATGAGCTGTTGCCACATGTCAGCATTGATCAATTTTGCCGTTGAGCTGTTGATGCCTGCCAGCATCAATCATCTTGGTGATCCAGGCCATTTCAGGGTGTTTGTGTCATGGCTGCTGAGGATCGCAATTGATTTGTTTGCTGCTGTCATAAGCAAGAAACAGCTGACTGGTCAATGTCATGTGCTATGTTTGCATGTGATGTGCTACCGTCTCTTTTGATGCATCACAGCAGCCAGTCAGCAGTGGAGTTTGTCTACAGTCGCGTAACTTGGGCCTTCGTCATCCAATGTCTGAAGCTGCAAGGGGGTTGCTTGCTCAGACGACCCTCCCTCACCTGCTGATCTGCTCTTGGTTGTGCAGATGCTTCATGGTCAGGCAGATCTGGGAGGTGATCTTGTAGTACCACCTACTGAGTCACATGTGGGCCTCTATCTAGGTATGTGGCAGCCTGCTCAGAAACTGCTCTGCATAGCGAGCATGCCTGCTAATGTACATGGCTCAGTCTAGTTGTCATTGCATGAGCTAGTTGAGTCATGCCATTCTCACGACTGCTTGCTTTGCTCATCTGTCTCCCATGTGCTGTTTTCGTCACATGTGCACCTCTTTCACCTTTCGTCTTCCTGCCTTGTGCTGTTGTCATCACATCTACAGGCAATGCAGCAAGACCAGCATGGCCAATGGGTTTCCTACTAGCCGCATGCTGTTGCACATTACTCTGAGGGTAGCCTTTGTTGTGTATACATCCAGACAGGACTTATCCTTTATTTAGGTGTGCAGAAACTGAGTGTCTTGCTTGCGATTATGGCTGCACACACAAGGTCACAGCCTGCTCCCACTGCAGCTGAGCTGAGCACTGCGCTGACTACCAGAAGACTTGTGCCATGATTGCTAGCTGTGTACAGTTCTGACATATGAAATTCCAGAACACATCAGCTGCATGATTGCAGGCACTAACGTTCAGCGTGTGAAGGAGCTAGAGGCAGCTGGGAGACTGTTCCCATCAGACCTGCGCGTCTTTGTTGGCGAGGCCAACTGGATGAGTGGGCAACTGGAGCAAGAGCTGGCACGAGGCAGCTGGCTGCTGCTGTCGGCAGAGCCTGGTCTCCTGTACAACTTAGCCCTGTTGCCACATAAGTTTGGCAATGACAGAAAGTGAGCATAGTACAGAGTTGCTTGCTTGACTGACATTCAACGACTGTGGAGAGCCTTCCCTGCTATGCGGAACTATTGAGTTCAACATGTCATTTTCCAAGCTCTGCATATAGTTTGTATACAGACATGAAGTGATTTGCATACTGTGGTACCATGCATGGCTACATTTTAGCTGAACCATTCAACAGCAAATGATCCGTCAATGCATGTTGCATTGCAAGGCAACTGGTCTGTGTGTCTATGTAGTAGCTGGGATCTGCCGTTGCATCTTCCAAGATGCAGCACACAAATGCATTGCATTTTTTTGTTGCATACATGCACGTGTGGTAGATTTTGAACAGAGCTCACAGGTATACCTGTTATTGCAGGCATTCTGAGGATATTACAGATGATACAGTGAGAGCATCGGTGCGCCAAGGCATGTGGCGACATGTACTTGGCAAAGCAGGCAACAACTTTGCTGATCTCAGTAACATATCCAAAGAGCTAGGGAAAGAATTGCAGCATCTCAAGTACTGAATCAGTACTGCTCACATTCAGTATTTTTATGGCTACAGATAGCTTTTCATTGAAGCATTCACTTGGTGTAACCAGCATGGCAGTGCAAGAAAAGCTGCAGTGGTCATTCTGATCTGCATCTTGTACACTGATATCACCACCACAACGTTGATATTGCTTAGCTTGCAATTTTCACTTGCTCAACTTGCATTATTCACTACATGCAATGGTTTGCTGTTGTTGGACGGCTGGGCGTTTGCTGCTGAAGCTGTGAAGTGATCTATCGTGTCACCCTGCACACATGGATATGAGCATCTAGGTCTCCAAACCCTGTACTACTGACCTACGTGAAGATCCCGAGAATTTTTGGGTCGATGACATCAGCAACATGCCTTCTACATGGCATGGCACGCTAAGCCCTGCCTGTTTGGTTGTCAATGACAGGCAGCCATGACGTTGCAGACAGTCATGTAGCAGCTGTGCTTTGGGAGGGCTTGACAGCTGACAGATCACCAGCTTCAAGTCGCTTGCATCCCAAGTCAACTGCATGCATACAACCAGTTCTTGCCCTTGGTGCAGCATAATTAGGGCCACAGTTGCATCAATGCATCAGGTCGTCTAATGGGGTGAAACAGCAATTGTCAGGGTACTCCAGTAGGTCGTGTGGCTTCATTTCGTGTGGCTCTTTGCAATATCAGACTGTCATCCAAGTTAGTCGTGCTGCAGTAACATCTCACTAATGGCACACACAACAACCTGGAAATGTGCATGTGTCGTTTGCACCTTGATAAAGATACCTATTGCCATAGGTAAGCAATGGCTACAGGGGTCATTTTTGGGAAGATGTAGTCAGATCCCAATTGCACTCCACGTCCAGAAACAATCACTCTCACGACTGCCATTGGTACCGATCTGCAGTCTCTGCTTTCATCAGGTTGCCATGACATCTGCTGCTCAAGAAGATTCAGCAGGCTCATAAAGGCATTTTGTGCTCTATGCACACTGCAGTCTGGGACTTCATGTGACACATTGGGATGAAAAGTGCACATGGAAAGTGCACAAGCTTGAACTTCTTGATCATTTGACTATACCAGTTGGTCTGGCGGACAAGAATACAGGTACAGCTTTTGTAGCGCAGGCTGCAGACAATACCTCTTTGTAAACATGCTGTTGGTGGGGGTTTGCACTGCAGCCTCAGCATTAATGGCGACCAAAAAGCCATGACTGCTGACTGATTTACGCCCCAGCTGGAACCTTTACAAAGAATGCACATGAGTTTTTTGCTCGGCGCTGTGATGAGCCCCACTTTGACATGTCACAGACCTGGAGACGCCGTCTACAGCAGAGAGAAAGTTGGTGCCTTGAGCGCTGCAACTTGCCAACAGCTGTAAGCTGTCAACTGCAGCGTACGTGGGTCGATATTGGCAGCAGAATGCAGTATATGCTGTATAAGTTGAGACAGCCTTAGGGCTGAGCTGGTACCTGGCAAGCAAACACCTTGTCTTGTGATTGCAACTTTACAGGACCAAAGTTCTTGGCAGCTCTCAGCCAAGCTTGCAGAGGCAGCCCAGCACCGGTGACGCTCTGCCTGCTGCATCATTATAGAATTCGCATCTGCAGCTGCTTGAGCGCAACTGCAGGCGCTTGATCGAAGGATCTCTTGTCTGATCAGCTGTAGTTCTCCCCTTAGGCGGGTTGTAACGCCAGCGTTGTTTTTTTCCCCCAGTTGGCCAATCTTATCAGGACTTACCAAAGCCAGCGTTGGTCAAACGCTCCCTGCAATTTTTCATCGGCAGGTGGCGCTGAGGTCCCCGCGAAGTGTAATCGAGCTACTGAACTGTCTCTCTTCCGCGGATGTGCGTGTGTGCGAAGCCGTTTAAGCTTAAGCAATGCATGTGTATGAAACGCCACAAAGTTGTCTTCCGCAAACGGTGTGTACTCTCGGCTCACTCCTTGCGTCATATTTAAACACTTCTGCTGCTTTGGACTTGCAGCAAATTGACACAAGTCGTCACTACGACAACCAATGTACGGGATCAAGAACAGTATACACAAGGTATACAAAGGCGCAGCAGAGGCTGTGCTGCCCGTCAGGAGCCAATCTAGGTTCAAAGAGGAAGGGGTGCGTCTTTTCGTTTATGATGTAGATCGATGCGTTTGCGTAGGAATACTTTTCACTGCACGGTACAGGTGTTGACACCTGACGAGTTTGTCACCGCTGGCGACTATCTGTCAAGGACATACCCAAATTGGGAGTGGTAAGACAGCAGATCAAAGGTTCAGCGAGATGCCCACAGTGGCGTACGTGCTCTTTGCTGCGCTGCAGGGCTGCAGGAGTACCAAGCAAAACTCTAGCTCATTTACCAAAAGACAAACAGTATCTTGTCATTCGGAATGGTGAGCTTCAGACAGCACGACCTCCGGCCGCAATACTCATGAACACCAGCAAAGCTGTTGATCAAGGCCCTTCAAGCATTGCTCACCAGTTTCACAGGCCTTCATGTGTTCAGTGCCTTGCAAGCGCCGCGTGGCTGAAGTAGAGGGCTATGATGAGGCTGCAGAGCAGCTGCTTGAAACAGATGCAGAGGGAGATGGTTGGGTATCAACTGCAGAAGCCAGTCACAGAGACACAAATGATGCTGAAATTCCAGACCTTGATGATGATACAAATCAAACCAGCATCACACATCACGCCACAAGTGTTGAAGAGGACGTGCCTGATCTTGATGATCTAGGCATTGAGGATGAAGATGATGAGGTAAGCTTTGTATGCAATGCCTGTTTGTGCACACAGCATACACAGATAGAGAAGACAGAATGCAAGCTCACATATACGTGCTTGTCATCACCTATTTGACATGATAGCATCATGCAATTTGACACTTGGCAACATGCCATTGCTCACAAAGTGCTTACAAAGTGCTCACAAAGTGCTCACAAAGTGCTCACAAAGTGCTCACAAAGTGCTCACAAATTGCTTACAAGTGAGGTGAGCAAAGGTTGATGAGCTGCATGCAGGCCGCAGTTCCCCGCAATGGATACCTAAGAGCTGAAGAACCAGAGGATCATGTTGTTCGCTTGCGGACCTACAACCTGCACATCACCTATGACAAGTACTATTCTGTACCAAAGTTCTGGTTGATTGGGAGAGATGAGTCAGGCCAGCCTCTGCAGACCAAACAGGTCAGGCAGACATGTGCAACAATATTGCCGTGCTGTAGCAGCATCATGCGTATATTTGAAATGAGCCTGGTCTGTCTCAACCATGATGATGTGCTGTAAACATACAGTGAAATGCCGTCTTGCAGGTTCTAGAGGATGTGAGTGAAGAGCATGCACGTAAAACGGTGACTGTGGAGGCATTTCCACACGACACTTCATTGGTGGCCGCTGCCATACACCCGTGCAAGCATGCGGTCACAATGAAGAAGCTAGGCAGTATGATGGAGCAAGGGGGCAAAATATTCACAGTTGACCAGTAAGACAGACATTGACTCACAGCATATGCGTGCAGTCTGGTGATGTCCCAGAAATGCACCTGGTACATGGGTGTGTCTCTGCCAAGGTCATTGCTGGCTCTTGTATATCTAGGTGCCGGATTGATGCTGGTAGAGCTAATAGTTCAATTGGTATTTGATAAGAGCTATATGCTGCTTGCAGGTACCTGGTGCTCTTTCTGAAGTTCATAGCTTCTGTGGTGCCTACTATTGAGTAAGTCATGCCTGTATGTCGCATATTTGCCTATGCAGGGTGTCAATCATTGGCACCCACGTCAGAATGGTCTTTTAATATGTGTGTTTCGCAGGTTTGACAATACCATGTCTGCTGGGTTGTAACATGGTGCCATCAGAAGACTGAGTTTTAGCAACTGCTTGCAATGCAGTGCTGCACTTATCATCATGTTCAATAATGAATCCACACCTGTACACAAGCAGCTGTGCATAGTGAGCATTCATACATGTATGTACTGAACTGCAAACAAGACAGAACAAAGATATGTGGAACAGTGGCAGTCAATCTCAGAAAGTCATCTGTCGCGAGATCTGCTTCGATGCCTGTCTCTGCTATCTTTGTGGCTTCGTTCCCTGTCTCTGCTTCTGTGTGAAGATCTGTCAGAGTCCCTTGTGCTGCTGTGATGTCGGTCAGAATCCCGCCCACTGCTGCTTCTGTGCACCCTATGGAGTGACATAATTACTTACATTGATGAATGTGAACACATACTGTGACAATGTGCCCAGCAGCGCATGACGAGTACATGTAGTGTCTGTATTCACAGTATTGTATTTACTGCACTGTAAGTTCAATAAAACACTTCAACAGCTTGATACACACCTCTACACGTATGGCTTATGCGAACAGCAAACGGGAAACCCGAGAGCTTTGTACAAGGAATGCAAAACAGGAATCCCAACCTACCTATCCCTCTCCCTTTCTCTGTCTGCTCCGCTTCTTCGCCTATCAGGCTGGCTGTCCCTCTCATGCTCTCTAGGCCTGTGCTTGTCTGCATCTCTGCTCCTAGGGGCCTCCCTGTCTTTGCTAGGTAATCGCGGAGGGGGAGGCAACAAGGCCTGCTCACTGCGCTTTTTGAAGGTGTCATTCAGCTCTGTCAGCTTCTCATGCAGTTTGCACCAGGATCTGCGTGAACACATTGTTGTGTTGGCATTCTATTGGACGGTAAGCATCACAACAAGAAATTTAAGATCTTGCGCAATCCACATCAACATCAACATCACCTTGGTGCCAAGCCAAAAATTTGAGCAATGGCCTGAGTGTGTGGCATGCTGCTGCAAGTTCAAGCCAGTACAGATGTTTCGCATGCTGTACATGCAAAAGGTGTACTATGCAGGAGTCTGCTTTCAGGCTGACGTACGCCGAGAGAGTGCAAAGACTATAGTTAGACATAGATAGGCATGTCAACATGTGTGCTGCTGACTGCAGGAGCTGACAAACTCACTATTTTTTCGCACCTGTAATTGCGACCCATCTTATGATCCCTGACACGGGTCTCTTCAGAATTGATGATGAGGCCACTGATCTGGCATACCTCTTGTTGCCCATACCTGCTGCTGCTGTTTGCAGTTGCGCGTGCTTTCGCATCAGCTTCAAAGGCCGTCTTGTCTGCCTGCAGGACATGCCACTTGGTGTGCTAAAGCATATGCAGCTCATCTTTGGCCATTGATCTTCCCTCCATGCCAAAGCTGAGCGACTCTCGTTAGTACATTAGCCTTTGGAAAGCCCATACAGCAATGCATTGTCCCACAAATCATCACCCATATACGTTTTACATGCCTGGAACGCAGCATGCAATTGACTGGCATGCAGCAGTCCAGGGATGACAGACAAGACTTGACGTATGCGAAGCAAGCATAGGCAACAGACAATCAAGGCTGGTTGAAGCCTACTTTGACAGCATCTGCTTGCGCTGCAGCCGCTTGTGCCCCATCCACATTGCCTTGCTCTCCAGCTGCTTGAGAGCTGGCCAGCAGCTCTGTTATGCGTGCCCCCATTCCGTCTATGGTGGCCTGTACACAGGCCTCCAGTCTGTGCTGCTGTGGGTCGAAGACACCTGTCCAAACACTTTCGTTCGCAGTTTCAGAGCTCATGTCTTGCTTACCTGATCATCAGGGAGAAAAGCAGGGTTCGCTTCTGAGTCCAGACGTTCCTGGTTGCGTTTGACTTTTTTGCCAAGGTCATCAACCATCTTGTCTAACCACTTTTTGAGTTCTCGCTCGTACGGATATTTTGCTCTCTCCTCATCATCGAGAGCTTCCCACTGAGTCTTGCTACGGTCATCGTGAACTTGAGGACAAGGCCCAAAATCTGTTCTGGTTTTGTCAAACTCTTCATACGGGCAGAACCCGCAGATGTGAAACTTGCACACGTCATCGTCAGAAAAATTACGTGCAGGCCTGCGCTTTCATCACGAAATCGCAATGGAGTTACATATATAAGTGCTGCTGATCAGTGCACTCCAACAAGTGTAGCATACTTTTGTCGATCGCCGTCTCTATCCTCCCCCATGAGCTCATCAAGCATGGCTCGCATGGCATCCACCATGCTGGCGCGGAGAGCAACTGCCCGGCCACCAAGCTAGGTATGGGAGATCAGGAAAAGTACGCTATCTGTGCTCTAGCCCCAAAAACTTTGATTTTGCCACCCGTCAATTCAGCTGGTGTGTGTTGATGGCGACATGCTAGTGTGCTACACTCTAAGCCAGCCAGTACATGTCCTATTTGCCAAAAGTCAGGGCAGCCCGGTTGAGCAAATGCTTCTCCGAGCCATTGTTGAGGGTTTTCCGTGCTCTGATAGGGTTTCTCCTCGTGCTCCATGCAGTATATGATATCCCTGGTGCAGCATGTGTCTGTGCTGGTGCATTTGTGGCACTGATCGTCATTACAGCCTCCTGACAGCATAAGGTACAATTCCTACTATTAGATCTGTGAGGGCATTTGCAGCATGAGAGCTTAAAGAGCCTGAAGGCTTGCCAAGGCTTGTCGTCATGCCCAATGGCAATGTTTCATACAGTCAGGAGTCTCTGTCAGCTTTTTGTGTTCACGATAAATAGAGGATACCGCTACAAAATATTTGGAGACGTTTCCTGGGGACACGGCAGAAAGGAACTCCCAACACTTGTCTGACACTTGGTATACAGTGACTGTGTCACAAATATGAATGTATTGAATCCCTAGCAAAGTAACACTAGCAAAGCTTGCAAGCTGACCAAACGTGCCACAACCAACAGACAACAAGATCTTTTCAATCGCAAAAGACTGGCAAGCACATAGCATCAGATCCTTGCACATGCTACGGCTGTGTATGCCTTGCAATCTACACACCTCTTTCCATGCTTATAAGTACAAGTGCAAACAGTCGATGGCTGATGGAGGAACTGCATTGTTCAGAAACTGATGTTGAGAAACAGTTAACAGTGCAAAGCAACTTGGGCCAAATGCCTGTTCTTAACCTAGAGAAGAGGCAGGTAGCACATGCACCATGTTGATGACACACAATTAAGCATCTGCATCTATATTGGCTGAGCAACACCTTTGCAGCACTGACCAATGCCAGTCAGAAGACTCAACAGCATGCACCATCAGACCCTGCAGCCCATCCGCCACGCATCCTTGCTCAAGAAAAATCTCCATCTTGCACACATCACAGCAGATAGCTTTGCAAGGACCAGCTGTCCCTCAAGCCTGTCATCAATCAGCCTTTTCTCTGCAACTCTGCTGACCCTTGCCGGGCTTGCATACGGGGCCCACAAGTAGCATGCCACTCCTCATGGGGCATTCAAACATGCAGATGGGATCCAATAGCGTCATACCACTTCTCAAGGTTTAAACAGCTGTGTCTGTTTGTAGCCAAATGGGTCTGTCGTCGCCCCACCAGCAGCTGCTGTTTGCCAACAGCATGACCTCTCAGCAGCTACGCAGCACCAGCAGTTGATGTAGTTTGTATGCTTGACAAGTACGGAGCAGCCAAGCTGCTGCTGTTGTGATCAAGAGACAAACTTCAAGCATCTGGTTTCAATGTGGACTGGATAGCACTTCTTGCTGCAGAAGGAGGAGCCGCATCTGGCGCAGGTGTACCTGCATTTCAAGATGACGACCTTCAACTGGCTGCAGCATGAAATCAAGCATGTACACAACAGACATGCACGGTTGTGTTACATGCATCATTGCTACATATCTTGTTGCTTACGGTGAAAGGTTGCCGCACACAGAGCACCACTTTCTAGCTGAAGCTGTTTTGGATGGTCCAATTGCTGCTGTCAGGTAAGTCGGAACTTCAGGTGGGAACTGATCAAGTTCAGCCTGCAGAAGCATGATGGTTTCTGGGTATCCTGATTGGCAGCTGGCTTCAAGGGCAAAGAAGCAGCTCTGCATATGCATGCTTCACCTCCTCAAGCATGACTACAAAGCTCTTGGGACCCTTTTGCTTGTCAGCAAGCATCCCTCTTGTTTTCCTTGTCCTGGTCAGCTTGCCTTTCCTCTTTCCTCTGCTCTTGCCAAGCTGGGGTTCGTCTGCAACCCAGGCGTTTTACCATTAGATACCCAACAGGGACCAGGAAGTGCATGCACATTGTACTCTGGTCCTTACCTTCGTCAGATTCGCTCAACAAGAACTCTTCATCGCTGTCCTGAAAGGTAGGTGCAGCATCGTGATCAGTCTCCAAAGCTTCCAGGCGAGCGTTCGCAGCATTGCGTCGGTCAGCATCCGTGACAACCGCTACACGAGTCGAGACTTTACGCTGTCGCACAGTTCGTCGACCATCTGCAAGGCAGCAGGCAGCTCAGTTCGCAAAAGCTGAGGGGCCCCGTTGTCAATAAGATACACGCCTTGGCTGACGTATTCACCTGACATATGGTCGTGACCTTGAAAGTGGAACAAGTAGAGGGCCACTGATGGTGGGCCAAAAGGATGTCAGGTCACAGCAAGGCTAAACATTCCTGGACAGTCTGCCTCGCTGAAGCTCCGATAGGAGATGAAGCGGTGTGCAGAGTCATTTGCGTGGAAAGTCAAACTTCAGGCCATCAGAGGTATTCGCATCGCACGGCATCTATCCCATCTTGATCGCCAGGGTATGCACAGAACTCGGCATTGTATTGTCCAAGCAGGCAGATTGACAAACCAAATCTCTTGTGGCGCAGCAAGCGCTCATGCTGCTGCTGCAGCCCTGAGCCAAGCACCAGTTGACTGCTCCCGGCTAGCCCGTAGAATTCCTCGTACCTTCAGACCCTACAGCAAGCACTCTGTTGCACGAGTCTATCCCCAGCCATCAAAGGCCTGTGCTGCTCTACTCAGGAGAAGCCAACGCGGACAAGTGTGTCCCTGCGCACGGCTGTGTTGACCAAGCTGCCTCCTAGAAACAACGCATTTCTAAGGCGTTTGGTACCCTGCAGCTCTGTGTGCGCAATTGCGAGCCGCACAGCTATCATGAACGGCCACATACATATGCCAATAACCCTCCAACACCAGGCCTTCGGCTGGCTCTTGGCAATGAAGCTGCGCTCAAGTCTGGCCAGGGTCAGCAGCCAGACTATCCCAAGGCCCTTGATGCCCTGTGAGCCTATGTGCTGGCGCATGGCATGGGCCAATGCTATGCATGCATGCGTGTCTGTATGGTAGGGCCAGCAGCAGTAGTGTGTGTTCCATGCAGGTATTTTATGTATGCGTTCACTTGCCTAGTGGAGAGGGCATGGCGCTTTGGGCTGCCACTGGTGTTGGTCGACATACCAGGCAGGCCATCACACCTCTGCTGTTCTAGCTCTCATGCTGCAGATGAGTGCATAACATTATCTCACATGTGCATCTGCAGGGGGTTTCCAAACTGTAGCACTAGTGGGATTCATTGCTCCTCTGGCCGTGACTGTGTTAGGCCCGGCAACAGGACAGCTTTTGGATCATTCGCCACGACAGCTAGCACTAAACACCTGTGCTGTGGTGCAAGGAATATGCATAGTCATATCAGGTGTGATACATTGCACATGTGTATTCTTTGTCCATGTTCAACCTGCTTTCTCAATGTGTGTCAAGCTGCAATGCTGCCTTTTTCAATATTCTGCCGCTGTAATATAGTCAGTTTGGTACTTGTGATCAAGCTTACTTTGACACCGAGGGCCAAGCAAGATTCAAGGTTTGCAGCCACCTTGCTGCTTTGTGTAGCTCATACATACCATATTGACGCTCACATCTAGCAGCACATCCAAGATGACAGCTGATTAGTTTTGTCATACAGGCCTTGTGATGTGGAGGGCTGTTCAGCTAGGACAGTCCTTTCACCTGCAGCACAGCCCCTTGTTTCTTGTTCTGCTGGTTTTCACAATGCTGGAACGGCTGACGTCCTTTGCCTCTGATGTGGCCATAGAGCGGGACTGGCTCACAAAGCTTGTTGGTGAGTCCCAGGTCAACTGTATGCAGGCCACTGCTGCCTTGCCATGCTTCCGCCTGCAGCATAACAGCATCTATAACTGCGCAAATATGCTACAGTCTGTACCCCTGTCAAGGCACTGTTAGCATGCTCAGCCCGCCCAGACTAGCAAGGGCCCCTGAAGGGCGCATTTGAGTGGGTACAGACAACTTGTGCAGGGGTAGTAATGATGTCTGTTTAATGTCAGACCATGTCAAAGCAGTCGCGCTTAGAGTTTGCACCCCATTGGCCTTCCAGTCAGCTGAAGTGATCTTACTTTCAGGCAGAGGCAATGAGACTGCCTTGGCAGAGGCAAATGCTGCCTTGAGGAGGATGGATCAGGTGGCAGAGCTGCTTGGCACTCTGGCCTTTGGCTGGTGCATTACACATCATGGCAACCTGGTGGTGCTGCCTGTCATAACAGGCCTTGCCTTCCTGGCTTTGCCCTTCGAGATTTGGGCCATTCAAAGGGTGAGTGTTCTGGACATGCAGTTCACCCAAGCTCCCAATGATCCTACCTTAACACGATGTGTTGGTGCATTCTGTTGCCACTGTTGCAAGATCAGCTGTGTTCATGCTAAGAGTGCACTCATACTGCATGCTGGGCACCTTTTGATTTAGGCATTACTTTAGGGTAGAAGATCTCACTATATAAACAGGTACGTCTGGAAAATTGGTACACGGTCATAGATGATCTCACGTTCTTGCACAGAAGAAGCAAGAAAAAAGCAGACCTTGCATTTGCTCACACTGTCTCATCACACATCCAGGATCAAAATGCTCGACGCTTTCCAAGTTAGCTGGTAGGTGGCCCCATCAGCATCAGCGTCACAGAGTTGGGCATAATCATTGCTTGTGAAGATATAACGCTTAGCAGATCCGACCCAATATTGGGAGCCCTTGTCTTGCTGATCTTGCCTGACACCAGCACACGCCACTCATACACAATGTAGGTCAACATTGTTGCTTATGCAAGCCACTTGACATCATTGTGCCGACACTAGGTGGTCAACTGTGCAGCTGATGCCTTGACCACAGACAGAGCAGCAGCCATTGCCACCAGGCTCTCACTGAATGCTCAGACAGCCAGTCAACATAGGGGCATCAGCCTCACTAGCATCTTGAAAGGTGAGCACTTAGATAATTGTTTTGTCATGAGATGTCATGTGCACGCATGGCTGCGGCTAGGCCTGCATGTGTTTGCTGTTTTCCTGGTCTGCACCGCAACAGTGGTGTTGTTGTGTCTGGTCTGCATTGTTATGGCAGTGTGTGCTTCGATGCACCCATCTTTGACCATGTAGGGTTGCAGGCCTTGTGCACTCCTTTTCATTGTCACAACTTGCAGCTATTGTGCAGCCCAGAGCAGTTCAAAGCAACCTTCTGCACAGCAGATGCACATGTGGGACAATGCACATGAGGGTGAATGTGCTTGAACCCCCAGACAGCAGGTTAGCCTTGCCTGACATGCCAAGCATGTTTGACTTCAGGCATGGGCAGGTCGGCTCAGAAGACAGTGTCCAGCTGGCAGTTGTACTTTCAGCAGCCAGTGCTGCCTGCAAGCCTGGCCTTCATCATGCTGCACTTCAATGCTGTGCTGTCTCCTGGCTGCCTCATGACAGCTTTCCTCTCCTCACGAGGTCTCAGTGGCACTGCCGCAGCAGTTTTCAGGTCAGCCTCATCTGCATCTCAGAGTCAATGCTGATGTGCCCTTCATAGAAGTTGTTGAATCCCTGGTATGAGCACAAAAGGTCTGCTTGTACACAGCTTCTACTCACTGAATTTATGCAATTGGCGTGTATATGAACTTGCTCAGCCTTGTCCAGCTCAAGAAAACTCCATCACAGCTGGCATACTTGAGCTGACAAGCCTTGAGCTTGTGGCCTGCACGAGCTAAGCTTTTGTATCACAGAGAACACCAACCTAGTATGCAGTCCTTTAGTGCATTGCTCAGACCTGTGGGATCTGTCAAAGACCTACACTCTGCTGTTACAGAGCTGCATGTGCGGTGATGGGGTTTGTGGGCACATGGGTGGGACAAGCACTCATAGGCAGCATTGGCTTGCTGCGCACTGGAGTCTGCGCTTTGCTGCTACAGGCTGGCAGCCTTGCGCTTGCTGCAATCATTTACAGGTCAGCCCACTAGCTTGGCAAACTTGCACGCTAATCCTCAGGGACCACATGCATCCAGAGCATGCAGCAGAATCGAGTTCAAGATGTGTTGTAAAGCGCGCTGATGCCGCATGATGATACAGTGTGTTGGCAAGTCTTTTGCATTGAGCTGTTTGAGTCTAGACACAGAACTTACATGACATCAGTAATGGTGCAGGTCGCATTTGGCTCAAGCCCACATACATCAGGCAGGGGCCACAGCTGCATCAGCCTTGGGGCAGGCTATTGCTGGGGTACCCCTGTACACTTGGTTCTTCTGTGGCATGATTGTCTTGTCTAGAGTCGCCTTCTGGGTCTATGATATGGTTGATGCACAAATCTTTCAGACGGTGAGCAATGGACGCCACATTCCTACTGTCTGTGCAGAGCAGCAGCATGTCAATTGTTCAACTTGCACGCAGCATCTATGCATTTTCAGCCTCTTTCTCAGTAGCACATGGATTGCAGTCATTTGGAGACAACTGTTGCTGAATTAGTCACAAGAATTGGTATGATCAGCTTTCTGTTGTTGATGCAGGCAGTGGATCCTGCAGTTGTCTCCTCAGTCTCTTCAGCAGAGGTTTCGTTGTGTAGTCTTTCTGAACTTGTCATGTTGGGCATTGCTGCAATTGCAAGCGATCCCAGCAGTTTTGGCCTCCTAGTGGGCTTGTCCTCTGGGACCGTCATAGCAGCCGCAGTTGTATACAGCGTGTGGGTTTATGGACAGACAAATGGCCTTGAAGACACAGAACACCTGCCTAAGATGGCAGCACATGGACTTGCCTGAACTGTGCTGCTAATGTTGGGGACGTGTGTAGCTGGTGTTGCATGGATAAGAATTTTGTGTTTGTCCTCGATTGCCATACCTTGAGAACATTGTGATGTGACATACCAGAGCAGGAGTGTTATCTGAGCAGAATTCTGGTGAGACCAGCCTTTTGCCAAGAGAGTGTGCTTGTAGACTTTGTCACTGTTTGTTAGATGAGCGTGCACGTGTAAAGTCAGTACGTGACATACTAGGTCCGTGACATAAGCCGACCATTCTCCACTGACTGCAAAAGTGTATCTCCAAGACTTTGGTCTGTCAAGAACCGTGTAGATGCAGCCACCAGGTCTCAGACGCCATACATGAGTGCTGCTGCAGCACTCAGAGATGCAGCATCTCTGATGCAGCATCAGACCGATTACCAGTAGCAGATCAACTATGGAGTCCTGAACTAGCCAACATATTATTTGCAAGTAATACTATCTGATAAGTAATACTATCTGAACAATTGCAGGGCACAGCCTTGCAAGGCCATGCCTTGAAGCTAGGTATGGGTTCACCCTCAAAGTTTGCGGGTCTTCACTGAATGATCTTGCCTCGCTCAGAGGAGGAGGATTTTACATCTTCAGCCAACCAACTAGGTTGTACAGACGTGCCAGGGTTGTCAATAACCTGGTGAAAAACTCAAATTATTTCTGTACTCATTTCATTTTTCATTTAGCACCTTACAGTCTGGGGTGTGGAGCCAGTTGTGACTCATCAGACATCCTGGCTTGAAAGCACAGGTGTATGTGGTGTGCAACAAAACCAAGCTGGTGGGAATTCTGCTCGAAAAA
>JAABUO010001319.1_pt1 | contig 33046 bp, 29 predicted proteins | sample 5559291 | NCBI WGS metagenome assembly JAABUO01 (sample SAMN10711878, study PRJNA513372) | rock metagenome | isolation source: Antarctica rocks | place: Antarctica: Victoria Land, Finger Mt sud | reverse complement strand
ACGACCGTCTCTCTGGCGCCAATCGGATGCCCTCCCTGGCCGCCCTCATCACCCAACGCGCGGCTGAGGCCCACGCCCCCGTGGCGCTCGCAGCGGCCTAGCCCCCCGACTTTTCGATAAGATACTACATCAGTGACCCCGATCGCTTCACGCTCTCATTGGGGTTGCTCGGCTTCTTCGGCTCGCACGGCGCGGCGTGGGGACCCTTGATGGCCGCGTCGGCGCTGTTCACTATCCCCACCGTCATCCTCTTCCTCGTCGCGCAACGCACCTTCATCCAGGGCATCGTCACCACCGGACTGAAAGGCTAATGTAGGAAAGAACAGGAGCAAGCGATGGTTGAAAATGTTCGCCGCACGGGGATGCGCCGCTTCGAGGGCGCGCGCGTGATTGTGACCGGCGGCGCCAGTGGCATCGGAGAGGCAACGGCGGCGCGCTTCCTCAGTGAGGGAGCGTACGTGCTCGTGATGGATGTGAGCGCCGCGCATCTCGCGGCGGCGCGTCCCCGACTGGAACGTCTGGCGGACGAGTACGGCGGCCGGTTGGACGTCAACCACGGTGATGTGTCCGCGCCCGGCGATGTCGAGGAGATGGTGCGTCAGGCGCTCGACGGTTTTGGGCGCATCGACGTGCTCATCAATAACGCGGGGATCGTCTACGAGGAACCCTTTCTGGAGATCCCGGTGGGCCATTGGGATCGCACGATGGCGATCAATCTACGCGGGATGTTCCTCGTCGGGCAGCGTGTGGCGCGGGAGATGAGCCGCGAACGGCGCGGGGTCATCCTCCTGACGTCGTCGACCAATGGGCTCGTGGGGGAGGACAAACTCGCGCACTACAACGCCTCGAAGGGCGGCGTCACCTTGCTGACCAAATCCATGGCCATCGAACTCGGTCCCTACAATATCCGCGTGAACGCGGTCTGCCCCGGCAACATCGTCACGCCGATCATACGGCCGATCGATTCCCCGGAGGACATCGCCTACCGTCGAGAGTACGCCAAGCTGTTGCCCCTCGGCCGCGTCGGCCAGCCCGAGGAGGTCGCGGCGGTCTTTGCTTTCTTGGCGTCCGATGATGCGTCGTTTATGACGGGTGAGACCGTCGTCATCGACGGGGGGCAGTTAACGTACTGAATCTACTATTAAGGAAAAGGATAAAAGATGACCATCGACGACCTGGACACGCCGGCGCTGCTGATCGACCTCGACATCGTCGAGCGCAACATCCGCCGCATGCAGGAGTACTGCGACGCGCATAGCCTGGACTTGCGCCCGCATATCAAGACGCACAAGATCCCGGCGCTGGCGCATCGACAGATCGCGGCGGGTGCCCGCGGCGTTACCTGCCAGAAGATCGGCGAAGCCGAGGTCATGGCCGCGGCGGGGCTCTCCGGCATCTTGATCACCTACAACATCCTGGGCGCCGCCAAGTTGGAGCGCCTGGCCCGTCTGGCCCACCAGGCCGCCGTCGCGGTCACGGTCGACGCGCCCGAGGTGGCCGATGGGCTCGATCTCATGGCCGCGCAGGCCGGCATCGACCTCACCGTCCTCGTTGAGTGCGACACCGGCGGCGAGCGCGCCGGCGTGCAGACGCCCGCGCAGGCCCTCGCGCTCGCCCAATATATCGACATCGCGTCGCATGTGCGCTTCGGCGGCCTGATGACATATCCCCTCCAGCCGTCGTCCGGTCCCTGGCTCCGCGAGGCCCGCGCGTTGCTCGACGCGGCCGGGCTGCCCCCGACCATCATCAGCGGGGGCGGCACGCCCGCGGCCTTCAGGACGCATGAGTATGCCGAGATCACCGAGTTACGGGTGGGCAACTACATCTACAACGATCGCACGACCGTCGCGCAGGGCAGCGCCGCGTTGGGCGACTGCGCCCAGCACGTCCTCGCCACGGTCGTCAGTCGCCCCACGGCCACGCGCGCTATCCTGGACACCGGCTCGAAGGCGCTCACCAGCGACCCCGTGCGCGGCGGGGATACGACGGCGCGAGCAACCATGGGGCACGGGCACATCGTGGAGTACCCCGACGCCACGATCTACGCGCTCTCCGAGGAGCACGGGCACGTCGACGTCTCGGCGTGCCCCCCGCCGCCCGCGCTAGGCGAGCGCGTGCGCGTCATTGCCAACCACGCCTGTACGGTTAGCAACCTATTCGACGAGGTCTACGCCCATCGCGACGGTATCGTCGAGGCCGTGTGGCCCATCGCCGCGCGCGGCAAGATCCAGTAAGGGACGGTGGCGCCAGCACCGCCCCTCGCCGAAGAGCCGCCGCACGGCGGATGGCGGGCGCGCGACCCCTACCGGCCGCCGCTGATTCCGGCGCGCTGGATCGTCGACGTGAGTTGTTGCTGCAACTGGGCCAGCGCGGCCGACGACGTTTCGCGGCCGGTCCAGACGGGCGTCAGCACGTTGGCGATGACGCTGTCGTATTGGCCGTAATTGATGGCCAAGTGGTTGATCGACTCCTGGCCGTGGGCCATCGACCCGTTGGCGAGCTGCGTCAGCTGCGCGACGGAGAGGGACGGGACGTGCGTATGCACGCCCGCAGCCCATCCGGGCAGCAGCTGGGAGAACGGCGGCACGACGCCCGTGGCGGCCATGTAGGTCTTCCCGCCATAGCGCGGGTCGGACAGGTACTCCAGGAACGTCCACGCCTCTTGCGGGTGCGCCGACTTCTTGGCCATGATCCAGGGGTCGGTGAAGACGACGTCCTTGTCCGTCTTGATGTAGGGCAGCGGCGCGGCGGCCCACTTGAACGTGGCGGGCTGGAAGACCCAGAAGCCCCACACGCCCGTCATCTCCAGGCCGATCCTGCCGGAGAGGAAGGGATCGGCCGCCGTCGACAGGCTGGTCGCCTGCGAGGGCGTGGGGCCGATCTTGTACTTGAAGATCTGGTCGGCCTGCCACTGCGTCGCCTGCCGCACCGGCGCGCTGGTCGCCTGCACCCGGTCGACCACGCCCGTGGCGTAGGCCGACTGCGGGAAGATGTCGCCGCCCCAGAGCATGGCGTTGGCGTTCGGCGGCCAGAGGTTGTCGTAGAGCCCGAAGACCCGGTTGGACAGCGAGCCGCTCGCCTTGTTCATCGCCTGCGCGTACCGCAGGACCGTGGCCCAATTCCAGGACTTGTCGTTCCAGTCGGTCGGCGGCGTCGCCAGGCGCGCCTTCTTGAGCAGGTCGACGTTGTAGAAGAGGAAGCTGCCGCCAGAGGCGAACGGGATGCCGTAGACGTGGCCCTTGATCGTGTATAGGTTGCGCAGGGACGCCGGCATGCCCTCGAAGGAGAAGTGGCTAGCGTTGATGTAGGGGGTCAGGTCGGCCGCGACACCACGGTAGACCAGGTCGGCCCAGCTGTTGCTGCCCCAGTGCGAGAAGACATCGGGCGGGGAACCGCCCGCGATCATGGTCAGCATCTTCTGGTCGTAGCTGGCCGTGGGCACCTTGACCTGCTGGATCTGGATAGTGGGATGCAGGGCCTCGAAGGACTTGATCGTGGCGTCCTCCCAGGGGTTGACGACCGGGTCCGTGCGGGTGAGCCAGGTCAGCGTCACTGTCGAGGCGGCGTGCGTGGCCCGCGGCCCGACGATGCTGCCGCAGGCGAGCCCGAGGGTGAGTAGACCCGTGAGCAAAGACTTCGTTTTCATAATCATGCCTCTCTTACCACCCGTCGACGACGGGTGTCGCGATCCAAGACGAAACGGCGCGCCCTCGCGCCCTGTAGCGGCGCCTGCCGGCCCGCGTCCATCACCCCCTCTCTTTTATCCTTTGACGCCACCGATCATGATGCCCTGCACGAGGTAGCGCTGGGCCAGGAAGAAGATCACCAGGCAGGGCAGCACGGCGACCAGGGACGCCGCCATGAGCATGTTCCACTGCGTGCCGCCAAAGGCGGCCGTGTACTGCTGCAGGCCGAGGCTGACCGGGTAGAGGTCGTTGGAGTTGAGGTAGATCAGCGGGCCGATGAAGTCGCTCCAGTGGAACATGAAGGAGAAAATAGCGACGGCGGCCAGCGCCGGCGTCGAGAGCGGTAGGATCAGCCGCCACCAGATGGTCAGATGGTTGGCGCCGTCGATCTTGGCGGCCTCGTCGAGCTCGGCGGGGATGGAGCGGAACGCCTGCCGCAGCAGGAAGATGAGGAATGGGCTGCCGAAATAGGTCGGTACGATCAGCGGCAGGTAGGTGTTGAGCCAACCCAGCCACTTGAACAGGATGAACTGTGGGATGAGTTGCACCTGGCTGGGGACCATCATAGTCGCGAGCACGAGCAGGAACATGGGCTCGCGGTAGCGGCAGCGCAACCGCGCGAACGCATAGGCGACGAAGGCGGACGAGAGGACGTCGCCGACCAGGGACGCCGCCGTGTAGAGGGCGGAGTTGCTCATGTAGTGCAGGAAAGGCACGACCGTGACGGCCGTCGCGAAGTTGGACCACAGCGCGGGTTGGGGGATCAGTTGTGGCGGGAATTGCGCGACGCTACTCAGGTCCTTGAGCCCCGTCGAGAGCATCCAGGCCACGGGCAGCACGAAGACGGCGGCGAGCGCGACCAGAGCCGCGTAGGTGAAAAGGCTGCCCCACACGCGCATCGGAACGGGCACGGCGATGCGCCTGTGTTGGACTATCTGTTCATCGACACGCGTGACCATCGTACGACCCCCTTACAGCTACAGACGACACGACGCGGCTTGAGTCAAGCTTCGTAATAGACGGCGCGCCGGCTCGCGCGCAGCATGGCGACGGTGAGAGCGAGGATGATGAGGAACAGGATCCAGGCCTGCGCCGCGGCGTACCCGAACTTGAAGTACTGGAAGGCATTCTGGAAGAGGTAGAGGACGTAGAACTCCGACGCGTAGTTCGGCCCCCCGACATCGCCATTGCTGGCCCCACCGCTGGTGTTACTGCCGATGACATACGCCGGCGTGAACACTTGCAGCGCGGCGATCACGCCCGTCACTACGTTGAAGAGGATGGCCGGGCTGATCAGCGGGAGCGTCAGGTACATGAACTTGCGCCAGGCGGTCGCCCCGTCAAGCGCGGCGGCCTCGTAAATCTCCAGGGGGACCGCCTGCAGCGCCGCGAGGAACACGATCATAGACCCGCCGACCGACCACAGCGACATCAAGGCGAAGGCGGGGATGACCGTGGATTCGTCCTGGAACCAGTATAGTTTCGGCAGGTGCAACACGTTCAGCGCGTAGTTGGCCAGTCCGACATCGGGATTGAGCATCCATTGGAAAACCAGAGCGACGGCCACGGCGGGGATGACGGTCGGCAGGTAGAAGATGGTGCGGAAGATGCCGCGGCCGCGCACCTGTTGGTTCAGCAGGAGGGCGAGCGCGAGGGAGACGACGAGGCCGCTGGGGACGGAGAGCGCCGTATAGTAGGCCGTGACGAGGAGCGACTTCTGGAAAAGCGGGTCGCCGAACAGGGTGGTGTAGTTGTGGACGCCGGCCCAGGTGGGCGCGGTCGTGGCCGTGTAGTCGGTCAGGCTGAGGAACAAGGTTGCAATGATGGGGCCGCCGGTAAAGGCGATGAAGCCGAGGATCCAGGGCAGCAGAAACAGCCAGAAGGTGCGCTCCTCACGCGCGGCCAACCGACCGATCGAGCGTCGGCGCGACAACGGCCGCGCGGCACGATGGACGGCGAGCATGTCCATGGATGACTCCCTCCCTTACCGGGAAGCTTCCCAACGAACGATGGTCCTGTCCTAGCACGTTCACTAGCCATTGTCAATCGCGACAAGCCAATGCGCAGGTGGATTGTTTGACAGCCCACAGCGGTTGCGCTACAATGCGCCCATCGGCGTGGGAAGCCTCCCATGGATTGCTAGGTTTCGCGCTCCAGCGTCATGTGGTCTTTCATAAACACCGCGCTCTGCTAGCTAAGACATGGTTCAGTACACGCTCGGTGTGGCTTGACAGTTTGAGCCTCTGCCAGGCATAACACTGTCAAGTCCGTTTGAACCATGTCTAATGGAGCAGAAGATCGGATTGGAGAAGGCGGATGCGGCAACGGCTGTCCTTGAACGGGCCTTGGTCCTTAACCTTTTTTCCCGAAGAGCAGGAGCCCGCGCGGCATCCCGACGCGCTGGTTGGCGCCACGGCGGCGACGATTCAAGCGACCGTACCCGGAACCGTCGAGCAAGCGCTGCACGACGCCGGCCTGATCGCGGACCCCTTCGTCGACCGGCATTGTTTTGACCTGCGCGCCTTTGAAACCTACGCCTGGTGGTTCCAGCGGTCCTTTACGGTTTCTACATCCCTGAGCGGGGACCGCTACGACCTCGTCTTCCATGGCCTCGACACCATCGCTACGATCTGGCTCAACGGCCACGAGCTGGGGCGCGCCGCCAATATGCTCATCCCCCACCGCTTTGACGTCAGCGCGCTCTTGCGCCACGAGGGCGAGAACCGCTTGGTCGTGCGTCTGGGCTCCGCGCTGAACGCCGCGCGCCAGTATCCGTACCCGCCGCTCCTCTCTTCCGTCGAGGATCGGCCGGAGAGCCTTTGGATCCGCAAGGCCCCCCATATGTACGGCTGGGACATCACCCCACGCATCGTGAGCGCCGGCCTGTGGCGCGGGGTGGAGGTGGAAGCCGTTCCCTCGACACGCATCGAAAGCCTGTACTTCTGGACCGACGCGCTGGATGCCGCCGGCCCCCATCTGGGCGTGCAGGTCCATGCCGGCAGCGAGAGCGCGGGCGTCGATGGGCTGGAGTTACGGCTGACCGGCACATGTGGTGATCATAGTTTTCAGCAGACCCTTCCACTCGAGTTTGTGAGCACGCAGACGACCTTCCCTATCCCCGATGGCCGGCTCTGGTGGCCTCGCGACTACGGCGAACCCGCCCTGTACACGGTGCGCGCGGAACTCCTCGAACATGGCATCGTGCGCGATACTCGCGTGGAGCGCATAGGGCTGCGCCAGGCGCGGTTGGAGCGTACGGAGATCGGGGGGCCGGAGGGCCAGTTTCTCTTCCGCATCAACGGCGTGCCCATCCAGATCACGGGGTCGAACTGGGTCCCGCTCGATGCCCTCCACAGTCGCGACGCCGAGCGCTACGGCGCCGCCCTCGACCTCGCGACGGATCTCAATTGTCGTATGCTGCGCTGTTGGGGTGGGAACGTATATGAGGATCAGCGTTTCTTCGACCTGTGCGATGAACGGGGCATCCTCGTCTGGCAAGATTTCGCCTTTGCCTGCGCGCGGTATCCCCAGACCGACGAGTTCCTTGCCCAGGTCGATGCGGAAGCCCGTAGTGTTATAACGCGATTGCGCAACCATCCCTCCCTGGTCGTGTGGTGCGGCGATAACGAGTGTGACCATCGCTGGCTGGAAGGAGAACTGCGGCCGGAGCACAACCGATTGACGCGCGAGACCCTGCCGCGGGCCGTGCGGTCCCACGATCCCCATCGCCCCTTCGTCCCCTCGTCGCCGTATGTCGCGCCGGCTATCGCGGCCAGTGAGCGCTGGGACCTCCTGCCCGAGCATCATCTCTGGGGGCCGCGCAACTACTTCAAGAGTCCGTTCTACAGCCAGAACACCGCCCACTTCATCGGCGAGATAGGCTATCATGGCTGTCCCAATCCCAGCAGTCTGCGGCGCTTCCTCCCCCCGGAACACCTGTGGCCCTGGGACAATCCCTCCTGGCGGGCGCACGCGGTGGAACACTGGTCGACGCGGCGCCGAGAGTACGATCGTAACGGATTGATGGTCGATCAGGTCCATGAGTTTTTTGGCGCCGTGCCTGCCACGCTGGAGGAGTTCGCGCTGGCCAGCCAGATCGTACAGGCGGAAGCCGTCAAGTTCTTCATCGAACACGCGCGCCAGCGCTGGCCCGTGTGCACGGGCGTCTTGTGGTGGAACCTCATCGATGCCTGGCCCCAGATGTCGGATGCCGTCGTGGATTACTACTTCGGCAAAAAGCTTGCCTATTACTACATTCGGCGCGCGCAGCAGCCGCTGTGTGTCATCATCGCGGAGACGGAGGACTGGGACGCGCCGGTCTTGATCGGCAACGCCGGCCGGGAGGAACGGCGCGGGCGCTATCGTATCTGGGACGCAGAGGGTGGCGACGAGATAGCCGCGGGGACGTTCACCGCGGCGCCCAATGGCAACACGACGATAGGCCACGTACGCCTCTCGCGCGGTGAGCATAAACTCTTACTGTGTGAGTGGGAGACTGAGGACCGCCACGGAGGAAACCACTATCTTACCGGTGGTCCGCCGTTTAGCTTGGAGCAGTATCGGGCGGTGTGGTTACCACGCCTGGCGGCGTTGCCTCTGGCAATTCCTCTGCACGATGTTGGTCGATAGCTTGCCTGCATTATTCATGAAGGGGAGAGCCCACTGGGACCGCCGGCTTCCAGCCGGCCCCGTTTGCGCGTAAACGGATCGCCGAGAGCAGGCGCCATGGTCACGATCGCGGGCCGGCTGGAAGCCAGCGGTCCCAGTCGACGATAAACCTTTTGCAGACCCTACCTACCTATTAGAGGAAGCATACTGATGACGAACACGCCGCGCCGGCCCATCACCATCGACGATCAGCTGGATATGCTGCAGACCGTGGACGAAGTTACCCTTTCACCCGACGGTCAAGTGGCCCTCTTCGTGGCGGGCCGGCGCTACGACGAGAAGGACAAACGGGCGCCGAAGACAATCATGGCCGTCCCAGTCGCGGGCGGCGCGGCGCGGCCGTTCTCGGCCGGCACGGCGGTGGATGGGATGCCGCGCTGGTCGCCCGACGGCGCGACGGTGGCCTTTGTCTCCGACCGCCCCCATGACCTGCCCGCCGAGGCGCACGCCGCCGCGACGCAGGTCTACCTATTGCCGCGCGACGGCGGTGAGGCGCGCCGCCTGACTGCCGTGGGTGGCGAGCTCCACGACCTGGCCTGGGCGCCCGACGGCTCGCATGTGGTGCTGCTGATGACGGAACCACAGCCGGACGAGGACCGCAAGCGCGACGAGGAGAGCGGCGGGGCCATCGACGTGGAAGAGAGGCCGCTCTTCTGGCGGCTGTGGGCCGCCGACCTGCAAAACGGCACGGTGACGCCGCTGACGCCGGAGGGCGTGCAGGTGTGGGCGTTTGATCTCTCGCCTGACGGCCACACCGCCGCCGTGGTCGCCTCTGACCTGCCCTACGAATGGTCCTGGTTCGACGCGCGCCTGGCCCTGGCCGCGCTCGACGGCTCCGCGCTCCACACGATCTACACAAGCAACAGGCAACTCGCCCACCCGCGCTTCTCGCCCGACGGCGCGGCGGTGGCCGTGCTCTCCTGCACATGGAGCGACCGTGGCAACTACGGCGGCGACGTTTTGCTGGTCCCGGGCGGCGGAGGCGACGTGCGCAATCTCACCGAGGCACAACCGCGCTCGGCGTTCTGGATCGCGTGGGAGCCCGATGGACGTGCCCTGCTCGCCTCCGGCTACGAGGAGGGTGAGGGCGCCTTGTGGCGCGTTGACGTCGACGGGGGTAGTCATATGCTTTGGCGCGCGCAAGCCGCCATCGCGGGGAGCCAGAGGAGTTTCAGCCGCGCGGGCAACACGGTCGCCGTGTCGCGCATGGACCCCACGAGCCCTCCCGACGTGTGGGCCGCGCGACTGGAGGGCGCCAGCCTGGCGGACTGGCGTCAACTTACGCGCCTACATCCCCAGACGGAGGAGTGGGAACTCGGCCCGACCCACACGCTGCGCTGGACGGCGGCCGACGGGACGGCGATCCAGGGCCTGCTGACCCTACCGCCCGGCTATCGTGAGGGCACGCGCGTGCCCTTGGTGGTCATCGTCCACGGGGGGCCGGCCGATTTGCATGCTTATAGCTTCGCTAGGTGGTGGACGCCGCTACTCGCGGCCCACGGCATGGCCGTGCTGCTCCCCAATCCGCGCGGCTCGACCGGGTGGGGTACGGCGTTCGTCGAGGCGAACCTCGGCGCCATGGGCGGCGCGGACTTCGGAGACATCATGGCCGGCGTCGACTATGTCGTCGCGCGCGGCGTCGCTGATCCTGATCGCTTGGGCATCGGCGGCTGGAGCTACGGGGGGTTCATGAGCGCCTGGGCCGTCACGCAGACCGACCGTTTCAAGGCCGCCGTGATGGGCGCTGGCATCGCCGACTGGCGTTCCTTTCACGGCGTCACCAATATTCCGACCTGGGATGCCCTCTTCTACGGCGCCCCCGGCCAGCCGGCCGACCCCTACGACATATCTGGTCCCTACGCGCGCTTCTCGCCGCTCACCCACATCGACCGCGCCCGTACGCCAACGTTGATCCTGCACGGCGAGCGCGACGACTGCGTGCCGGTCGGCCAGGGCTACCAGTTCTTGCGCGGGCTGCGCGACCGCGGCGTGCCGGCGCGTCTGAGGGTCTACCCGCGCGCAAAACATGGCCCTAATGAGCGGGCGCACGAGCGCGACACCGCGCTGCAGGCCGTCGACTGGTTTGCCAGGTACCTCACGTCAGGGGTGTAGCGCGCGGAGCGAACCGTCTATCCTGCATTATTCGCGAAGGGGAGGGCTCACTGGGACCGCCGGCTTCCAGCCGGCAAACGGTCGCCCCGCGAACGTCCGCCCGCAGCAAGAGCGTCTGGGGCCGAGACAGGCCGGCTGGACGGTCAGCGGACCGACGCCGGCGGTCCCAGTGGGCGCGCAGCGATGGCACGCCGCTCATGAATAATCCAGGCTATGATACGGTGATGTGGCGCGTGAAGGGAAAGGAGGAGCTGTCGCGATGCGGTTCGCGGGCAAGGTGGCGATTGTGACCGGCGCGGCGAGTGGAATCGGCGCGGCCACGGCGCTGCGGCTTGCGGCCGAGAGCGCGGGCGTGATCCTGGCCGACATCCAGGATGGACGTGGGGAGGCGGTCGCCGATGAGATCAGGGCGGCCGGTGGTACAGCCCTCTACTGCCACTGCGATGTGTCGGTGCTGGCTGACTGGCACGCCCTGGCCGCTAGGGCGGTGCGGCAATTCGGGCACATCGACATCGTGCATAACAACGCCTACACTGAAGTCCAGGGACCGACGCACGAGCTCGACGAACGCGTGTGGGATCGGCAGATCGCTGTGTGCCTCAAAAGTGTCTTTCTGTCCGTCAAGGCGTGTATGCCGCACTTACTTGCCGCCGAGGGCGTGATGATCAATACGTCCTCCGTCCACGCGCTGTTCGGATTCCGCCGCCGCGCGGCGTACGGCGCCGCGAAGGGCGCTATCTGCGCCTTGACGCGGGAACTGGCCGCCGAGTACGGCCCGACCGTGAGGGTCAACGCCGTGGTTCCAGGGGCGATCCTGACGCCGGCATGGAACGACCCGACCATCGAGCAACAAGAGGAACAGGCCCGTCAGATCGTCGCGCGGCGGCTTGGGCGGCCAGAAGAGGTTGCCGCTGCCGTGTGCTTCCTGGCCTCCAGCGACGCCTCGTACATCACGGGTACGAATCTGGTCGTTGACGGAGGCTGGAGTATGTGGAAAGAATAGCCTAGCGGTGCTTTGACGCGCCGCCCAGTAAGATGCTACTATTATCCCCATGCCGGATTACTGTCGTTCTACTATAAGGAGGACTTGTCCCATGACGTCGTCGATACCGCGCTCCCGTCGCCGTGCATCCACCGTGATGGCCGTGGCCCTTGTCGCGCTCACGCTGACGCCTGCCGCGCGCGCCGGCGCTATGACACAGGCGCCCAGCCGCGCCTCCACGGTGTCCGGCACGCTGGCCGTGGTTATCCAAAACGAGCCGGCTTTCCTTGACCCGGCCGTCGATTACGACGGCGGGGGCGCGACCTATCTCGGGCAGGTCTACGACGGCCTCGTGCGGGCCGTGGGTGAGCATCAGGTCAAGATCGTTCCCGACCTGGCCACGAGTTGGAGCCAGTCGTCCGACGGCAAGACCTGGACCTTCCACCTGCGGCCGCACGTCGCGTTCCACGACGGCTCGACCGTCGACGCCGCGGCCGTAAAGTTTAGCTTCGACCGCCTGCTGAAGGCCGGCCAGGGCGCGGCCGCCGATTTTACGGAGATTTCCAGCGTCGAGGTGGTCAACTCGCTCACCGTGCGCTTTCACCTGCAGTATCCCTTCACCAGCTTCCTGCCTTCTCTGAGCACCCTGTGGGGACCCGAGATCGTGAGCCCCAAGACGGTCGGGACGACGAAGATCGCCGCCAATGGTACCTCCTACCTGGGCGCCCATGACGCCGGCTCCGGTCCCTATATGCTGGTCAGCTATCTGCACAACCAGAAGATCGTGCTCAAGGCTTTCCCCGGCTATTGGGGTGGCTGGAGTGGCCGTCACGCCGCGGAGGTCACCATCACTTGGCCGGTGGCGTCGAGTACGCAGCGCTTGGAGTTGGAGCAGGGCGACCTCGACGCCACCGACAACCTGAGTAATCAGGACGTCGCGGCCGTGGCGCAGGAGCAGGGGATTCAAGTGATCGAGCGGACCGCCCAGACGATTCGCGACATTCGTCTCAACGCGGCCAAGGGCGCCATGCGCAGCACGCTGGTGCGACAGGCGCTGTCCTACGCCTTCGACTACGACGGTGTGGTCCGCGGCGTGTATCAGGGGCATGCCACGCGGATGACCGGCGTCGGACCGACCGGTTTCGAAAACTTTGTCCCGGCCACGCATCTCTACACGTTCGATCTGACCAAGGCCAAGGCTCTGCTGGCGCAAGCGGGATACGCGCATACGAAGCTCTCGTTCACCGTGGGCTATCTGCCCGGCGATACGCCGGCTATTCAGATGGCGCAGATCTTCCAGGCCGACCTGGCCAAGATCGGTGTGACGGCTAATTTGCAAGGTGTCCCCATCGCCACGTACACACAGATCATCCAGAAGGTCGCCACGACACCCGACATCTGGATCGGCGCCTGGGGCATGGACTATCCGGACGACGCCCAGGAGTATTGGTCATACTTCTATTCCAAGAACGTGGCGCCGCTCGGCGGCAACTACTTTTTCTACAACGATCCCATCACCGACCAGGAGCTATTGCAGGCGCGCAAGGCCACCGATATGGGCACGGCCTATCGCCTCTACCAGAAGATCTGTGATCGGGTCTATGCGCGGGCGCTCGAAATCTGGCCCGTTCAGCCCAACGAGCGCGTCGCGCTGCGCTCCACTGTGCACGGCTACCAGTACAACTTCCTCTATTCCAGCGCCTACTATCCACTGTACAACATGTATCGGTCGTAGCAGGCGTCGGCCAGAAGGCGGCACGGCGGGGAAGCGCCCGCCGCCTTCTGATATCCGCCGGCTATCGGACGGAGTGCTTCACCCTCATGCCCATGTTCCTGGCCCGACGCCTTGCCTTTCTGGTCGTTGTTGTGATCGGTGTGAGCCTGCTCACGTTCGCGATCTCACACCTCGTGCCGGCTGATCCGGCGCGCCTGCTGCTCGGCCGCACGGCCACGGCGCAGCAGATCGCCTCCCTGCGCCATTCCCTGGGGCTCGATCAGCCCCTGCCCGTGCAGTACCTCATCTACATGCGCAACCTGCTGCACGGCGACTTCGGCCAGTCTACCTACAGCCACAGGCCGGTCATCGCCGACTTCGGCGACTACTTCCCGGCGACCGTCGAGCTGACGCTCTACGCGCTGGTGATCTGTATCCTCGTCGGATTGCCGCTGGGCGTGCTCTCGGCGCTCGCCAAGGACCGCTGGCCCGACCAACTCACGCGCATCTTCTCTATCGCCGGTGTGGCCCTGCCGCTCTTCTGGCTCGGCCTGGTGCTACAGTTCGCGGTCTACGGCCGCCTACACCTGCTGCCGGCCGAGCAACGGCTGGATCTTTTTGTCAACCCGCCACAGCACATCACCGGCATGTATACCCTTGACAGCCTGCTGACGGGCAACTGGAACGCCCTCGGCAATAGCGTGCGACACATCATTCTTCCCGCCGTGACGCTGGCTTTCGCCTCGCTGGCCACGATGACGCGCGTCACACGCATCAGTATGATCGAGGCGTTGGGTCAGGACTACGTCCGTACGGCACGCGCCAAGGGGCTGCGGCGCCGGCTCGTCGTCTACCGGCACGCCCTGCGTAATGCCCTCATCCCCACAACGACGCTGATGGGCTTGCAAGTCGGCAACCTGCTCGGCGGCGCCTTCCTAGTGGAGATCGTCTTCTCCTGGCCCGGTATTGGCTTCTACGCGGTGCAGGCGATTCGTGCTTTCGACTACGCGGCCATCATGGGTGTCACGATCATCATTGCCATGGTCTATACGCTGGTGAATCTGGTCGTCGACCTGCTCTATGCCGTCCTCGATCCGAGGATTACCTATGCGTGAGCCCGCACTGAACCCCGCTCCGGACTTCACGGCACAGCACATCGCCGCGGAGGCGGTGACGGTCGCAGGCTCAGCGCTGCAGCGCCGCATACGGCGCGTGCTGTTGCGCCCGCGGCCCATCATCGTGGGCGTGGCCGTGCTTATCCTGCTCGTGCTGGCCATCTTCGGGCCGGAGTTGGTCCCCTACAACCCCATCAACCTCGATCCGGTCAACGAGTTCTTGGGGCCAAGCCCGGCGCATCTGATGGGCACCGACGACCTGGGACGCGACGTCTTTAGCCGCGTGATCGTCGGCACGCGCTACTCGCTGATGGCCGTGGCGATCGTGCTCTCTATCGCCCTCGTGGCCGGCATCGTGATCGGCGCCGTGGCCGGGTACGCCGGCGGCATCGTCGACGAGCTGCTCATGCGCGTGACCGACATCTTCCTGGCCTTTCCCGGCATCGTTCTGGCGCTGGCGTTGGCCGCCGCGCTCGGTCCGAGCCTTGTCAACGGTATGATTGCCCTGGGCGTCATCTGGTGGCCGACCTATGCGCGCCTCGTGCGCGGCCAGGTGCTGAGCGTCAAGCAGAACGCCTACATCGAAGCGGCGCGCGCGCTGGGCGTTCCTACCCGCCGTATCTTGCTCGGCCATGTGCTGCGCAACGCCATGTCGCCGGTTATCGTACAGCTCTCGCTCGACATGGGTAACGTGCTTGTGGCCGCCGCCGGCCTCTCATTCATCGGCCTGGGCGCACAACTCCCGACCCCCGAGTGGGGCCTTATGGTGAGCGCCGACGCGCAGAACGTCCTTAACGCGTGGTGGCAGTCCACGTTCCCTGGCCTGGCCATCTTCGTGACGGCGCTGACCTTCAACCTGGCCGGGGATATCCTGCAGGACGTGCTGACGCCCAACGCACGCTTGCTCACCTGAACCGGGCGCGCCACGCGGCGGCCCTCACCCCCCGACCCATGCGGATTGGTCTCTCTCCGCTCCGCTCCGATAGCCCAACCGGCCTCTCCCTGACGCGGGAGAGGGGGAGGCAGCCTCCAACTCAACTAAAACACACCCAACCCAAATGTCTACACTAAGAAGATCCGCCGGCGTGCTTCGGGCGTCAGCGGCGCGCCATATTCGGAGATTTCGAAGGCCTCGGCGTGGCGTACACGGCCGCCGCGCTCCGCGCCATAGAGGTCGGTCAAGAGGGCGCGGTAGCGGTCGGCCACGTCCGCGAAGTCGGGGGCATAACACGCGCGCAGCCAGGCGCGGCGCTCCGTCTCGGTCGCCGGCACCTCGGCCAGACGCTCCTCGTTGAAGGGCAGCCACTCATACACCTGTGAGGTGTGCTGGTGTAACATGTCCATCTTTTGATCGAGCACGTCGTCGATGTCGATCGCCACATCGGGCTCGAATGGATAGGGGCGACGGAAGCGGTCGCTCATGTAGCCGAAGATGGGATTGGTCGCGAGGTGCGGCGTGAGCGCCAGCGTACCGGGAACGGTCACCGTGTAGGCCGCGTCTTGCACCAGGTGCGCCGTATAGCGATGGTCGGGATGGTAGTCGTTGGGCCGGTGGGTCAGGATCAGGTCGGGCTTTATGGCGCGGATCAGGCCGACGATCGCGCGGCGGTTGTCCAGGGTCGGCTGGAGTTCGCCGTCGTGATTGTCAAGCACGGTGTAGGTGATGCCGGCGACCGCCGCGGCGGCCCGCGCCTCGGCGAGGCGGCGGCGCGCCAGCGGCGCTCCGCCCATCTCGTGGTGGCCGGCGTCGCCATTGGTCGCCGCGACGAAGTGGACGGCGTGACCGGCGCGCGCGCAGAGGGCGGCCAATCCGCCCGCGAGCATGTCACAATCGTCGGGGTGCGCGCCAATGGCGAGGATGGTCACGCGTGGGTTGTCGGTCATCATGGTCATCCTTTCGTATATCACCCGCACAGTGCGTGCATTGAGCGCGACGCCAGGCGGGCGGACGATCGCCGCGGCGCGTGGGCGCGCGGCCCGCACGGACGCTGACGTCCGTGTCAGCGGAGCAACCGCACCATTGTCACGACAAGTGCGGCGTGGGTATCTGACACAAGTATATAGGCTCCGCTAGCCAGCCAGGGCTCGTGAATTATTGGTCACAGCGACTCCGCGCGCGACGCAGACGTCTCCACTGGGACCGCCGCGGTCCCCGCGGCACGCCATCGGGGGCGACACGCCTGGGGATAGCAGGGCGCGTCGCCGCGCAGGCAGGCCGCGGGGACCGCGGCGGTCCCCGTAGACACGTCGCTGGCCGATAATTCGCGAGCCCTGGCTAACTACCGATCACGGTGGACCGCGACCAGCCTGCTGCTGTATCCTTAATCCATGCCACGGGGCAGTCCAGGCGCCGAAACAGGGGTGGATGCCGTGTAGCAACAGAGGGGTGCGAGCAGGAACGATGATTCGTATCGGCATTGTGGGCTGTGGGCGTATTCTCAACGCGCATCTGCAAGGATACAAGCAGTTGCGCGCACGGGGCATCGACAATTTCCGTATCACCGCGCTCTGCGCGCGGCGCGACGAGGATGCCCGCATGTTCGTGCGTCGGGGCGACGGCCCGGCGCCCCGACCGCCGGTGCTCGACCCGGCCACGGGGGACCCGCTGGCCGCGCCGCATACCTACCTGAGCGATTTTCAGGACGACGTCGACCCGCTGATCTATACTGACTACTGTGACCTGATCGCCAGTGACCGCATCGACGCCGTCAATGACTTCACGACGCTGGCGCTGCACCATCAGGTCGGGCTCACGACCCTGCACGCCGGCAAGCACCTGCTGACCGAGAAGCCGCTGGCCGTGTCGGTACGGGCGGCCCAGCGACTGGTCGATGTGGCCAACGAGCGCGGCTTGACGCTGGGCGTCTGCGAGGATGCGCGCCAGTCGCCCGCGACGCGCGCGGCGGCCTGGGCGGTGCGGACAGGGCTGATCGGCCAGGTCCAGGTGGCCGTCATGGGCGGTTTGGGCGGGCTATGGTCGCCCGACCGCGTGGTGGCGGACACGCCCTGGCGCCACGAGAAACGACGCGGCGGCGGTGGCGGCAGCATCGACATCGGCGTGCATCAGCTGCACTGGATGCGCTACGTGGTCGGCGAGATAGCGGCCGTCGGCGCGGTCGCGCGCACCTATGAGCCGGTGCGCTACCGGCGCGATGGGCGCGGGCGGATCGTGGAACAGGTCCAGGCCGACGTGGACGATACCTATCTGGCCACCCTCATCTTCGACCGGGGCGCTATCGGTCAGCTATGGTGGTCGTGGGGCCTCCACGGTGAGCCGCTCGACATCCCCGGTTCGCCGGTCCTCTTCGGCAGCGAGGGCAGCATCAGAGCCAGTGAGCTTGTGCGTGACGATGGGCGGAGCCTACCGCTGCAGCAAGAGTTCGAGCAATCCATGACGGACGCGGAGCGTGCGCAGTTCTTTCCGCTGGGGCTGCGTGACCCCTTTGCGATCCAACAGCTCGACTGGCTGCGGGCCATCGAGCGCGGCACAGACCCGGAAACGAGTGGGGCTGAGGGCTTACGCGACCTCGCCTGCGCCTTCGCGATCCTCGAGTCGTCGACGCTCGGTCGCCAGGTAACGCCGCGCGAAGTCCTCGACCACCGTGTCGACGCCTATCAACGCGACATAGACGCGTACTACGATCTATTGTCATGAACCTACGCTAAAGCCGGTGAGCTTCCACGCCTAACGGGAGGACAGTCGTGACAACCGCGGGCGCCGACTTCTTCTGGCGTGACCTTCCCCAGGTGAGTGGGCGGGTCGAGAATCCGGGCTTGCGCCAGCCCATCAGCCTGATCGTCGACGATCCCAATCCTGGCTACAACCCGGCCTATTTTCACCTCGGCTTCCGCCACGGCCCCATGCGTGTCCCGCGCGCCCTGATCGATGAAGTAGCCGATCTCGTGGAGACCAGCGGCATCCGCGGCAAGTTCAGCGTGATCCCCAACCCCTTTGGCTTGGGCCGTATCGACCGCTCCGTGCAGGGGCTTACCGACGCCGATGTCGCCTACTTCCTCGACGTCGTGCGCGCCCGTATCGCCCCCGCCCTGGACGTGACGCCCGAAGCGCTCACGCACTGGAACGCCATCGATCTAGCCACGGGGTGTCTGCTCCCGTTCTGGGAGCACATATGGAGTCGCGGCCAGGACCGGCGGACCCTTCGCCCCTATCTCTCGCGCGCGCTGGAGATCCTCAACGCCGTGGATCTTCCGAGCGGCGGCATGACCTCCCCCTGGGATTTTGGGGCTGGAGTGGAGGATGAGTACGCCGAGGCCTTGCTGTCCGCGCAGCGGCAGGTCAACGCGCGGTCGCTCACCTGGTACTTCCTACAGGCCGATGGCGCCTCCCTCCACGTCCCTCCGCGCCTGCGGGTCTTCCGTCCCGAGTCCGGCGAGGCGGTCGTAAGCATCGTGTGTTGCGACACGCAAGACTTTGGATATGGCGTCTGGACCGGCGGGACGCCCGATCCAGATGCGTTGATCAGCGCCGACGGACGACACGGTCGGTTAGCCCAGGTGCTCACGGCCGGTGGACCGGCCGCCTTCCACACCCATTGGCAGACGTTATTCGGGCAGGGCACGCATAGCGGGCTGCGGGCGCTGGGTACGGTCGTACAACGCCTCGACACATACTTCGGCGACAGGATCGTCTGGACGCGCTGCTCAGACGTGGCCTGTTACGCGGCGGCGGCGGCGGCTGTACGCGTGATGGAGCGAACGGCGGGAGACGGGATCCTGGCGCTTGACATCGCGGCGCCGTTCCCATGCGAACACTTCACGTTGAGCGTGGCGACGCCGGCGCCGCCGCGGGCGGTCAGGATCGACGCCGTCCCCCTGGACCGCGTCGGCCGCGCCGCTGATCTGAGGGACGGCAGCTACGTCGTGATCGATGGACGCCTCTATCTCTGTTGGTCGCTGCGAGACGGCCAGCGCATTACCATCGAGAGCGCCTGATCGCTGTTACAATGATAGCCTAATTGACGACGAAGGGAACGGTTGCAAGACGTTGTGGCTGCATCAATCATCGACGTGGCCCGCCGCGCGGGCGTCAGCAAATCGACCGTCTCGCGGGTTCTGACCAACGACGGCGTCGTGCGGCCGGCCACCCGTGCGCGTATCGAGCAAGCGATGCGCGATCTGGGGTACCGGCCGAATGGGCTGGCCCGCGGACTGATCCAGGGCCGCACACGCACACTGGGCCTGGTCGTGTTCGACCTGCCCAATCCCTTCTTCGGATTGCTCGCGCGGGGCGTGGAGGCCGCGGCGCGCGCCCGTGGCTACAATCTGCTCATCTGCGATAGCGCCGGAAGCGCGGTTCAGCAACAGGAGTGCCTGACTATGCTCGCCGAGCGGCGGGTCGACGGAGTGCTGAACGCGCCCTTCCACTCCATGGAGCAGGAGTTGGACACGATCCGAAGCGTGGGACTCAAAGCCGTCCTGGTCAATTCCACGGCCGGCGACGACACCGTGTCCTCCGTCGGCGGCGACAATAGGCGCGGCGGCCTCCTCGTCACGCGCCATCTGCTTGCCCTGGGCCACCGTCGCATCGGCTTCCTGGGCGACCTGCGCACCACGGCCAGCTGCCGGGAGCGGCTCGCCGGCTACCGTCATGCCCACGAGGAGGAGGGCATTGCCCTCGACCCCGCGCTTGTCATCGACGACCTGCCCGGCCTGGAGGCGGCGCAGGCCGCCGTCCATCGCCTGCTCGACCTGCCGCATCCGCCCACAGCGCTCTTCGCCGTGAACGATCAGTTCGCCGCCGCTGTCTTGCAGGAGCTGATCAAGCGCGGCTGCCGCGTACCCGGCGATGTGGCGCTGGTGGGCTACGACGACACGCCGCTCGCCGCCTGGCTGACCGTCCCGCTGACGACGGTAGCGCAAGGCACGGAAGAACAGGGGCGCATCGCCGCCGACCTGCTGATCGACCAGATCGAAGACCCGGACGCGCTGACGCAGTCCATCGTGCTGCAACCGCGCCTGGTCATCCGGCAGTCGTGCGGCGCCCGCGGCGCGACAGTCTCCGCCGACCCGCCGCCCCTATCAGCGCGGGCCTAACTGTTGACAACGGGATAGTCTACGTCGTATCATAGCACCAGTAACAGCGGGAAGCTTCCCATTTACACATATGAGGGAGGAGGTGTCTTTCGTATCATGAGCATCCTCGCCGGCATCGACATCGGGGGCACCAAGTGCGCGGTGAGCGTGGGTGAGGACGTAGGAACCACCATCCAAGTGCATGGCCAGCGTCGTTTTTCCACCCCCACGGCGCCACACGACGTGATCGAACAGGCGTGCCGGGAGCTCGACTGCCTGCGGGTGGAGCACGGTGTCCGTTCTCTTGACGCTATCGGCGTCAGCTGTGGAGGTCCCTTGAATAGCGCGGCGGGAATCGTCCTGTCGCCGCCCAATCTGCCCGCGTGGGACCACATCGATGTCGTCACCCCGCTATGCGCCTATTTTGGCGTCCCGGTCGGGCTGCAAAACGACGCCAACGCGGGCGCCCTCGCCGAGTGGACATGGGGCGCGGGGCGCGGCTGCCGCACCATGATTTTCCTGACCTTCGGCACGGGTATGGGCGCGGGGCTAATCCTCGATGGCCGGCTGTACGAGGGCGCGAACGGCCTGGCGGGCGAGATCGGGCACATGCGCCTGGAGCACGACGGCCCCGTCGGGTACGGCAAGCCGGGGTCCTTCGAAGGGTTTTGCAGCGGCGGCGGGATCGCGCGGCTCGCACGAACCATGGCGGAGGCCCAGTTGCGCGCGGGCCAGGCCGTGCTGTATTGTCCGACGCTAGCCGATCTACTGAGTGTGACGGCGCACACGGTCGGGGAAGCGGCCCGGCAAGGCGACGCCCTGGCCCTGGAGGTGTGGCGTATCGTCGGACACCAGCTTGGACGCGGGCTAGCCGTCCTGGTCGACCTCCTCAATCCCGAGCGGATCGTGATCGGCAGTATCTACGGCCGGCAGCAGGCGATTTTGGAACCGCTCACCATGCGCGCCCTCCAGCAGGAAGCGCTCCCCCAGGCGTTGGCCGTGTGCGAGATCGTGCCCGCCGCCCTCGGAGAGCAGATCGGCAACGTGGCAAGTCTCGCCGTCGCCTTACACACGATCGAACGGCGCTAGATCGTATCGGCACAGCACTCTACGGGGTGAAGGAAATCCGGCCAGCGCCCGGTTGGCGCGATGCTGGCGCTCCTGACAAGGTGCGTGAGGGACGGCGGCGCCAGCACCGCCCCTCACCGAAGAGCTAGCGCACGGCGGGCGCGACCCCTACCGGCCGCCGCTGATCCCGGCGCGCTGGATGGTTTCGGTGAGATGTGCTGAGGTGCGATATGCTGTGGTCTGACGATGGTACAGACGCCTGGCTGGCTGCTGGGTCTACGCCCACCGTGTTCGGTAAAATCGGGCGGGTGCGCTTGCTGCCTGTCGACGCCATTTCGACGGTGGTGATCGACATGGACGCGCCCGCCGACGACGTGGAGACGCTGCGACAGCGCGACATCACAGTCGTCGAAGCCTGAGGGGTGTAAGCTCGTGAATAGGTATTGTTATGCCCGCTGATCGTCGGGCCGCGCTCGCCGAGGCGCGGTCTTGTCCCTTCTGGCTGGACAGCGCGGATAGGCCCGCCCCGCACGAATCGCTCGTCGGGCGTGTCTCCTGCGACCTCGCCGTCGTCGGGGGTGGGTTCACGGGTTTGTGGACCGCCCTGCTCGCCAAGGAACGTGACCCCGCCGTGGATGTCGTCCTGCTCGAGTCGCGCGAGATCGGCTGGGCCGCATCCGGCCGGAACGGCGGCTTCTGCGACGCCAGCCTTACCCACGGCGTCGCGAACGGGCGCGCCCGTTTCCCGGACGAGATCCACCGCCTCGAGCAACTCGGGTTGGAGAATCTCGACGCGATCGAGGCCACGGTGCGGCGATACGGCATCGACTGCGGCTTTGAGCGCACGGGTATTCTCGCCGTGGCCGTCGATCGATGGCAACTCGACGCGTTGCGCGACGAGGCCGAGATCGCCAGATCATGCGGACACGACGTCGCCCTGCTAGATCGAGAGCATGTCCGCGCGCAGGTCGACTCCCCGACGTATCTGGGGGGCCTGTGGACCAAGAACCGCACCGCATTGGTCGATCCGGCCAAGCTCGCCTGGGGGCTGAAGGCGGCGTGCCTGGCGCGCGGCGTGCGTATCTTCGAGGGGACAGTGGTCTTGGCGCTCGACGACGACAACGCGCGGGTCGGGCTCACGACGCCACACGGCCGCGTACACGCGCGCCGCGTCGCGTTGGGCGCCGGCGCGTTTCCGCCGCTGCTGCGCCGGGTCCGCCCGTACATCGTCCCCATCTACGATTATGTGCTCGTGACCGAGCCACTCTCCGACGCCCAACTCGCGACGATCGGGTGGCGCGGCAGGCAGGGGCTCAGCGACGGCGGCAACCAGTTCCACTATTACAGGCTGACCCGCGATAACCGCGTTCTCTGGGGCGGCTACGATGCGATCTACCACTACGGCAACGGGCTGCGCGACGAACTCGACCAGCGCCCGGAAACATTCGCCAAACTCGCGGGGCATTTCTTGACCGCCTTCCCCCAACTCGAGGGTGTGCGCTTCACCCACGCGTGGGGCGGCGCGATCGACCTATGCAGCCGCTTCAGCGCGTTCTGGGGGACGGCGATGGCCGGCCGCGTGGTCTACGTGGCCGGATATACCGGGCTCGGCGTCGGCGCGACGCGGTTCGGCGCGGCGGTCATGCTCGATCTGCTGTCGGGTCAGCGGACCGGGCCTAGTGCCCTGCGCTTCGTACAATCGCGGCCCGTCCCGTTCCCGCCCGAGCCGCTGAAGTTCCCGGTCATCCAACTCACCCGCTGGTCGCTCGGGCAGGCTGATCGCAATGGAGGGCGGCGCAACACCTGGCTGCGCACGCTCGACCGGCTCGGTCTCGGCTTCGACTCGTGATCTCTCGCCCTGTGCTAGACTGTCAGCGTTGACCCTTGTGGGTCTGACGTCTGGCGGCGTGGCGCCGGCCGTCGGGCGCACGGGACGTCACGTTGGGGGAGATTACGCCAGACATCAGAGCCTCGGGGCGCTGGCGCCACGGTCGCCGAACCAAGAATCCCACGGTGTGAGCCGTGTGGAGTATCAAGAGAGAGGACAGACGCATGACGGCGTACAACCAGGAGACGCCGCCACAGGCCGGGCGGAACCAGGAGACGCCGCCACAGGCCGGGCGGCCACGGCTCTCGTTCACGCGCATCGCCGCGCTCATCGTGTTGTTCTGGGCGCTCCCGCTGATGGGCCTGTTTTTCGCCCGCTACATCGACATCGTGCTGGTCGTCTTCCTGGCCATCCTGTTCTCCACGTTCCTGACGCCCGTCGCGAATGGGTTGGAGCGACTGCACATCAATCGCGGCATCGCCATCCTGCTCGTCTATCTCGCCATCCTGGGGGTCCTTTATCTCGTCGTCAGCCTCGCCGTGCCCCTCTTCATCAACGAAACGCAGGCGCTGGTCAACGAGATCCCGGCCTACCTCAACAGGTTCTCCGGGCCGCTCCACGCCATCGGCCTCAACCTGCCGCGCGGAGGGAGCCTCAACATCAGGAACATGCTCGGCGGCTTCCTCGCCAACGGCAACCATTCCGTGGGCGGGATCGCCGGGACCGCCATTGGCGTCGTCCTGAGTACGGCCACGCTGGCCGTCGAGATCCTAGCCATGCTGGTCATGGCCTTCTTCCTGACCGTGCAGAAGACCTTTACGCGGGATCTCGTCAACACGCTCGTCCCGCCCGCGCACCGCATGCGCTGGATCACGCTCATGTCGCGCGCGGGCGAGCGGATGGGCGGCTGGGTAGTCGGCCAGATCATCATCACTGTGTACTACGCTGTCGTGTTCAGCGCGGGGCTCGCCCTCATCCACCTACCCAACGAGCTGAGCATCGGGCTGATCACCGGGCTGCTGGAGATCATCCCCTTCGTCGGCGGCTTCATCGGCCTGCTCCTGGCCGTGCTCGTGGCCCTGACGGTCAACCCGTCGCTCATCATCTGGGTAGTCATCCTCTACCTGATCGTCACCAACGTGGAGGCGCACATCCTGGTGCCACTGATCTACGGGCGCACCGTGCACATCCACCCATTCCTGGTCATCGTGGCCCTCTTGTTCGGGGCCGAGGCCTTCGGGATCATCGGCGCCATCATCGCCGTGCCCATCGCCGCTGCGCTGCAGGTCGCGGTCATGGGCATCTATGTGCGGGACGTGGTGACACCCGCGGAAGAGGGCGGCCAGACGCGGCCCAGGCTGAAGAGGCCGCTCGTCGACCTGACCAGGCTGCCAGGTACCGAGCGCCTCCGGCGCCGCCCGCATTGAGCAATCAGCCGTCGGCTGACGGCTGATTGCTGACGGCTGATTGCTGGCGGCTGATTGCTGACGGCTATTCTAGGAACGCTGGTTCCGTACCGCGTCCTGGTTCTGAGTTTCGTCGATCAGGATGTCGGACGCCTTCGAGGTGTCGACCTTGACGTAGTCGTCGCCCGTGAGGCCGCCCGTCGTCCCGGCCACCTGCCCGGTCGTCCCCTGGCCCTGCCTAACGGTCGTCTGGCCGCTCTGCATGTTCTGTGTACCCATGCCGCCCGACTGCTGCATGGCCGTTCGCAGCAGCTGCGGCGTCAGTTGCTCGAGCTTCTGGGCCGTCTGCTGTTCCTGCTGCAGGTTCTCCTGCAAGAGGCTGATCGCCTGTTGCTGCCCCATGAGTTGCGCGCCGGCGATTAGGGCGGTGTAGGCGGCGATCTCGTAGTGCTCGACCCGCAATGCCGCGCCATCGATCAGCACGTCGCGGATAGAGTCCGAGCCCGCCTCCCCCATGTCCTTCTGCGCCTCGGACACCAGGCCCTGCGACGCCTCGCAGGTCACGCCCTTGGGCTGTTGGCCCATCAGGCTGAACACCTGCTCCAGGTTCTGGATATGATGCTGTGTCTGCTCGATGTGCAGTTGAATGCCGCTCTTCAACTGTTGATCCGAGGCTTTCCGCATCATCTCCTGCTGCCCCTTCAGGAAGCGGTGCTCGGCGTCGTAGACGTCGCCCAATTGGTCCAGCATGAGATCCTGCATTGTCGAGATAGCCATTGTCGAACCTCCTTGTCCTCGTTGCCCCACGTTATTGACGGAAAGGAGCCGTCACGCAGTGGATACCGTGCATGATCCGTTCCTCGCGCCGCGATTTTATGGCGCTAATACCCATACCAGCGCTACCTATGATGGGATTGGCATAAAATGAAAATAGAATAGAAAAGGTGAGTTATGGCTGCTATTAACTGGACGCGGCTCCTCGTCATCCTGCTGACGATCCTGGCGGCCCTCGTCCTTGTCTCGTTCGTCGCGTGGGTTGTGTCGCATTTCATTGCCGATCTGCTCCTGCTTTTTTTAGCGGTCATCCTGGCCTACCTGTTCGCGCCCGTCGTCGATGCCGTACAGCGGCGCATCCGCCTGCCGCGCCCGCTGTGCATCCTGCTCGTCTATCTCACGGCCGGCGTGTGCGTCCTCGGTATCGGTTTCCTGTTCGCGCCCGCGGTCGTGGGGCAGGCGCGCGCGCTACAGGCGCGCCTGCCGGCCCTCCTGCAAAGCGTCGGCGTGCGTTCGGCCGATCTGGAGCGCACGCTGCGGGCGCACGGCGTCGCGCTGCCGGTTAACAATGTCGCGGGCAACGCCACGGGCGCTATCGGCAACGTCGGACCCGGCCTCATCGCGGGAGCGCTCAGCGTCGCCGCCTCGCTCGGGACTGTCTTGCTCGACACGGCGCTCGTCCTGGTGATGACGTTCTACCTCATCAACGACCGCCACACCATCGTCGCGAACGCGACGCGGATCGTGCCAGCGCGCTATGCCGCCGGCGCGACGTTCGCCGTGCGCAGCGCCGGCGGCATCATCGGCCGCTACGTGCGCGCGCAGCTCCTGGTCGCGCTGATGGTCGGGCTGCTCGGCGGAGGCGGCGCGGCCGTGCTGGGTGTGCAGTACGCGCCGCTCATCGGCCTGTTCGCCTTTGTCGCCGAATCGATCCCCGTGCTCGGCCCCATCATCGCCACCGTCCCCGCCGTGCTCATCGCGCTGGTGGAATCACCCTGGAAGGCGCTGGCCGTGCTGGCGTGGTTCATCGTAGTGCAACAGCTGGAGCAAAACGTGATCATGCCGCGCCTCTCGGGGCACGCCGTGGGCATCCACCCCGTGGCGGCGATCATGGCGGTGCTGATCGGTTTCAGCCTCGGCGCGGTGTGGGGCGCGCTCTTCGCCGTCCCGCTGCTGGGCTTCGCCTACGCGCTCGTACGCGAGGTGTATCGCGTCTATGTGACGGTCCCGGCCGTCGCCCATGCCAGTCACGCCAGCAGTGAAACGCCCGTGGGCGCGACGGTCAAGTGAGCGTGTCTATGCGCCCAACCCAGCGTTTCATGGCGCATCTCAGGGGGGACATAGGCCTGCTGCCGCGCCTGGCTATCGTGCTCTGTGTGTGCGCGGCGCTCGTGCCCGGTGGAGTGCGCGCCTATCAGCGCCCGGCGCACGCGTGGGTAGGGGCGAGGAGCGGCGGCGCGGTTCAGACGGCGGTCGTGGCCGACCTGGGACGGGGCGCGCGCTGTACCCGGCTGGCGGCGGCGGGCGACGACCTCTACGCGCTCGACGCGGCGGCGGCGCATGTGCGCCGCTACACCCTCAACGGGCTGCCCTATGCCTTGCAGTTCACGCAGGTCATGCGCTGGCGCGAGGGCGACAACGGCTTGATCATGGGCCGGCCGCTCGACCTGTCTCTCGCGGGTGAGCGGCTGTTTATCCTCGACGGACTGGGCGCGTTGTGGAGCTACTGGGGCCCGGACTACGCGCGCGCCATCGTCCCGCTACGCTTACAGAGCAACCAGGGCGCGCCCGTTTCCGTCGCCCTGCGCGGGAGCGATCTGCATCTGCTGCTCCTCGACGACAAGCGACAGGTATGGGAGTACGCGCCGTCGAGCGGCGGCTACGACACAATCCCACGCCCGCTTCTGGCCGGTCCGCTAGCGGGCGCCGCCGCCGTACGTCTGCGCGTGACGGCGCGCGCCTTGCTGGTCCTGCGCGCGAACGGCGTCCTCACGGCCGTTCCGTGGGGGCAAAGGTCGGCTACGGTCCTACGCCTCCCCCTAGCAGTCACCGGCCTGTGGTCCGACGCGGCGCGCGCGCGTTTCCTAGTGACATCGGCGCATGAGCTCGCTATCGTTGGGGCCGACGGCGCGGCGCAGTGGCGGGCGGCTGTCGCCGGGCTCGGCGGCGAGACCTTGCGTGATGTCGCGCTGAGCCCAGGCGGCAAGCTCTACCTGCTCACCGACACGCGCATCCTGCGCGTGACCGCGCGCGTCCCCACACTTTGACAGGGAGAGCCCGCATTGCGTATACTAAAGCGTACTCAAGGGGAGCGTAGCTCAATTGGCAGAGCAAGTGACTCTTAATCACTAGGTTCAGGGTTCGATTCCCTGCGCTCTCACCCCTAATCCACCCGTAGACGGGGCCGGCTGCCGGCCCCGTCTTTGCTTGTCCGGCTCAAAGGCGTCCAAACGCCGTCAATCTTCCTTTTCCTTCTCACTGTGATGGACAGCCGGACGTGGTCGAGCGCGATGTGTAGCGCCTGCTCGAGCGGCCACGCGGCGCCGTTTTCCCACGCTTGACTAAACCGTCTGGCCCCTGAGCGCACTGCATCGGTGGATCGTCGTCTTGCGCGCGATGCGCGTCCGCCATGCGTCACGAGATAGCACGCGCGATGAGGAAGGCAGCCGCCGCGGCCAGGCCACCGATGAGCATCGTCTGCCCCGCGCTCCGGGCGGGACCGGCCCCGGTGAAGCGCCCCTTGACGTATCCGAAGATCAGCAGCGCGAGCAGCGTCACCGCGACCGAGACCAGCAGCGCCGTGTGGGCCGTGGCCAACAGGATGTACGGCGCGAGCGGGATCAGCCCCCCCACGACGTACGCCCCGGCGATGGTGAGCGCGCTGGTCAGGGCTCGTTTGGGGTCGGGCTCCTCCAGCCCCAACTCGAAGCGCATCATGAAGTCGATCCACGCCGTGGGGCGCGCCTGGAGCGCCTGGACGACGGGCGCGCTCTGCGCGGGGGTGAGGCCGTACGACGCGAAGACCGCGGCGACCTCCGCCGCCTCGGCGTCGGGGATCTCGCCGATCTCCCGCTCTTCGCGCACGCGCTCACTGGCGTAGTGCTCGGCGTCGCCCCGCGCGGCAAGGTAGCCGCCCAGCCCCATGGCAATGGAACCGGCGGCGACCTCGGCCAGGCCCGCCGTGACCACGATGTGGGTGGACGCGACCGCCCCCGAGAGGCCGGCCGCGAGGGCGAAAGGGACGGTCAGGCCATCCGACATGCCGATCACGATGTCGCGGACGGTCTCGCTCGCCGTGAAATGGCGCTCTGTGTGCAGCGTTTGCGGCATGCGTCCTCCTCTTATTTTCTCCCGAATCGCCCCACGACGCGGTTCCGCCACCCGACAGACCAGGGCGGCGGAACCGCGTCGTGGGGCGATTCACATCGCCGCCGCGTCGACGCCTATTGCGACGAACTGTTGTTGTACGTGCTGCCGGTGTTCTGCGTCCACACCCGCCGATTGGACATCTCAGAGATGTAGTCGACGTGGGCCTGCTCCGGCCAGGAGACCCGGCTGTAGTCGCCGATGATGTACGTCATGTTGTAGGGGCCTTGCGCCGGCGTATTCAGGAAGGTCGGCGCCACCATCGAGAGATAGTTGCCCACGGGCGTCGGGAGGATCGTATCGGAGCGCAGGCCCAGCGCGGAGAGTTGCCCCAACACGCCGGGGTTGGCCGCCGCGCCCACGGCGATCACGTCCACGTTGTGGTCGCGCACGATACCGGTGTCGCCCAGCCGCCGGATCTCGTCCAGGGTGACCTTGGGGATGCCGTTACGCGTCACATACAGGATGGGCGCGTCATCGGGGAACGTGAAACGAGTTCCCATCGGGCTGTTTTCTCCTTTTATGAGGCCTGCATAGTCGTACGGTCTGCCTGTCCGGAAAAATCGCGCCTCCGTACGCGGTCGCGGTCGCGCGATCGTTGCGCGGGCGACCTCACCCCCTTTCATGTCGCGCGCGCGCCACGGCCGTCCCTGGCGCCGTGCGGCCCGCGTCGTTCGCCCGCCACGCGGGCGCGTGTCCCGCCGCCCTTGTCGGTCGTGGCCGTTGGCTTCCCGCGAGCGGCGTAGCAGGCGCGGCACAGCAGCTCCGCGTCGGCCACCATCAGCGTGAGCAGCGGAACCGTGGCGCCGCAGCCATCGCACACCTCCGTGTCGTTGGTCATGCCGGTCTCCTGTGGCTCCGCCGCGGGCGGAGCTATAACTCCTATCCTTCCGCTCCCGGACAAAATAGGAATTAGTCTTAATATAAACAACGTGCGGCGACAGCGCAAACGGCGCGGTCGCGTGAAGCGGGCGTGTGAAGCCTAGCCCCACTTTGTAGCGTAGAAGCCGAAGATGAAGATTACCTGAAGAACGCGAGGGCCGGCGCCTATGTGAGGGGGAAAACTAAATGGCCCCACCCGCGGGTAGGCGTGCACGGCCACCCGCCCCAGACCCCGGTCAATCGTAACCAAACCTCAACCTTTCCGCAACCGCATCCCAAGGTCCACCCCGTAGCATGGACAGAGGGAGCACTGACACTGACCACAGTGCCCGACCACGACACCGACAACGAGAAGGAGACATCCTATGGCGCATACACGCAGCATCGTCACCGGCGCCGCCGGCTTCATCGGATCGCACCTGGCCGCGCACCTCATCGCGCGGGGGCATGAGGTGATGGGTATCGACTGTTTCACGCCCTACTACGACCCCGCGATCAAGCGCGCCAACGTCGCCGCGTTGCTCGCGAGTCCGCGCTTCCGGCTCGTGGACGCCGACCTGGCGACGGCCGACCTCGGCCCGCTGCTCGCGGGCGCCGACTACGTCTTCCATCAGGCGGCGCAGGCCGGCGTGCGCGCCAGTTGGGGCGACAGCTTCGCCACCTACGCGCACCACAACGTGCTGGCCACGCAGCGGCTGCTGGAAGCGCTCACGGCCCACCCCCCGCGCAAGCTGGTCTACGCCTCGTCGTCCTCCGTCTACGGCGACGCCCCGCTGCCGATGCGTGAGACGGCGCGGCCACAGCCCGTCTCGCCCTACGGCGTGACCAAGCTCGCCGCCGAGCACCTGTGCCACCTCTATCACGTCACTGACGGCTTGCCCACGGTGGCGCTGCGCTACTTCACCGTCTACGGCCCGCGCCCGCGCCCCGACATGGGCATCCATAAGTTCATCCGCACCATCGCCGCGGGCGAGACCATCTCCGTCTATGGGGACGGCCGCCAGAGCCGCGACTTCACCTACGTCGACGACATTGTGCGCGCCAACGTCCTGGCGGCGGAGGCGCCGGCCGTGGGCGCCGTGATCAACGTCGGGGGCGGCGCGCGCATCACGGTGTGCGCCCTGCTGGAGCAGCTCGAAGGGATCGTCGGCCGCCGCGCCCACCTAGCGCACCTGGGCGGCCAGAAGGGGGATGTCGGCCATACCAGGGCCGATTGCGCCCACGCGCGACGCCTGCTGGACTTCACCCCGTCCGTGGACCTCACCGAGGGCTTGCGCCGGCAGGTCGCCTGGCAACTCGCGTCGGCTGGCAGTGAGCGCCTCCGCGCGGCCGGATAGCCGCCACCCACGGGCGCATCGACACACCCGACACACCCGACACACGACAGACGCGACACACGACAGACACCCACCATACGATAGACCTCAGAGGAGACAACACGTCCATGACTACCACGGTCCGTCCCACACTCGATCACGCGCCGCGCCTGATGCTGTACGCCCACGACACCTATGGGCTGGGCCATCTGCGCCGCAGCCTGGCCATCGCCGGCCACCTGGCCGGGGCCATTCCCGATCTGACCACGCTGCTGGTGACGGGCTCGCCCGTCGCCCATAGCTTCGCGCTGCCGCCGCGCACCGACTACGTGAAGCTGCCCGCCGTCGTCAAGACCGACGACGAGCAGTATCGCGCGCGCGATCTGGACCTCTCGCCCGCGCGCGTCATCGCCCTGCGCGCCGCGCTCATCGCCGACGTGGCCCTCCATTTCGCCCCCGACATCGTGCTGGTCGATCACGCGCCCCTGGGCATGAAGGGCGAGTTGTTGCCCGCGCTGCGCGCCCTGCGGCGCGACGCGCCGGACACGCGGCTCGTGCTAGGGCTGCGCGACGTGCTCGACGAGCCGCGCAAGGTGCTCCAGCAGTGGGCGGCACAGGGTATGTACGACGCGATCGAGACCTGGTATGACGACGTGCTGGTGTACGGTCAACACGATCTCTTCAATCCCGTCACCGCCTACGCGTTCCCCCCCACGCTGGCGGCACGCACGCACTTCTGCGGCTACATCCGGCGCGAGGACGCGGTGCGCCCGGCCGCCGACCTGCGGGCCGAGTTGAGCCTGGGCGACGCGCCGTTCGCTGTGGTCACCACGGGCGGCGGGGGCGATGGGCCCGCCCTGGAGGAGGCCTGTCTCGACGCGCTGGCCCTGCTCACCGGCCGCCACGCCCTGCCGGCCGTCGTCATCACCGGCCCCCTGATGGCGCCGGAGGAGCGCGCGCGGCTGGAGGAGCGCGCCCGCGCATTGCCCCAGCCTGTGCGGCTGCTGCCGTTCCACCCCGACGTGCCCGGTCTGATGCGCGCGAGCGCCCTGACCGTCGCGATGGGCGGCTACAACACGACCTGTGAGATCGTGGCCGCCGGCTGCCCCGCCGTGATCGTGCCGCGCGCCTCGCCGCGGCTGGAGCAGGACATGCGCGCACGGGCCTTCGCCGCGCGCGGCCTGCTCACGATGCTGCCCATGGAGGATCTCACACCCGCGCACCTGGCCGCGACGATGCGGCACGCGCTGCGCCAGGGACCCCCGACGGACGCGGTCCGCGCGCGCTGGGACGACGCCGGATTGCCGCGCGTCGCGGCGCGCCTCGCCGCCCTGCTGCCGGCACGGCGCGCGACCGGGCGGAGGGTGACGGCATGACCGCACCACACCCGGAGGGCGCCTCGATCGCCTACCTGCTCAAACGCTACCCGCGGCTCTCCGAAACGTTCATCCTGCACGAGATCCTGGAACTGGAGCGACAGGGCGTGGACCTGCGCTTGTACTCCCTGCTCGACCCCGCCGAGGAGATCGTGCAGGCCGACGTGGCCCGCGTGCGCGCCCCCGTGCGCTACCTGCCTGCGGGGTGGCGCGGCATCGTTCCACTGCTTGGCGCGCACCTGGTCCTGCTGCGACGCGACCCGCGTCGCTACATGGGCGTGGTCGCGTACCTCGCGCAACACCGCCGCAGCCGCGCCGCCCTCAAGCATTTTGTGCGCGCCGGCTGGCTGGCCCGCGCGCTGGAGCGCGACAGTGTGACACACCTGCACGCCCACTTCGCCCACGGCCCAGCGGCCGTCGCGCATTTTGTATCTCTGTTGACGGGGCTGCCCTACAGCGTGACCGCGCACGCCAAGGACATCTACACGTCGCCTCCGAATCTGCTGGCCACCAAGTTGCGCGCGGCGCGCTTCGTCGTCACCTGCACTGGCTACAACGCGCGCTATCTCGCCGCCGTGGTAGGGGAGGGGGCGGCCTTTTGAGGGTAGGTTAGCCATACTGCCATTATGCTACCTGCCGGGCAGAGGCGGGTGAGGCGGGTGAGGCGGTTGGGAAGGTCGCGGGCCAAGGCAAGGGGATGAAGTAGCCGCGTGGCAGCGG
>JAABUO010001316.1_pt1 | contig 33171 bp, 45 predicted proteins | sample 5559291 | NCBI WGS metagenome assembly JAABUO01 (sample SAMN10711878, study PRJNA513372) | rock metagenome | isolation source: Antarctica rocks | place: Antarctica: Victoria Land, Finger Mt sud | reverse complement strand
CGTGGGCGGTTGCGTGAACCCAAGCTGCACGGTGAAGGGGGTTGGCGCTCGCACCAGGCGCTGACGCCCGCGCACTCCTGCAGGCAGTTCTTCGAGGCAAAGTATGGCGAGCTGGAGTCCTCGCTGCTGGCGCCCAACCGGGACATGTTCCCAGCTGATGCGTTCAGGTGCATCCCAGCTCATCCAGGGTGGAAGCATTGTTGGGTCGCACGGTGTGAAGAGCACGGTTCTGAGGCGTGACACGGATGGTTGCTTCAAGACGTCTGAGGAGCATGGATAGTTCCAAAAAAACTTAGGGGGCACGTGCAAGCTATGACCGCAGCAGCAGTGCCAATTTGCTGTGAAAATCGTTAGCCAGGCTGGGCCGTCCTCGTGATTAGTGCTGTCCGTAATGCCTGCTTGGGGGCGGCGCAGCTACGAGCGCTTCCTGTGGGCGGTCGGCACGGTCCGCGCGCGCACGCACGCGCCTCTGGACGCCGCAGCAATCGCGCTCGTGCCCCTGGCCGACCTGGTGCGCATCGCCGCGCCTCGCGGTCCTGCGTAGCTTGGCACATTTCAATATGGCTGCGATGCGCCTGGCCCTGACAAGCGACAGGCGCTCATTGCATCACCCGCTCCTCTCTCTTTACACAGAGGATGTGCGAGAGCGCGTGCAGTGCTTGACCGGCAAACTTACGACCCGCTGCCAGGCAGCGGTTCCCCCAGAAGCTGCCCGGCACGGAGATATGCAGGCAGGCGCCCATCTGCGACAGGGCGCTCACGCGTGCAGCGCGCGCGGCAGGCCGCACACAGGCGGGGCGCGCCGCAGTGGCGCGTCGGCGGCGGCCTTTTCGGGCGCGGCCAGGCGCGTGGCTGCTCTCACCCTGGCATGCCGTCCGCATCCCGCCTCACCATGTCGCCGTACCACAAACTTGGCTCTGAGCACATCACCCATCGTTTGCAGGCATGCAAATGCATGCTCTGATGCACGTGCCTGCAGCAGTGCACTTGCTTGCTGTACTTGTTCATTGCTCGCGAGCCTGGCGTGTCCCGACGCCGTGCGGCCGCTCGCTCGGTGAGCTGCGCCGCATCAGGCCGCCGAGCGGCGCGCCGACACAGGGCGCGCGGCGCAGGCGGCCAGCCTGGAGGCGGACCGGGACTACGCGGCCGGCGAGGCGGTGGCCATGGACTATGGCGCGGGCAAGCTGGACAGCCAGGTGCTGCTGGACCACGGCGTGCTGGACGCAGAGACCCTGCAGGCGCGCGGCTGGCAAACCCTACATGATTATGGTAGGGTATGGAGACCAGAGTGTTGTCAAAAGACGTAAGTGAAAAGGTATAACAACATCACATGCTGGCCCGGCCAGCGTGTCCGCGCATGGCCCCCAGGCAGTGTTGGTACCTCCCAGGCCCGGGGCAGGGGATGCAGCGGCCGACAATGGGCCTGTCGAGGCGGTGCTCGCCGTACGTGCCTGCACCCTGCACCCTGTCGCTTGAGCGCCTGAGCTACACTGGCACTGTGCGGGACCGCGGGTTTGGACTGACAGGCGCTGCAGGAGCAAGTGTGCCTCAGGGAGGTAGCAGCTGGCGAGCTGCTGATGGGCGGTATAGGGCCGACGGCACCATGCCCTGTCCCTGGCCACCCATCCGCGAGCCTCAGCGCGCAAGCCGCCGCCGGCAGGGGGGCTTGATGCTGGAGCTGACCTAATCCTACCCTATCATGCCGCTGCCGGCAGGGCGGCTTCCTGCTGGAGCTGGCGCTGCCGGCCGGCGACCGCTTCCATGACGACAAGGCCGACGTGCTGGAGGCGGCCGACCTGACGGCCGACGCGCAGTTCACGTTGCTGGCCGGCCGCGAGCCGTCCGACTCGCTGCTGGGCTTCCTGCGCCTCATCAACCTGTCCGGTGCGGCCGGCGCGCTGCCGCACGCGGCGCGCCGCGTCTGGAGACGCGCATGTCAGCATGCTCAGCCTGCTCTGGAACAATAGGAGCCTTGCGTGCGGCCTGCCTCCGCTGGTGCAGGACCGCGGCACTGCAGCACTGGTCAGTGTGACTCGCAATGTCTACCTCATGCTGCAAACCCTGCAAGGCCTCCCTGCGAGCAGGCGCGTCGCGAAGGGCGCGGCTGCCTGCCACGTCCGACTCCCGACTGGGCATGCACATTCGTTCAACCTCCTGGTATGGCGGCGCGGGCTCCTAGCATGAAAGTACTGCATGGCAGAGGCATGCGCTGCGCGGCCATCAGCCAGCGCGCGTGCGCGCGCAGGCAGCGACGCGTTCCTGCTGGAGAGCCTGTTCAGGAACGACGCCTGGGGCCACATGCTCAAGCCGGTCAGCGAGGCAAACGAGCGCGCGGTGTACCAGTCGATGGCCGACGGCTGCCGCGGCGCGCTGCAGGTGCCCGGCGCCCGCTCCCCTGCACTGCCTGGGCTGTGCGCAGGCTTGCGCGGGGACTGCACACAGGCAGGACGAGCACCATTTTTATAAAGTCCGGCGGCCCCTGGAGTGCTATATGTTGGACGCCTCGGCGCGGGCAGCTCGCGGCACCGTACGTGCCAATCCTGCTGCCTGCCTGCAAGCAGTGGGACAGCCTGGCGACGTCGACGCTGTCCGTGGCGAGTGTGAGCGACCGCGCGCTGGCTATAGGGTTATATTACCCTAACCTGATTCTCCTACCCTACAATACCCCTGATTCGGTGTGCGCTTGCGCGCAGGGCTACGCCGGCGGCATCGAGGCGGACCTGCGCGCCGCGCGCGCTGCGCCGCCGGGCAGCCGCCTGGCCATGGCCGTGCAGGTGGGGCCCTTGGGCGCTGTGGGAAAAGCACGCGAGCAAGCGCGTGCATGATGCCTCGCATTGTGCAGTCGGTGCTGCTTGGAGTCCTGTGCCGGCCAGCCCTGCACGCCGCGGCCTTCCCGAGTGCCATGCGTGCGTGAACCACGCGAGCGGCTCTAATTACGTGTGGGAATGGCCTGCTCTGCCAGCGCGCGGGTGGCTCTTAGACGGCGCCCAAATGCCATGCGTTCCTGGACCATGTGAACGGCTTTACAGTCGTGTGAGGAGCGGCCTGCTTTGCCAGCGCGCGGCTGGTGGCTGGTGGCTCTCAGGTTCTGAGACGGTGCCCCGCGCACAGGTGCGCCTGGGCGAGAAGGAGGCGCTGGACAGCACGCTGCGCTGGTTCGAGGCGCGCGCGGACCGCATCGGCTCCCTCGAGTTCTACCAGGTGCCCCCGCACCTCCGAGCGCGGCGGGCGTTACGATAGCCTGCTCGGTGTCGAACACGCAAGCCTAATGTATGCAAATGAAAGTCCTGCCCCTCAACCCCTGTTCATGCGCTCCAAGGCCCTGACGGGAGCGGCGCCCTGAGCGCGCGCGCGGTGCCGGGGCAGGAGCGGCGCCTCAAGACTCTGGGCTTGCTCGACGACGAGGGCGGCAGCACATACGACGCCTTCTTCAAGGACGGCATTGCGTGAACGCCGCAGCTGATGTGGTTGCAGGCGATCATCATGGCGGGACATGTGAGATTTGAATGGCGTGTGTAGCTGTCACGCTCCCGCGGTTTCAGCTTCCGCGGGAACTACGCGGTAGTCCGTGTGCTCCTCTCCCGCGACGTGCCACGAGAGACTAGCTTGAGTGTAGTGCTTTGGCGCGTAGACGCTGCTAAAGCTCTTGCGTCCTTGGAAACGTACCGAGCGCATGCAATGCCGCTGCAGCCGTGACGAGCACCGTGCTTGTCGCACGGCTATACACTACACCACTGGGACGTTGTGCCCATGTAGACGTGTGTGCAGTTGTGTAGCGTAGGCACACACGCGCAGGGCAGGCACCCTCAGCATGAGCGCACCCTCAGCAAGCTGCGCAGCAGCGGCACAGCCGCAACCGTGCGGCGCTCACAGCGCCCCAGAGGCGCAGGGCCCGGGCGGCTGCTCTGCGCCGTGCGCTGGCGTGCCTGCACCCGCTTGGGCAGTGGCCGCGCAGCCCGGCCCCGGCGACGCTGCAGACGCCTCCGGGATGCCGCGGGGCCGCTCTGGCCTCTCCGCACCCGACACTAGCACGCCACCGGCAGCCTGCGCACCGGCAGCAGGGCCCGCCGCTAGCGCGGCCGGCGGCGTGGTGGAGGTGCTGGGCCTGGCCTGCCGCTTCCCAGAGTCGGCCAGCGCGGGCGCGTTCTGGCGGCACCTGGCGGCGGGCACCGACATGCTGACCGCAGACGCGCGGCGCTGGCCGCCCGGCGCACTCGGCACGCCGGCGCGCTGCGGCAAGCTGCCCGACGCGGACCGCTTCGACGCCGGCTTTTTCTCGGTGCACGGCAAGCAGGCGCAGGTGCGCGGCGCCCGCGAGTCAGCAGCGCTGTGCCGGCCGCCGGGCGGGGTGAACAGAGGGCGCGCTGCCGGCGGCGTGCTGGCCAGCGCGGACCGCACTGGCGCCGGCTGCTTTGCCGTGCTGGTTCAGCACTGCTGAACACGGAATCGCGCAGGCAAGCATACCGTCAGTGCTTCAGGGCATTGCGCTTGCAAAAGCAGACCTTTCGCTCTCCCACAGTCGGCAGAGTGTCAGGGATTTTGATGGCTGGCTTGCCAGCATGGCGTGCTGAGCACGCGCTGCTGCGCTCACGGGCGGGCGTGCGTGCGCGGCAGCGCATGGACCCGCAGCTGCGCAAGCTGCTGGAGGTGGCGCACGAGGCCTGGGCGGACGCAGGCGTGGATCCGGCCGCGCTGCGTGGCAGCGCGCGCGTGGGCGTCTACGTCGGCGCATGCGGCAGCGAGGTGCACGGGGGCTTCCTACAAAGCACGCCCACGAGCCTGAGGCCGCACATGCATGCGCGTGCGTGGCAGCGGTGACAGCACAACTCCAGCGGCCCCGAGATCAACCGAAGCGGCGCTGGCTTCACATGGCAATTTGGTGCCATCCAAACGCACACATATTCTGCTTTGTGCGGTGCTCAATTAGTCAGGATGAAAAGCGAGTCTGTGACGCACTGAGCAATACAGCATCAGGCACGTGCTCGGGCTCAGCGCGCGCCGCGCGCACGCGCGCGCAGGCGCACCAGCTGTGGCTGGGCGACGCGGACGGCATCACCGGCTACGAGCACACAGGCTGCAGCGCGTCTATGTTTGCCAACAGGCTCTCTTGGACGTTCGACCTGCGCGGGCCCAGCAAGGCCGTCGACACCGCCTGCTCGTCCTCGCTGACCGCCCTGGCCGAGGCGCGCGGTCTGCCCCGGCATGTGAAGTGGGCTCTGGCTGCCCGATCGATACTATTCGATTCGCGTCGGGTCTGCATGGCTATCTGGCGCAAGTTGAGCACAGCGGCTGGCACCTCTGTGCAGGCGCATGCGGAGCTGGCGGCCGGGCGGCTGGACTGGGCGCTGGTGGGCGGCGCGAGCGGCCTGCTGCGCCCGCACCACTCGCTGGCCTTCGCGCGGCTGGGCATGCTGTCGCCCGGCGGCGCGTGCCGCGCATTCGACGCGGCGGCCGATGGCTACGCGCGCGCCGAGGGCGTTGCCGTGGTCGTGCTGCGCCGGCGGCCTGCAGCACGCCCCGCGCAGCGCGCCGAGCCGGGTCCGGCGGCGCCGGACCCCACGCCCTGCGCCGGCGACCCCAGCCCGCGCGCTACCCCCACCCTACAGCCAACCCTACCCTATATCTGGGCGGCGCGCCCGCCCTACGCGGCGGTCCTGGGCGCGGGCACCAACAACGACGGCCACACGCGCGAGGGCATCACCTTCCCGAGCGCGGCCGCGCAGGCCGCGCTCGCGGCCGGCGTGTGCGCCGGCGCGGCCGTGGCGCCGGCGGACGTCGGCTCCGTGGAGGCGCACGGCACCGGCACGGCCGTCGGCGACGCGCAGGAGCTGGCCGCGCTGGACGCGGTGTACGGGGCGGGCGCGGGGCGGGGCCCCGAGGCCCCCCTGCTCATTGGGAGCGTCAAGTCCAACATGGGCCACGCCGAGGGCTGCTCCGGCCTGGCCGGCCTCATTAAGGTGCTGCTGGGCGCGGAGGCGGGCGCGCTGCCGGCGAACCTGCACTACGCGGCGCCCAACCCCGCCTCGGCCGGCCTGGCCGGCGAGACGCTGCGCGTCGTGGCGGCGCCGGTGGCCTGGCCCGGCGGCCTCGCCGCCGTCAGCAGCTTTGGCTTTGGCGGCTCCAACGCGCACGTGCTGCTGCGCTGCGGGCGCGGCGTCGCGCACCCCCAGCCTGTGGCCATAGTCATCAATGATGACCATGCGCGCGCATGTGGTGCTGCCGAGACTGCTCTTGCCCCTGAGCCCGGCGCAGTGCTGGATGAGGCACTGCCGCTGGCCGCGCGCACCCAGGAGGGCCTGACGCGGCTGGTCGCGGCCGTCACCGGCGCGGGTGCGAGGCGACTCCTGGTCGCACGGCCACAAAGTCAAAAGTGTCATTGCTATGCATGCGGGCAAGAGCTGTGCTATGAGCAAAAGAGTGTAGCAGTAGAGTCCAACTGAACTAATGTTGTTCAATGGCTGACTCAGCAGCTATGTAGGGCTGCTGCACCTTGACTTAGCGGCTTCGCGCTGATGTGAGGGCCCATGGCCCTGTGCGCGGGCAGGGGTCGCGGAGTGCAGCACGCCGCTGCGACGCTACGCGCGCGGCCAGGGCGCCGACGCCGCGCGGCTGCCGTTCCGGGGCACGCTGGCGCGCGGGGGCGAGCTGCGCAGCGCGCGCGCCCCGCCCGCGCCGCCGCCAGTCTGGTTTGTCTTTCCAGGTCGGGCGCCCGCCCACCCGCCTGCTTCAAGACAATGCGAGCGTGTGCGATGGCACACGGGGGCGCCAGCAACGGCAGCCAGTGGCCGCGCATGGGGTCGGGCCTGCTGGCGGCCAACGCTACGTTCCGCCCCTTACCCTAATCCTATACAGTTGCAGGCAATGGCAGCCAGTGGCTGCGCATGGGCGCAAACCTGCTGGCGGCCAGCGCCACGTTCTGCGCCCTACCCTAAACCCATGGGGGCGCAGGCAACGGCAGCCAGTGGCCGCGCATGGGCGCGGACCTGCTAACGGCCAGCACGACGTTCCGCGCCAGCATGGCTGCGAGCGGCGCGGCTGCGGCCGCGCTCGGCGTCGGCCTCCTGCCCGAGCTGGAGCGCGCCTGCGGCTTCACGCAGGCCGCGCTCGCCGGGGTCGGCATCATCGCCGTGCAGGCGTGCAGCTAGCCGGCTCGGACTCTAGCCATGGCTGCAGCTGCAGCCTCCAAGAAAGCATCTTTTGTGACAGGTAGCAAGCTCTGCGCTCTAGCAGGTCTGTGTCTCGCGGGTGGGTGTCGTGCAGCGCATGCTACCATGCACGCGCGCGCTCAAAAAGTGGTGTAGAAAGCTCTGCCCTGCGCACTGTGCGCTTGACGCCCCCATGGCCGGGCCCCGTGGGAGAGACGCTGCCTGCTGGCAGCGGCGCTGAGCGAGCCCGGCGCGCGCGCCAGATCGGCATCATGGACGTCCTGCGAGACGACTACGGCATCCGTCCGGCCGGCGTCCTCGGCCACTCCGCAGGTCGGGGCTGGGGCGGCTTCGGCGCCTGAGCCTGTGTCCCCAGCCTGTCCTGTGCCTGTCCACGGTCATCACAGCATGAAGCTCATGCGGACCAGGGTTAACAATCTGAGCCTGCCCCAACAGACACCCCTGCGTGCTAAACTCTGCATCTATGTCATCACCTTGCGCATGCGGCACATGCGCATAGACACACCGCACGTGCAGACTCGCTCGCACCGCCAGCCGCCTGCTCCCCTGCGCCGCGTACGCCCCAGACTGCAGAGCTGCTCCCTAACCCTATATAGGAGGGCGCCCGTTGCCCGGGCGTCTGGGCGGCTTACCCTAACCCTGACCCTGCGCAGGGGAGATCACATGCGGCTACGTGGACGGCGCGCTGACCCGCGAGGAGACGCTCGCTGTCGCGTTCCACCGCAGGCGCGCCCCGCCGCGAGCCCAGGGGGTAGCGTTAGAATACCCCAGGCGTGTCCCCACGTGCGCCCCAGCGCCTCCTCATGGCTGCCGGACGAGCTGCCGGACGCGCGATGCTCTGGCGATGCGTGCTGCGCGGAGCGGCGCGCGCGGAGCGCTGTGGCCGTCCATGCATGTCTGTGCTTGCGGCGCTAGGACGTGGTACATGGCAGCGTGTGTGGAAGCATTTGCTCTCAAATTAATTGCAACAGTGTCCCTGCCACTCGTTGGATGGAGTCTTTAAAGTTTATTACTTTGCTCAGCTGCCTGGCCACCTGTCTATGCCACTTGCACTGCTAAGTCGATGCGTATGGCTCCAGCCGGCTGTGCCCGGAGCGGGGCATCGCGGGCGGGCTCATGGCCGCAGTGGGCCTGGGCGTGCGCGCGGCCGAGGCGCGGCTGGCGCGCGCGGGCGCGGGCGCGGCGCGCTGCGTGGTCGCCTGCGACAACAGCCCCAACAGCTCGACGCTGGCCGGCGCGATGCCTGGCTGCTATTTCGCACTTGATAAAATAGAGCAATCCTTATATGTTGTTTCAAGAAAAATGCTATGCACTAAACTGCAACTGCGACCTCAATACAAATTGGCGGTCCCCTCTGTAGCGCCAAGAGTAAAGTCCTCAGCTGCACATCCTTTTCCAGCCTGGGGGCCTTGTCACGGCGCTGCTAGTTCAGTGGAAGGAGGCGGCGCAGTGCTGCCAGCGGCGAGTAGCTACTCGCTGGCCATGGGCTGCCCAGGTCATCTCTGCGTTTTCACTCAGTGCAGGCCCCGCGGACGAGCTGCGCGCGCTGCTGGGGGAGCTGGCGGCGGAGGGCACGTTTGTGCGCGAGCTGGAGACCGGCGCCGTGGCGTACCACTCGCCCATGCTGCAGCCCGTGCTGGCCGAGCTGCAGGCCGGTGCGCGCCGGCACTCGCTTGATGATGCGTGCAGCCGAGGCTTGCAGCAGGTAGCACGCCAGGCCCCGATGCACCGCTGGTGCCTGCTCGCTGAACCGATGGCCAGTGTCCTGTGCTGTGTTCGCTTGCAGCAGAAGATTTCACTCTTAATTTCACGAGAAAGGTATGGCAGAACCTATGTGGACAGAGCAGCGCTTGCTGCGCTGGACAACCAGCATGCACATGGGATGGCGGCAGAGCTTGCGGGTACTCACGGATGTCACAAACATGCGGCGCAGCACTGGGCCACGCCCTGCCTGCTGTGCCGGACATTGCGCATGCATCGCGTGAGTTTGATTCTCAGGCTGTCACCGTAGCTCGTGAAGCTTGAAACTCTCTTACACAAGCCTCCAACATGCCGCGTAGTGCTGGAGCACGCCCTGCCCGAGCCGCGCGTGCGCTCGCCAACGTGGCTGTCGTCCACCTTTGGCCCGAAGAGCACCGACCCTGCAGCAGCTCGCTGCTCCGCCGCCTACCATGTGTGCTCTCAGAATTTCCGTTCCTCCTCGTGCATGCCGGCCATGGTTGGCTGGGTTGGGGCGATGGCAACCTGTGTGCCTTTGCACTCCCAGGTTGCATTGGAGTAGGATCAGCGGAAGGCAGCAAGCTCTGAGCATAAGCGTACAGTGGCTTGGGATTTTGCTTTTGCATGCACACCGGGAGGAGAGCACGCATGCTTAGCTCTGGCACGGGGCTCTGACAGTCGCTCAGTTGCCGCCGGTGCGCACACAGGTGGCTGCATTCAGCAGGCGCGTGCTGTTCACCGACGCGGCTGCGGCGGTGCCCGAGGGCGCGGTGCTGCTGGAGGTGGGGCCGCACTCGCTGCTGCGCGGGCCGTTGCGCCAAGGTGCTGCCGCACTGGGAATATATTTCTCTCACGGTTACGTGTGGTTAACATTACATGTTGAAACCGGGTAGGTTTGGACAACAGGCACGCTTCCACTCGATCACGTCTGCTACCCCTGCTGCGTTCCCCGCTTTATTGCCACAGCAAGAATACTTAAACAAGGTCAGTTTCGTGTGATCATGCAGTAAGCCCAGAGCGTCGCCTTGCTACTGGACAAAAGTGCTTCTGCAGGACAACCCTTTTGCGTCAAGCTAGGTGTGTCAATGCGCACTGCGCGCATTGTTAATATCCTGGAAGGGTCTCTGCTGCGTGTGATGGTAGCGCATTCTGTGTGGCATGCCGCCAGGCTGCCCGGACCTGCCCTACGTGGCAGCCATGCGGCGCGGCGAGCCGGCCGCGCAGACGCTGCCAGCAGCAGTAGCGGAGCTGTGGCGCCTGGGCGTGCGCGTTGCGTGGCAGGCGCCACCGCCTCCGGCGGCGCCGCTCTGCCCCGAGCGTGCGCCGCAGCCTGCTGCATGGCCTCTGTAACGAAGCATGTCACAAAGAGCTCTGGCTGCAAAGCTGCGCCGCAGCCTGCTGCATGCCACCCAAGTGCACACCGTTGCCTGGAGCTCCGTTAGCCAAGCGTGAGCAGCCTGCTGCATGTCCCCCAGTTGCAATCCTGCACAGAACTCAAGCTTGCGCACCACTGTGCAAAGCTGTGGATGGCAAGTGCGGAAACGCAGTGCACATGCTGGGTTGGCTCAGCTAGATCGGGGCGAGGCGCGCGCAGTGCCGCGGGACGTTACCGAGGCGCTGTGCGCATGGGACCACCGCGAGACGTATCCGCTCGGGCCGCCGCCGCCGCTCAACGCGACGGCGGGGTTCAGCCAGACCTTTGACCTGGGCGCGTCACACCAGCTTGCCGCGCAAGACCCCTGCAAACATGCACTGTGTACCGACTTGAAAAGGCACCGGCAGTACAGAGCACTTGCACAGGATGCAACACCATTAAGTAGTACAGCTTAGAAGTAGAAACCAGTAACCAGTTGACTGCTGCTGCATCTTTTTAACGATCGGCCAACAGCGGCAATCAAGCAGCATGCTAAGAGTGGTTCGCCTGTGGCGCCAACACCCAGGCCATGAGGCAGACGCGTACCTGGCGGACCATGTCGTGGACGGCGTTATCTTGCTGCCGGTGCAGGCCCAGCATGCTCGTTTCCACTGACGATCCACTGCATCGCCGTTGCTGGGCTGCTCTTGGTAGCGCTTGCATGCGCGCATCACGCTGTGCCAAGCAATGCCGATTGCGCTCACGCCACACCCGCAGTACCAGCGCAAGCTGCATGCGGCGCAGGCGGCGGCCTTCCTGCAGGCCGCCTGGGCCGCGCTGGCGGCGCGCCTGGGCCGCCCGGCGGCGGCGCTGCCGGTGCTATTCGAGCACGTGGCCATCCTGCAGGCGGTGCCGCTGGCCGCGGGCGGCGCGGCCGCGCTGCGCGTGGCGCTCGACGCGCGGCAGCGCTTCCAGGTGTGAGGTGAAGCCTTCCGTCTCTTCAGGGTTGAAAACCCTGAGCGAGTCCAGGTGTGATGTGAAGCCTTGGGGTCCGTGCAATGGCCGGATGCCCAACGAGCGCCCCTCGGGCCATCCTCTCCTGCCATTTGCATGGCTTGCTGTGGGGGAGGCCAGGCGCGCTTCGCTGCGCGCACGCTCGGCATCCCATTGTGGAGGCTGGGTTCTAGTTGCTCTCCTAGTTTGGCGCAGGTGCTGCACGCCGGCGACCTGGTGTGCGAGGGGTATATACGGCCGCTGCCGGATGCGGACGCGCCTGCGCCTGCCGCGTCCGCGGCCCCGGCCGCGCCGCAGGCAGCAGGCGTGGGCTGCTGCCCCGCCGCCGCGGCGTGCACGCCAGGCTCCGCGAGCGCGGTTCAGGTGGCAGCAGCGGCACCGGGCGCCCATGTGCATGCGGGTCCGTGCGGGGCGGAGGGCGCAGCCTCTGAGGCGTGCGCAGTTGGTGTTGCCTGCGCGGGCGCGCTGAAGACCGCGGCCACACAGTACAGCTTCCGTGCAGACGCGCGCGCCAGCCCGGCGTGCCCCGCCCCCAGCCTGAGCGCAGACCCTCCCTGTGCGCAAAGCCCTGCCGCGCAGCCGGCGGCCGACCTGGCGACCACGGACAGCGACGCGTTCTACCGAGGGGTGCGGCGCGCGGGGATGCAGTACGGCCCTGCCTTCCGCGTCGTGCTGCGCGCGCTCGCCGACGGGACGGCGGCGGCGCTGCGGTGAGCGCCCGCCGTGCTCGATGTGTCGGGCCTACACTCAACTGTCTGCTGAGCGGTGTTGCGCACGCTGGTGCAGTGGGTGCTTGCACTGGCAAACCGCGTGAAGGCCGTTGAGAAGCTTTCTTGTAGGCTGTGGGCATGGATACAGGCTGTCACAGCTTTTGACACGCGGCGAGCATGCATCCCACACTACTGTCATGTGCGCTCACGCATGTGACCTAACTATGATGCAAGCGCTGTCTGTGGGCAGGTGGACGGGCTGCTGGGTGCGCCTGCTGGACGGCCTGCTGCAGGTGGGCTGGCTGGAAGCCGGCAGTGCGCGCCTGCGGCTGCCCACGCGCATTCGGCGGCTGAGCATCCCGGCGCCCTCCCTGGCGCCCGCGCCTGGCTCCGAGGGTGCGGCGCTGCATGGGTCAGCTGTCCATGCTCTTTCCCTGCAACAGGACAAATTTGTGCCCAAGCCGTCCACGCCTAAGCACCACATGCTGGCCACCGTGCTGGCTTGTCTGCTGACCGGCTGCGAAGTAGTGCACGCTGCGCGACGCCGCATGGCGCAGCTGCTGGGTGCCTGATCACGTGTGTCTGCGGTGCACTCCCTCTACACACAAGGCGCACAAGCGCCTGCAAGCTGCCACCAGGCTCACACAGTCAGCAGCCACAGCGTGTGCAGCGTGGGCAGCACATGTGATCGCGCGCCGCTGCTGTTGGCGGCAGTCATGGCAGAGGTGGACCGCCATGCAGACGGCGTCGCCTGCCGCCTGGAGCCAGCGCAGGAGCCAGGCGCGGGGCCCCGCTCGGGCGCCCTGCTGGCCGTGGTCGCCGGCGTGGAAATGACGCCCGTGCCACGGCGGCCCGCGGCCGCCACGACAGTCGTGACGGAGCTGCTGCGGTGGCAGCCCTACGGCGTGCGCACGGACGCCGGCGGCGCGCGCGTCAGGTGCGCGCGCGGCGCGCGCCGCTTGAGCAGCGTGTGTGGGGCTGCGTGCAGCGTGGTGCAACGCCGCCATATATGCCTCACATGGTGCATGTGGACCATGTGCCCATGCGCAAGGGTTCATTGTTTGTTGCAGCACTTGTGGTCTGTCCCTGTTTGAAATTCCCATGGTGCCTCCTCAGTCCCGTGCGTGTTGCACTGTCAGGGCGGCGGATGTGACAGAGCTCTCCGCTTGTGCAGGTATGTGAGGGCTGTAACAGTCTTTACGGCCGAGCTGGTTGCGGCCGCGCTGCGCGCGCGCGCCGTGGCATGCACAAGCGGCCTGGAGCCGCATCTGGTGGAGGCGCGTTCTGCACTATACACACAATAGGCGGGAGTTTGAGATAGTGTCTTGGATGTAGCCACTTGCCGGATGCGCGTGAGCGCAGTGTTCCCTGCATGCACGTTTATATCTGGAACGACAGCACGTGACATGCCAGGGCTGATGGCAGCAGCAGTGCTGTGCAAGAGAGCCAGGCAGCAGCAACGCTCCCAGCGCTTGTCTGTGCCCGCGAAGGTGCTCGCCATGGCAGAGTCGTGCAAGGCGCCGCCGCTAGAGCCGGATGAGCTGCGCGTGCTGCTCGCTGAGCCCAATCACTGCCTGGCGCGGCTCGCGCGCGATCTGTTTGCCACGCCTGAGGCCACCGCTGCCACGCTTGAGGCATGCGCAGCACGTCCCAGCTTCCGCTTGTCCCTTGGATATCCTCTTCAAGTTTGCCGCTCGTGCTTTTCATACGTCATCATTGCGCCGCTGGCTGCCTCCTGGACTGACCAAAGACATCACAGCAGCACGTCACACGCAAATCTCTTGCAGCATGCAACGTGTTACTGTGAGTACCGCGCCACGCTGAGGTCAAGGTTGTGAGCACCGCGCACAATAAATTTAAGGTTGAGTGTCTGTGAGCTCCCCCCACCGCTTGAGGGTGATGGTCTGTGATGTCCCCATCAATCAGGGAGTTGCATGTCTTGCGGCATGCGCAGGCCGCCACAACTGCAATCGTGCAGCATCCCGAGCACAGTGAGCTGTACGCGCGGGACCCCTTCTGCGCAGGCTTCTGCGGGGCGCCGCTGCATGCGTTGCTAGACATCGCCTTGGAAAATCAGGCATGTATTCACGTCATGGTCACAAACGTAAAGAAGCAAGAACGGAGCTGATTGAGACACCAAAAGCAATCATGCGCACTGCTCTCTTGCTGACAGAGGTGCCAGTATGCGTGGCTTTGCCTGATTTGTGAGGATGATCTGCATGGGCAAGCACATCCTGCGCGTCTCCAATTCCATGCCATGCCCGCCTGTGCATATGAAGGTCCTGAGCCATGCCACCGCCAGAGTGCTGCGCTTCCTACGTATCGCCGCCGCAGTCGCTGACAACCTGCTGCACGCACCAGGACCCTGGCGGCTTTTGCGCGCTGGAGGTCGGCGCCGGCACAGGCGGGTTCACCCGGCAGGTGAGGGGGCCCACCAAGCCAAGGAAGGATACATGCATGCGTGCCATTGTGTCAAGGATGTTCATAGGCGTGTCGCGCGGCAACAAAGGCCTGTGGAAGCATACGCCCATAACAAAGCCGGCAGGTGCTGGACCGCCTGGACCGCAGCGCCGCGACGGAGCTGGTGCGCTACACGGCCACCGACGTGACGCCATCCTTCGGCCAGGCGCTGCTGGACGGCCTGGCCTGCCCCAAGCTCGCCTTCCAGGCGCGCACGGAGGCGCAAGGCCACTGAGCGTGACACACGCCTCAGCATCCTGGTTGCCATGCGTGGTGCCAGAGTGGGGCGTGTCTGGGGTACCGTTATGTGGGTGCTGCAGCGGCACGCCTGCTGTCGCAGTGCATGTCTCTCTGGACTGCACATGCGGACACTGGAAGACACTGGTGCATTGTCTGGGGACAGGTGTGGGACATCAATGAGCCGGCGCCTGCCGCCCTGGAGGGCGCCTTTGGGCTCATCACGGCCGCGAATGCAGTGCACACCTGCCTCGACCTGTCAAGTGCGTGGCCCAAGCCCATCCTGCGCTGCCCCTAGTAGGGCTTGTCAGGGGGCACATTCGGATGAAGTGCCACTCTAGAAAGGCGTAGAATAGTGTGCCTATCGAGAAGCTGGTGGCCTCTGATCAGCAACTGCGCTTGGTTGTGAGTCTTCATTCCTGCATGCGTAGCCTCAGAGCGTGCACTGCTACCTGCCGTAAGTCACGCATGCAGCCGGTGTCAGTGCTGGCGAGCTGAGGCATGCATGGGCCCCACACCTATTTTCCCCCAGTTGGCGCCTGAGAGAAACGAGATGCGCGCCAGAGTCGCTTGCGCACCTGGCGGCCGCGCTGGCGCCCGGCGGCTTCCTGCTGCTGGCAGAGGCGACCGGCCCGCTCGCGTGCCTGCTGTGGGGCCTGGATGCGCGCTGCTGGCGCGCTGCCGACGCGCGCGACTGGGGCCTCTGGGCCTCCATCGGCCGCTGGCGCGCGCTGCTCGCGGGCGCCGGGCTGCGTGTCGTTGTTGAGCACAGGCGCGCGCGGCTCGCGACCGCCTCGCACTTCCCGCATGCGGCCAGATGACTTGTGGCCTGGCTGGTGTGGTAGGTATGTATGCCTGGTACCAGCTCAGAGCAAAAATAAGTTCCAGGCCCAGTGCCACAGGCCGTGTGTGTGAAGCTCGGCGTTTCGGCGAGCTTGCAATGCGACCTGACTCGAGCACTTGCTCGGCCAGCAGGAAGCCGCGGAGGCATTCAAATCACTCTGGTTGCTACAGGTGCCCCGACGAGTCGACCGCGCTGTTCCTGTGCCGCAAGCTGCCAGCCTCGCAGCCGGCGCCGCTGCTGCTGGCGGGGCCGCGCGCGCGCGCGTCCGCCGGCGACATGGACGCCTGGCTCGCTGCCTACCGAGCGAGCGTGTCTGCCGTGGCAGCCGCCGACCAGGGCGCCAGCCCTAGTTGGCACCCAGAGCTCGGCGGCCCCGACCCCGGCAGCGCGCACGGCGGGCGCCTGTGGCTGCACGGCTGCTCGCGCAGCAGCCCGGGGCTGCTCGGCCTGGCGCGTGCCGCGCGCCTGGAGGCCGGCGGCGCGGCCGTGCGCTGCGTGCTCGACGCAACCGCCGTTGCTGGGCGGGCGGCGGGCGGGCGGACCGGCCCCATTGGAGACGCTGCCGACGGCATAGATGGCGCACGCAGCTTGGCTGCCAAGACTCGGCCTGCAATGTCGGAGGATGACCCTGTAGAATCCCCTGGAGCAGACGGTGCCTCTTCCGGCGCAGCGTCGCGCGACCTGACCGAGGCTTCGCCGGGATCCGAGCCGGCTGGCAGCGCAAGCGGCCCTGTTTCGACAGACGCAGCATGGACGGGGTCATCGGGCAGCGGCGCACCGTGCCTGCCGGGGGGCCAGGCCGGCGGCGCGCATGCGGGCTGCGAAGACCGGCCCGGGGGCATCGTCTGGGCGGACGGGAGCACAGGCACAGACACGGCCGGCATGGTCGCCGCCGCGGCGGAGCTGGACCTCGCGTTCAATGTGTTTGTGGATGGCGTGCACGGCTGCTTTGGCACGGCCGACCTCCAGGCGCGCGTCCGCGCCTGGACCATGGCGCGCGGCACGCGCATGTGGCCCTGTCGTTGTTGGTGGCTGCCAATGAGGGTTAGTTTCAGACCATGGCGCACGACAAAATGCCTGGACCATGGCGCACGACAAGTGCAATTGGCCCTTTGTGTTATAGAGGCTGCCAAAGAGCGCGCATCGCTGTGAGGCACGCCTGTGGCAGGTGCCGTAGCTGGGTGCCATGGGCGCGCCCCCTATGGATTCCTGGAGGCTGCCAAGGAGGGCATGATGAGTAACCCTATTGTCAAAGCGGCAGGTGCCTGAGCTGGGGGCCATGGGCGAGGCCCTAATTTCTTGCAAGGGGGGCTGCCAAGGGCGCCTGCCAAGGAGGGCAGAACAAGTCAACAAGCGCTTGCGGCAGGTGCCCGAGCTGGAGGCGATGGGCGCCAGCGCGTGTCCGCCGCACGGCATGCACCTTGACCTCGCCGCGTACGGGCAGCCGCAGTCGCTGCGCTGGGTGGCCAGCCCGCCGCCGGCGGCCGCGGATGACGTCGAGTGCGACGTCGCATACGGCGCGCTCGCTGCAGGGCAACATGGCCCCCGCTGCCTGTGGACACCTGCGCATGTCGCATGCCCTTGGTTGAGGCAGTCCGCAGCCCTCTGCTCGGCCCGCGAGGCGTGACCGCCCAATGTGCGAGCGACACTTGCATGCGGCGGCAACTGTGACAGCCACATTGTCTGAAGCACGGCAGTGACTGGCTGCGCTGGAGGAGCAGAGCGGCGCAAACTGGGCCCCGGCCGGTGCAAAACGCACTGTATAAAGCATAGGGCTAGCTTCCCTGTATGTATAAGGTAGAGGGCTCACCCTATCCTCTGACGCAATGGCAGGCGCGTTGAACTTCAAGGACGTGATGCTCGCGTACGGGAAGCTGGCGCGCGCGGCACTGGCGCACGCGGGCGGCGCGCCCAGCGTTGGCTTCGAGTTTGCGGGCACGGTGGGCCGCCGGGGGCGCACCCGCTGCCAGCCTTGGCCTGCCTGCGATGCAGGCCCCTGGCGCGCCTGCGCTCGCGTGGCACTCTCAAATGGCAAGCACGCACGTCAGCTCTCCTTCTATGGCACAAGCTGCGAGGGAGGTTGTGTACCTTGATGTGTTCAGCGAGTCACGCATGTCTGTAGCAGCCCAACATCTCTATGCTGCGGCCTATACAGGCCCAATGGGCAGCGTGCTGTAGTCTTGCTCGGGCCCCGTGCTGGCGGCATGCACGGTCATGCAGCCGCCACTCAGAGATCGTGTGCTGAGGCGCAGGACACCGCCGGGCGGCGGGTGATGGGCGTCGCGCGCCGCGCTGGCCACGCGCGCGGCCGCGCGGCCCGGCCTGATCTGGCGCGTGCCGGCCAGCTGGACGCTGGCTCAGGCGGCGAGCGTGCCAGTCGCGTACGCAACCGCGTACTATGCGCTGGTGGCGCGCGGGCGGCTGCGGGCCGGCCAGGCCGTGCTCGTGCACTCGGGCGCCGGTGGCGTCGGCCTCGCCGCGCTCGCCATCGCGCTGCGGCGCGGCTGCGAGGCGAGCCCGCCTTTGTTAACCTGGTCAAAAGGGTCTGAGGGTGCATGTGTGCGGCATTAGCTTTTGAGCTGCAACCGCCGTCGCGCCGCGGCACTGGGAGCGGCGCCTGTGTTAGGGCTGAAGATGTGTGCGCAAGGCCGCAGTAAGCAAGGGTCTCAAGCTGTTTTCTGCTTCATGCCAGCGCTAATGTCTACGGTGACATGCAAAACGACCGGACTGTGCATATCCGCACACTCATGCACTGCTCCAAGTTATGCCCCCGTGGCAGCTTCGCGTGCACACCGTCCCTGAGCGGCACATGCGGGGCCCCACAGGTGTACACGACGTGCGGCACGGAGGCGAAGCGGCGCGCGCTGCTCGCGCGCTTCCCCGGCCTGGACCCGGAGCGCATCGGCGACAGCCGCTCGTGCGCGTTCGAGGCGCTCGTGCGGCGCGGCACTGGCGGGCGCGGCGCGGACCTGGTGCTCAACTCGCTGGCGGGCGACAAGCTGCAGGCGCGCGCGCGCGCGCCACGCTACGGTGTGCGTGCAACACGTGCACAACGCTGCCATATGTGCCGCTCTGCGCTGTATCACCCATCTGTAGCATGAAGGTCATGCCTGCGCTGGTGTGGTGCCCAACAGTCGTATGAGAGCCTTTCAAATAGACCTTGCATGCGGGCCGGCCCAGAAGGTGCGTCTCGCGGCTGCGTGTCTGCTCACAGGGCATCGCACACACATACCTGCGCACACACATCGGGGCGCATTGCCAGACCATTACACCACGTCACCCGCTCGAAGCCGCGCCCTGGGCGAGCGCCGCGACCCGCCGCCGGCGCGCAGGCCAGCGTGCGCTGCCTGGCGCCGTACGGGCGGCTGCTGGAGATCGGCAAGGCCGACGTGCTGGGCGGGGCGCGCCTGCCGATGGCGCCCCTGGACCGCAACATCGCCTTCGAGGGCATCGACCTGGACCGCCTGTTCTTCGACGGCGCGGCGGCCGGGCAGGCGTGCCCGGCGTTCCCAAAAGGTTTTGCAGCTGACCAGGCTTTGAGCCGCTCAGTCTGGGTCAAAGGTAGTGTAATGCTAGTGTGATGCTCTCGGCAAGGCAAGCGAGCTCGTGGGTGCAAATAACAGCCTGGCTGCAGCGCTGGCTGGCTCGACAGCTACGGCAAAGGAGGCACATGCAGGGTTGCAGGCTCCTGAGGGCATCACCGCCGACCAGAGGCGCCCTGGCACCTAGCCCGCGGAGGAGCCAGAGAGTCCGCAACCCCGCGCGCGCGCCGGCAGGCGGCGGAGGTGCACGCGCTGCTGGAGGCGGGCCTGGCGTCGGGCGAGGTGCAGCCGCTGCCGGTGACCGTGTTCCCGGCCGCGCGCGCGGCCGACGCGCTGCGGCACCTGGCGGCCGGCGCGCCCGGCCGACGCGCAGCCTGCAGCTCCATCCTGAGAGATGGTTGAGGGTGGCGACTGGCTGGCAGACGCTCAGAGGCGGCACACCTGCCCTCGTCTAAGAATGCAGCCTGCGCCAGGGACGCTGCATGCAGCGCAGCAGACTGATGCAATGAGTTCAATCCTGGCGAGGGCGCCCGTGCGCATACTTGCGCTCGCTGCCTTACCCATCATCTACCACCCGCGGGTCAGCGCTTGCCCGGAAAGCGCGTGCGAGCCAGGACAAAACGCACGCGTCTCAGGGCCCACCCGCCGTGCAGGCACGCACATCGGGAAGGTGGTGGTGGAGATGCCGCCGCAGCCGCCCGCCGGCGCCCTGCGGGCAGGCGAAGAAGGGCCACCAGGCTGCTCGGCCGACTCGGCGCCCGCCGGCCCAGAGCCGCCCCTGGCGGCGCCCAACCTGTGCTTCAGGCGCGCGCCTGGCCGCAGCGGGCGCGGGACAGACCTGCTGTAGCAATGCTCGGTGTAGTGTCTGCCATGATGGATTTTGCACACAATTTTCTAAAGGGCTCAAAACACCTGGCGCGCGCATGGCCTGGCATGACGGCAGGCGCTGAGCAGGGACAGGCCGCGCCGCGGCGCAGGGCGGACCGCAGCTACCTGGTCACCGGCGGCCTGGGCGGCCTGGGCCTGGCGCTGGCGGCGTGGCTGGCGCGGCGCGGCGCGCGCCGCCTGCTGCTGACCAGCCGCCGCGGCGCGCGGACGGGCGCGCAGGCGGCCGCGCTGGCCGCGCTGCGTGGCGCCGGCGTGCAGGTGGGCCCGCGGGCTGACCGGGGCTGCTCATCCCAGCTTGCCGCGGCCGATCTTGGGCCCACAGAGGCCGCCCTGTGCGGAGACCTAGGGGATGCTTTACTGCCAGTGATTGCGTGCTGTGCTATGTGTTCAGAGGGCGGCTCTGCTGGCCACGCATGCTCTGCGTATTGCGCAACACGGGTAGTGCTACGAGGCATGTGCAAACGAGTTAAGCCCGTGCCTTGATGCTGGCGCCCTCGCTTGGCCGGTGCATACCTGCCGCGGCAGACGCGCGGCGGCGCAGCGCACCCAAACCCTATTGCTGCGAGCGCTTGCGCGCAGGTGGTCGTCAGTCTGGAGGATGTGAGCACAGAGGCGGGCGCGCGCGCGGCCATGGCCGCGGCGGCCGCGCTGGCGCCGCTCACGGGCGTGCTGCACCTGGCCATGCTGCTGCAAGACGCGCCGCTCGCTTCGCAGGCGCGTTGACCCCAACCCCACTGGTCGCGTTCCAGGCGCGCCGCGCCCGCCGGCGCGGGCGCCCGGATGTGCTGGGGTCCTGGGCGCGCTGCTGCGGGATCGAAAGCGCGAATTGGAGACATGCATGCGGGCGGGTGGTGCGCTGGTCGCGTTGCAGAGGCCCCGGCAGAGCGCGCTGCGGCCGCGCGCAGACGGGCGCTGGCTGGAACGCGGCCGCCGCGCCCAAGGCCTGGGCGGCGCAGCACCTGGACGCGGCCTGCCGCGGCCTGCCCGAACTGGACCACTTTGTGCTGTTCTCGTCCATCGTCGCGGCCTATGGCCAGCCAGGTGGCCCCGCATGGTATGCTGCGCTGGCCACCGCTGCAATGGGTGTGTTGCACACCGTGTGTCCCTAGCGGCTGATTCTGCAAAAATCCATGCTTGTCCAGCAGACTATCGCCATCCAGTGTGCGCTGCCGGTCTGGGGAAGCCCCTAATCCCACCCTAACCGTGCTCCCGCGCTGCGCGCAGGCCAGGCCAACTACGGCTACGGCAATGCCGTGTGTGAGACGGTCGCGCTCGAGCGGCGCCGCTCGGGGCTGCCCGCGCTGGCGCTGGCATGGGGCGCCGTCGACGACGCGGGCTATGTGGCCGAGGTCCTGCAGGCGCGCCCCGGCGGGGCAGCACGGGCTCCCAAGGGGGCGGCAGCCGCTGTGCGGTGTCGCTGGCACTGGCCGCATGCCGCGGTGCAACCAACAGTAGAGCATCGTGAGCAGGCTGCGTGATCAACCCCGCTCACAAGTCTCATCTTTCATGTCCATCAGCCGTGGACAACTGCCGCATGTTGACTCAGATGGGCAATTCGGCACCTGCGCCATTCCAAGGGCGCCCGTAGCTGGCAACAAAGGAGCTGCCGCGCACGCCTGCACAACCACGGGGGCCTTTCACAGCACACATGGGCCTCTGGCTAGCCGCCCGCTCCAGTCACGGGGCGCTCCACCGAGTGTGTCGCGGGTCTTGGGCATGGCAAGCTGCCGGCCGCACCGCCCGCCCGCCGCTCACCGTGGACGAGCCGGCGCGTATGCTGGCGCGGCCGCGGCGGCCGCGCCAGCATGCGGCTACAGCTCCATTGGCCCGTCAGCGTTCCAATCGGAAAAAAATGCATTCCTTTACTACACAGGGGAAACTGTTCCCCGCAGACCCCAGATCCCATCTGGAAACAGTCTCACACTGGAAGGCCTGGTACCATTTATGTTTGGTGGTGCTCCCCGGTGCCATGTCTGGGGCCATGAGATAGAAATGTGCGCAGGGCAAGCTGGTCGGTCGCATCTTCCGCGGCCGGCCGCCGCTCGCGGTGGACGAGCTGCTGCGCGTGCTGGGCGCGGCCATGGCGGCCGGGCGCGCCGCGCCGCCGGTGCTGCTGTGCCACGCGGCGGAGCCCGGCCTGTACGGCGGCCGCCGTGGCGCTGCGCCGCGGGACCGGGTGCGGGGCGCGCGCGTCGACCGACCAGGCCATGCTCGGGGCCTTGCGCCGGGGCATGCTGTAAAACGCATGCCAGGAAATGTGGCGAGTGCGTATGCACCTGCCTCACATGCGCGTACCGCATCAGCTAGTAGCAATGTCGTGGACATGTGAGCTTTATGGTCGTACGTTACGGGGCGGCCGCGCCCGCAGGACCTGGCGGCCGCGGTGCTCGCCGTCATGGGCGTCGCGCCCGGCGCGGCCGAGCCGCAGCGCAGCCTCGCCGACATGGGCATTGACAGCATGCAGCAGGTAGCGCACGCGGGCCCTGCGCATGCGCTCGCACTGCACAGTACGCACACCAACCTCCCGGCATGCCGGCGCATGCACACAGAGGGCCGCATGCCTGGCACGTGCAAGCGGGGGCCAGCTCGCTGCAGCGCTTGCGTTCGTCAAGACGCTTCGGGCTGTGGGCGTCTGGCACTGGCGATTGTGCAGCCGGCAACGGTCGGGCGGCGGCGCGCCGCGCCGCGGCCGCACGCTTGCCTACCCCTATTCCTACCACACGCTCGCGCAAGCCTGGGGCCTGCGGCGCTGAGGCTGACGCGCGGCGCGGCCGCGCAGGTGGAGGTGCGCGCGCTGGTGCAGCGCGCGCTCGGTCGGCCCTTCCCGCTCGAGCAGGCGCGCGCTCCTGCGCATGCAGTAGGCGTGCGCAGCAGCGCAGCGTATGTGCCATGCGAGTATGCGCTCCCGTTGTCTCCCCGCCATGTGTGAATGAAGTGTGGCGTACACTACACGAGCCCAAGGCGGGTGCTGAAAAGCGCGGCTGTGGCGCAGGTGGGTGCACTGACCGTGGCAGCGCTGCGGGCCCTGCTTGCCGGCACTGCGGTGGGCGCAGCCGAGCGCCCCGCCGCGGCGGCGTGAGGCCAGAAGACAGGGGCGGCTTCGCCGAGTCCAACGAGGTGCAAAAAACTTGGCAGAGCGGCAGCGCGCAAGGCCAATTGGCAGTTGTATGCCTATCAGTGACTCAGGTAGTACCAAACTAGGTAGGCTGCCATTTCCTAGGCCAGCTTTCTAGCACCTTTTTTTTGGGTGGGCGCGGCATGCAATACAGCCACCCGATGCTCAACCCAACCCTAACCAGCAAGTCTGGCCTTGAGAAGGAAAAGCAACAAGACAATCGAAAGACCAGTGGGTCTGCTGAAGAAGAATCGGTTTCGTACTTGTGTTCTGCAAGCTAAAGTCCGCCTGGAAACTGCGCGCCTGCGCTGCAAGGCCACCCCGCCGCTTCCGGGTCTTGAGAGGCCGGTCAGGCGGAGGAGGCGGGCATGGAGGGCGAGGCCAGTGTGCCGAAGCCGGTGCTCTTCGCCTGCGATCAAGCTGTGGCGGGTCTTGAGGTCGGCTTCGTGGCCGCAGAACCCGATTGGACGGTGGAGATGCTGATGGGTGCGCGGCGTCCCTGGCTCGCGCGCAGCCAGTGCCGCTGCCTACTGCGCCTGCACCTCCGGCATGTTGCTGTCGCACAGGCATTATCAGCCGCGGGAGGCCACCAGCGCCGCATGCTGCGCGACGCAGGGGCGATGGAGAGGAGCATTGCGGGTGAGACGGGGCGGCACGTGCGCGTGACCGCACTGGAGAGCCAGGCCATCCCGGGCCTGGACCTGTCGCCCGGCGCGCGCATACGCGGTGCGGCTGCGCGCCGCACGGCCAGCGCCGTGCGCTCGGCGCTGATCACTGGCGTCCCGTTGGTGCTCGTGAGTCTCATGCCGTGCTGGTCACGGGCGTGCAGCTGTGTCGCAAGCGCAAGCCGTCCAGCGTCCAAGGATGCATGCTTGGCGCCCTCTGACATTGGGCACTCGGTGCGGCGCAGACTGCCTGGCGCCGCTCGGCGACCAGGTCATGCTCGTCGCGACTGTGCAGCCCAGGGACGCGCCGCCTGCACAGGAGCCCGCCGCGGCCCTGCAGCTCGACGGCGGCCTGCAGCAGACAGGCGAGGTGCAGGCGCCTGCGCCCGGCATCCCTGCAGGTGCTGCGCCCCAGCACCCGGCAGCACAGCAGTGGCCTGCGGAGCGGGTGCAAGAGCACGCTCATTTTTTCTTGCATTTAACGGATTGTTGCCAGCGAGATGGCCTCGCCGCTCACTTACTGCTCATCTGCTCAAGTTCCTCCGCACGCTGTTGAGGACCACCACTTGCCACGCGCACATGCACTGCTTGCATCCCGCTGCTCGGATGCAGAGACGACCACCACTTGTCACACGCGCTTGCACTTGCTCGGGGCGTAGAGACGGCCGCGGTGCTGGCGGCTGCCGTGGCGCAGCTGGGGCCGTACGCGCAGCAGTTCTGGGGCGCGGCCGACGGCACGGGCTTCCTGCCTGGCGGGTATGGCCGGGCGCCGCCGCTCCCGACACAGCCGCCCGCCTCCCCTCCCAGGACGACGGGCTGGGCATGTGCAGACCCGCCACCCTGGCTATGTTTTTGTCCACATACAACGAGTTCGCAGAGTGATGATACCCAGAGAGACCGTGGTTGCCCAAGGTGGCCATGGCCGTACGGTGCCAGTTCTAAGCTCATGACAGCCTTGCATGACCATTACCAGCAGAATCCTGCCCGTCTCACACATGCACCGCGTCGCCATCGCAGCATCAGTAGCACGTCGTAACAAGCTGCCTGCGCTCGCCCGGGCGCAGCGCTGACGACGCAGGGCACCGCACGCGAGCGCGGCCGCCGCGCGCGCAGGCTGCCGGGCCAGGCGCTGCTGGACGTGCCGGCCATGCTGAGCGCGGCGGGCCTGCCGGGGCAGATGCTGGCCGAGGGCAGCCCCGAGGCGGTCGCGCTCATGACCGCGCTGGCGGCCGGCGGCGACCCGGCCGCGGCCGCCGCCGCGGCCGCGGCCGCCGCGGCCGCCGCCGCGCCGGCGGGCGCGGGCGCAGACGGGGCGGCCGAGGCCGCGGCCAGGAAGCGCGGCGCGCCCGGCGAGCTCGGCGGCGCCGGCGCCAAGCGCGCGCGCGGCCCGGGCGGCCGCGCCTGGGGTGCGCGGCCCGCGCGCTCTGTGCTGTGATGGTGTGCCTCTGTGCGCGCTGCCGGGACCGGCACTTGTTCAGCTGCCGCCGCACCCAGCGCAAAGCGGGACGCTCCACGTTGACGATTGACTCATGCAGGCCCTGCGGAGTGCCCTGTGCCCCCTGGCTGACGTCCGTGAGGCCTCCGGGACTTGGCTTGACTGCCTGCGCTTCCGCACTGGAGCAGAGTGCGCTGGGCACAGTAGCTACTCCTGTGCACGAGCTGCCTGTCATGCTCAGGCTTGTGAGCCTGCGGATTCCACGAGCGTGCGCATGAGGACACCGGGAGCGCTGCGCTCGCGCGCAGGCGCGCAGCGCATCTACCTGACGCCCGACCTGCCGCATGCGGCGCGCGCGGCGCCGCCGGCCGGCGCGTTCAGCGTGTCGCTGGCGCTGCCGGCCGACGCGGAGCAGAGCGGCCTGCCGGTGCCGCACCGCATTGCGCAGGTGAATCCTCACATCCGGACCCTAACGCTTGGACAACTCAGACCCTGATCCCCACCGCCCCGCATGCACTTACGCACGGCGCGCGGAGTGCGTGGCTGCATACGCGTGCGGACCATCATCGGGCGTGCTTGCAGCACGGGCAGCCAAGCGCGAGCGGGCGCGACATGCGACGCTCTGCTTGAGTACGAGGGCAGACTGTTGCGGGCGGCAGCACGCACTGCTTGCACGACAGCCGTCACCGAGCAGCGCGCTCTGATTGGGCCGCGACGCACACACAGACCAGACAGCCAGGGACTGTCTGCGGCCAGCGCTCTGGCGGCTCTTGTGTGTCGCCGGAAGAGGCGCGCGCGAGCCTGGACCAGTAATGACAGCCAGACAACCAGCGTCTTTGCCGGTCTCTGGGCACCTCTGCTTGCGGCGGGGGCCGCTCCTGCCCTGCGGGGCTGCAGCGCAGGCTACCAGACACTGCAAAGCGGCGCGCCAGGTGGTGCTCAGCGAGGACGCCAACCTGGCGGAGCTCGTGCGGCCGCTGACCGTCGCCGACGCGCAAGGCGCGCTCGCCGGCCGGGGTCCCTGACCCTGCGTGATAGGAGCCGGCGTAGCCGCTAGCATGCGCTGGCCGCACAGCCTGCCTTCATGCGGGGCAGCACAGGGCCTTGCCGCATGCATGCTGACTTTCGTGTGCCAGGCTTGCCTGAAATATGTTTATGGGATTTCACTCGGCCTCTGAAAATGCCGCATGCGAAGCTCAAGGCGAGGCCGCCTCCTGCTCCTCTCCGGGGCAAGCGCCGGCTGCACACACCGTGGCGGCATGGTCCTGATGCTGGCAGCGGCGCCGCGCGCTGCAGGGCAGCTGTGGCCGTTCACCGCGATGCGCGATGGCGGCCAGTGGTACCTGCGGCACGGTTGGCAGCCATTCGCACAGGCGCGCTGGCAGCCCCGCACGGCCAAGGACTCCCGCAGGCTGGTGCATGGGGTGAGTGTGCATGCTGCGGTTCTATACCCTTCACCGCCTCCCTATTAGACTGGCCAGCACTGGATGCGGGCGCTCTGGGGGCACTCTGTGTGCCGGGGCGATGGGATTGGGGCAGCCCTGGCTGCCAGCTGCTGGACCCGCTCTGTATGTGCAGGGCGTCTGCGCAGGTACCGGCGCATGGGGCAGGAGTGCTGCGCCCCCGCAGCGAAACTGCCAGCGGCTCTCACCCGACCGGGCTGCCGCGCGCACAGGTGCACCAGATGCGCGCGCATGCGGTGCTGGGGCTGAGCGCCGACCCGGAGCGCCCGGGCCAGCTCACCATCCAGATGCTGCGCACAGGCCAAGCCCTGGTCGCCCCGCGGCCGCGCCTCGCGCGCCGCTCGGCCGCTACAGACTGCGCGGACGTGGCGGGGCCCTACTCGGTGCGCAGCCCCTTGCAGGGCAGGGTAGGGTCCTGCTTGCCCCTCCCGCCTCGCAGGAGCCGGGCGCTGGCTGGTACCCAGTCTTGTGGCTCGGCTGCCCCACTCTGTTTCGTCAGCACCAAGTGGAAAGGTCCAGTCTGCTCCAGTCGGGATCCGTGCCCGCGTGCCTGCCACAAGCAGTAGGTCTCGAGACCCTGTGGGCACCCTTTAGATTTCACATCCGCTGCCTGGGCCGCAGGCGCGCTTCACGGTGGGCCGGGGCGCCTGCCAGAAGGAGTAGGTCTCGAGGCCCTGTGAGCACCCCTCGATCTTCACGGCCGCTGCCTGGGCCGCAGGCGCGCTTCACGGTGGGCCAGGCCGGGTCGGGCATGAGCGGCCGCGCGCTCAAGGTGCCCGGAAGGCTGGGCCGCGTGATGTTTGCCGCCTCGGAGCGCGACTTCCTGGCGGCCGACGCCGTGCGCTGCGACGCCTCCGTCGTGGACCCTGCGGGCGCGGCGCCCAGGCGCAGCAGCAGCCGTGCCAGCTGCACGCATGCCCGGCGCAGCTCTCTGACGCATTGTAAGAGGCTGCGCTGAGAGCTTTACGCCGGTCGCCTTCTCTGCGTGGGCGGCGCGCCCCTACACGAAAATCGCTGCCTGGCTGCCGCTCGGCAGCAGGGCTTGCTCACATTGCAGGATTATATTGCGGAGGGTGCTATCTGAGGCAAGGGCGCCAGCGGCGGGTGGGCACAGTCCAGGAGTGTCGCACACAGTGGCCGGGCCGCACCCGCGCCTGAGCGCCACGGCTTCATGCGCGCTGCGGGGGCGCAGGCGTGGAGTGGCCGGTGATGTTTGCGCTGCGGCGCTACCACAGCAAGGGCCAGAACTCGGTCACGCGGCTCCTGCACTACTGGGCCGACGTCGCGCGCGCCTGGGGCTTCCAGGCATGCGACCTTCCAGGCCCCCTTTTCACCAAACCTCAGCATTCCACCGGCACAGACTGAATTTTCCGTCGTGGCCTTGCAGCAAGGACACACATCATGTGTCTGCTGTCCCTCCCGCGTCCAAGCCTTCAAGGTCACCCGTGTGGATAGAGCTGATGTGAAGAAGTATTTCCCATGCTAGAGTGAGTATGCGTTATGGGCTGCACGGCCACCGTGCAAGTCCCAAGCGAGAGACTCACACGACCCGAGCGCCTGAAACACAGCGTGGATAGCCTGCAGCGTCCGCTGAAGGCGTGCACGCGCAGGACGGCGACACGGTCGTCCTGGAGTGCCCCGACCCGGAGTCGCCCCGCTTCCATGTGCGCCTGCTCAACCGCGCGACCGAGCGCTCGGCCACCGCGCCGGCCGCGCCGCGGAAGCGGCCGGTCCTGGCGCCGCCGCACCATGCGAGCAGCGCCGCGCAGGCCGCGCGGGTGCGCCCGCGCCTGATGGGGTTCGGTGACGGCGTTGAGCACAGGGCAGCATTCACGGTCCCATGGTCACCAGGCGAGCCTAGTACGTTAGCTTTTCCTGCATAGCTGAGCAAGGTGTGGTCTAGTCCTGAGGCTGTGCTACATGCGCCTCTGTTGCTGCGCCGCCTGCTATGGCAGCTCTGCTCGGTTGGCGGCAGAGCGGTCCTGTGTGTCTGCGCGCAGCGCGCACTGCATGCATTAACATATGCTGGACCTGCCACTCCAATCGTCCCACAAGGGACCCGTGCTCAGGGCTTGGGCAGGGTCTTTACAGCTCGGCTGGCGCTGGCGGCCAACATGCGGCCCGGCGGAGGGCGGCGCCGCCGTCCCGTCCGGCGGACCTGCTGCCGAACAAGGCCAGCGCAGCCCGCCCCAAGGATGTTCAAAACAGGTCAATTGGCCGTGCCTGGCGGCAACCCGCCCCCCCCGCATCTCATGCTCACGCGCCTCAGTGCGGCGCCGCCTGCGCAGGCGACCCCGCGCCGGGTGGAGCTGCCGTTCTGCCTGGCCATCCTGCTGCGCGACAAGGCCAGCGACGGCCGCCCGCTGCGCCTGGTCGCGGCCACCGCTGCGCTGCTGTTCCCGCAGCAGGAGGAGGTGTTCAAGGCGTCGCCGTCGATCCAGGTGCCGCTGGCGGTGGCCGACGCGGACGGTGCGCCCGTTAGCTACAGGGGTTCCTTGGGTTGGTGGAGTCCCCTGCGGTCCGTCCAGGTACTGGTGGTCTGTCTAGGCGCCGCCTGGCAGCAAGCGACACCCGTGGCGTGCAGACCCACACCTGCGCCTCGACCAGCCGCGTGTGCAGCGCTGCTGGCCTTGTCGACATGCAAACATAGAGCAGCGTTTGCATGCCGACAAGTGGGTGTGCACTCCTGGGCAGCACAAGTGCCTCATCTCAGCCTCCGGCAATATTCACTTGCTTGCACAGGCCGCGTGTGGCCGATGACGTACGTACTCAAGCGCAGCGCCGGGGGGCACGCCGCGCGCTATGTCGCTGGGCGCGTACCCTCGCTCCAAGGGTCACTGTTGCGATCGAGGTCCAGTCAGATTGAGGTCCAGTTGGGCGTGGCGAGTGGTGGCTGTGAGCTGTCGGAGCGGGCTTTAGGCTGCATGTCCGCCGTGTGCTCGCACTGCAGGGTGTATGAGGTCGTATCGATATCGTGAAGTTGCATGCACAGCCGTAGATGCCTTGGCAATGGTGCTCACACATCTTTCAGTCACAAAACGAGGTGACAAGCATGTTCAAAGACAAGGTCGGAAGGGAGTGTGTGGCCCTGCATGCATAATGCAGCATGCAGAGAGGTGACATGTTGCCTGTGCGACAGGTTTGGCCCCTGGGTTCGCGCCTGGGGCGTCCAGGACGGCGACACGCTCGGGCTGGAGATGCATGGCGGCGACCCCTGCCAGCTGCGCGCCCAGGTAGGCCTGGGCTGCGATCGGCTGCGTATCTGAGCGTGCAGGGTCCTTACCGGCAGCTTGCATGCCGGTGGTGCCGCTGCTTCAGGGCCGCTCCATATCGTCACATCATGGCAAAATAAACCACTGTCTTATCCTGGATGCATTTGTAAATTTTCCCCAATTAAAATCTCCCTCTTGAATCTACCCTCTTGCCAACAGCTTCCATGCCGGAGGCACTGCTGCCACAGGACCATCTTAAGGCGTACTGTCGTGTGCGCGCAGATAATAAACCGGCCGACCATGTGCGCGCCGGACGCCGCGCCGCCGCAGGAGCACTTTGTGGCGCGCTGGCAGCGCGGCGCCGGGCGCGCGCACCTGCCGGGCGTTGGCGCGGTCGCGCGGCCGGTCGCCGCGCCGGCGCAGTCTCGCATGCTCGAGGGGCCGCTGTGCGTGCGCATGGTCTATGCGCTCAGCAATGTGCGGCGCCGCCTCGCCGGCCCTGCCCTGCACGCCTGCATAGAGATGGACACCTTTGCGCACAGCAGTGCATTACCGCGGACGCATGTGTGCTGAGCTGGTCCTAGGGCGGCGCTGCATTGAGTGGCCAACACCAGCACTGCAATAACCAGGTGTTTCTGTAAACAGGTCTGCACACATCATGCTTGCCTCAGCACCGTTCGCGTCCTCCAAGCATTTGCCGGCCAAGTGAAGTTATTCTTTACCATTCCCTTTCTTTTGCTTTTGTCACTGACATGACGCTGACTACACGGAGCGCCCGGGCGCAGGTGAGCGGGCGCACGCTGCGGCTGTCGCAGCCGCTCACGACGGCGCTCTTCCCCGGTGCGCGCACCGAGCACGTGGCCACCAAGGCCGCGAACGTCAAGTTCACGTTGACAGACGAGGCGGGCCGCTGCTACGGCATGGCGCTCGTCTTCAAGCGTTATAACACCGGGTGCGGCGCCGGCCGATTCAGGCTGTGCGCGAAAAAATGGGCTGCTACACGTTTGCAAGGCGGGATGGCAAGAACTGCATGTCAAGCGCGCATGATCAGTCAGGGAGTGAACTGCACCATCTGCTGTCATGGGAATCCGAAAGTTGCCATGCTCTGCTCGGAAGGCACTAGCACAGCAGGGCTGCGGACACCACCGGGTTGGCAGCCCTGTGCTGCACGAGCAGGCACGCAGCGCATGCGCTCTGCGGTTGCTGCTCTTTGCTCGCCCGCAACGGAGCGCACACATGCTCGACAAGCGGCGCAGGCTGACGCGGCATGTCACAAGCGGCGCAGGCTGACGCGGCATGTGACGGACTGGGCGGAGTTTGCGACTGCGCTGGGCCTGCGCGACGGGGACGTGCTTGGCATCACGCGCGCCGCGCCGTCCGCCGGCGGCGGCGGCCCGGACGAGGTCGTCGCGCTCGCGGCCGCGCTGCGCTCGCGCGCGGTCTGCTGCCAGCCGCCGACCTACGCGGGTGCGCCGGGCGCACGGCTGGAGCGGCGCGCGTGCCCCGCCAGCTGCACTGCATCCTGCGGCGTGCACTGCATCCTGCTGCCCAGCACGCCGGGCACTTTCCGCCAGCGCCGTACCTTACATCCAGGAACAGCAGACTGCAGAGCTGCTGCGCTGACAGCTCGCTACACACGCGCATGGACAGCAATCAGCCGCGGTCACCTATGCGGGGGTGCTGATATCCTGTTTATCCTTTGCACGCATGGGAACACCATACCTCCTTGGCTACCATGCGCGTGAAGGCCTGTTGGCAATACGCCCGGTGCGAGTCCCGGTACATGCCAACCCCAAACCACAGGCGGAATGCCTGTCGCAAGGGCGCGAGCAACGTTTGCGGCCCCGCGCAGGTCCGCTGGGCGTGCGGCTGGCGCTGGGCCAGTCGTCCGCGCGCTGGCAGCTGCGCCTGCCGCAGCCGCTCGCCGATGCGCTGTTCCCGGCGCAGGAGGCCGCGCTCGCGGCGGCCGAGGCGGCCGAGGCGGAGGTGCTCGCCAACGACCAGGAAGGCGCGTGTCTGGCACATGATCCCGCCCTACCCTGACCCTACTTCAGGGCATAGGCCACAGTAGCGGTGTGTGCGTGTCGCGCGTTGGCGGCGCGGTGGCCACGGACTGGGTGACTTTTGACGAGGGGCTGCGCTGGGCCGCATGCATGCCTGGCCGCGAGGCAGAGATAAAATTATGACCCCATGGTCTGTCCGGAGTTGGCAATTGAGGGCGGCGCGGCCGGCTGCATGCGAAGGGAGCGGCTGCACTGGTCTGCATGAGCTCATTTCCCAGGCCGTGTGCTGCCCCCGACTTCAGCCCCAGGACAATTAGAGTCCAGGCATGCAATTTTTTTGTAATGTTTACAAGCTGTGTTTCGCCCCATCCACACATCTTGATATATCCCTATACAGCGCTCCTGAGGTGTATTCCTGGCCATGTCAGGGCGCCAGTGGCCGATGAAGTACCAGCTGAAGCGCGCGGAGGGCCGCGCGGGCCGCAGCCGCTCGCTGGCCGGCTGGCGCCCGCTGTCCGCCGCGCTCGGCCTGGCCGCCGGCGACGCGCTCGCGCTCGAGCGGCTCAGCGACCCGGCTGCCGTGCCGCTGCTGCTCTCCGTGCGCATCCTCGCGCGCGGTGCACCGCCGCAGCCGCCGCCCCGCGCCCCGCCGCGCGCCGAGCTCGGCGAGGAGCTGGCGGCGGCCGTCGCGGCGGGCGCGGCCGCGGGCCTGCTCGCGCCAGATGCGGTCATGCAGGGCGGCGGCGCGGGGGCCGCGGGGGCAATGGCTGCAGCGGCGACTGGGGACGCGGAGGCGCCTGATGCGCCGCCGCAGGTGAGCTGTCGCTGTGCTGACCTGTATAGGTGTTGCTGATGAAGGCGCGCTGATTGCTGACATGGCACGCCCTGGAACCAAGGACGCAGAAGCCATCCCCACATGCACCCATCCTCCATAAAGTGCTGACACAGCACCGCAGGCAGCGTCCTGGCGCTGCGCTTCTGCCTGCAGTGCAGCTTTTATTGCGCAGAGCCTCACCAGTTTGCGACATACGTTTGGCGCGCGAGCGCAGGCGGCGCCCCGGGCGGCGCGCTCGCAGCGGGGTCGGCTGCCGCCCGCGCCGGGCGCAAATCTTGCCGGCCGGTTGGCGGCGACGCTGGACCCCTCGGAGGCCGCCACCGCCATGCTCGGCCTGCGCCAGCCCAGCGCTGCCGGTGCGGCACATGCCTCTCCTGCAGCGAGCCTCTCTGTTGGCGTGTCATGCAAGAAGCAGGTGAGCCACTGGGCAAACATGTGTCGTGCTGGCTGCTGATGAGGCGCAGCAGACACTTGCTGAGTCCTTGCTCTCCTGCTTTGTGCTGCTGAAC
>JAABUO010001315.1_pt1 | contig 33184 bp, 28 predicted proteins | sample 5559291 | NCBI WGS metagenome assembly JAABUO01 (sample SAMN10711878, study PRJNA513372) | rock metagenome | isolation source: Antarctica rocks | place: Antarctica: Victoria Land, Finger Mt sud | reverse complement strand
ACATATACTGCGAAGGCACGATTCAGCTTTTGCACATCTACACGTCTGCATGATGCAGTAAATCGATCGGTTTTTCGCTTTATCAGATCAATGTACATGCATCGCAATCACATACACTGCAAAGACATGACACAGTCTTTGCTCATATACACAGAACGACAGCAACGTCTTTGCGCACACGCTGCAACTAATATACGACATTCACACAGTCACTGCGAAGGCACGATTCAGCTTTTGCGCATATACACATCTGTGTGACGCAGTAAATCGATCGATTTCGATTTTCTGATCGATTTACATACGTTGCAAATACATAGATCAAAGCTCATCTAGTTCGTTCAGCTGAGTGATCATACAGTGAACTTGAAAGCTCACGTTGAAGTGATCAGCTTTTATCTACATAGATCAAAGCTCATCTAGTCTGCTCAACTAGATGATCAAACAGCGAACGAAAGCTCACGTCAAAGTGATCAACTTTCACAACACATTGATCGCTCGTTTAGCTCGCTCAGCTAAATGATCAAACAGCAAATTCGAAAGCTTACGTCGAAGTGATCAGCTTTCACAATTTCGATTTGTCTATATGATTACTTGATTATATAGACATGTCGCATGCTCGTATACGCACTCTAACGATCTGACTGCTCAATGAGAAGATATACAGCAGCGATTATGACTAGATTACATGTAATTTAGCATACACACAGCGCTTTAGTGCTACTATTTAGATAGATAGCATCGTGTTTCATAGTCTTAGACTGCATAAGCACGTAAAACTTGAAGAAATAAAAAAATCATGTATTTCTTTTAAAATTGTATAATCGTAGATTAAACAATGATTCTATACTCGATTATCTTATATTCAAGCTTATTAATGATGAACAAGAATGAAAGATAGAAAAGATTTTACAGAAGCAAAAAAGAAAGAGAATCTTATATTATAAGATACAATGAAAAGAATATTTCATTGAATATGATCAATGAATATTGAGTGAATGTCATGATAAATTGACTCATAAAGATTAAATCAGAGACTAAAGTCAGAGACTGAGTTAAAGATCAGATCTGAGTTAGCTCTGAAACTCTATGACTTTGTCAAGACATCATTTAGACTACGTCATATCTTCGACTTAATATGTCATGAATTATGTCGTGCTCGACTTGACAATGCTTGACAAACTCTCTATAGTTGATCGATTCTTTCGAGTTATTGAAAGCTTCTTAATAATTAGCTCTATCATAATATATACTCATTTCGTGCCTGCTTAGAATATCACATTGTCATATCACTCTTATAGATCTCATTTATTCATTTAGTAAACTCAATCATCATAGTTCTAATTATTTCAAACTCTTCTTAAAGATGATGATTTGATATTCAAGCATGATAACAGCAATACAATCATAACAGAATTGAAACAACAACGTCTCAATCTCATGAAACATCATATCAGAAAACAAACGTCGCATATTGAAATCAGAAAGTGAAGAAGCAAAAGATGAACTCTTTCTTGATATTAATGAACAGCTGACATGAGCAATGCTTCAACATGATGAACTGCAAAAGAAACAGAAGTTAGCAGTTATTTAATCAGAGATTGAGATTCTGCAAGTCATCAAAACAACAAAGAAAAGTCATTGAGCTTTTATTTGAATTCTCACGAAGAATTTGAATGATTTACACATTATCTTCATAGTGTCAATGATGATGAAACAAAGTCATCACAAGATTGTTTTGCAGAAGCAAAGACTCTCAATGTCTTTGAAGAAGTATCATGACAAAATTATAAGAGAACATAGAGAGTGAATTTGCAACATCAAAATCTCATTTCAAAATATTTCTTAACATTTTGAAAGTGATGAGAAAAAATTTTGTGCTGCATAATCTGTCTGAAGAGTGAATCAAAGAAACTTTGATTTGATCATGAAAAAACTATGTCTGCAACTCAGCAGATGTAATTTGATTTTATCAACTTTCTTTTGAATCTAATCAAGAACTCAATGAATCGAGACATAGACATGACTCAGCAGTACGCGAACGCATCGCAACATTCAAATCAGATGATATGAATGTTTGCAGCTCATTTGAGCACTCTGAAACATCAACTTTCATTGTATAATGATGAGCATAAGTGAACTCATTTATTCATCAAGTTGAGATCTGAGCTGCATGTGATCATTACTAATGTGCAGTCGATTTTTATCACACAAGATGCATTAATCGATCTTGTCACTTAATTGAAAACAAATTTGCGAAAAGAACATGTCTTGTCGTTGAAACAATCTTGAGACGAGAACTTGCATGATCGAGATAAAGTCAACAAAAAGACTCATTCAAAGCAAAAGAAATCTCATCGATCAATCAGACTCAACTCTTCATCAAAGACAAGCTCATATGCTTCGTCACATTATAGCAAGAATTTGTTCAACATAACGTGCTACACATGCAATTAAAAGAATCATTACTTTATTGATTGTAAAGATGAAAAGATCAAGAATAGATCAAAAGAATCTGATGCAAATCGAGTATTCATTGATTCAATGTTACATATGAGTCATTTCAAGATTTTGAAAAAAGACAAGTTCTTAATGAACACTTCAAATCATCAAGAAAAAAACAAGAAGTTCTCTTTGTAAAGACTTTTAAATATAAAAAGCATGTAATTCAGAAAGATCAAAAGACAAAAATGAAGATTTACATGAATATCAACATCAAGATGAACGTGATTAGTCAATGTTTTATCATCAAGCAAGATATATCATTGTTGAACATTGATCTTTCAAGATTTATCTGAATGAATAATCAGAGTATCTATTGTTATGACGTCTATAAGATGTGTTATCGACTGAGAGACAGCTAAGACATAAAGAAAAAAGATATAAGTATCTTCTATGCTATTGACAAGAAAGAATCTTTTCTGATTCTGAGTATGTCAAGTATACAATTCAAGCGTATTTAAATAAACATGATTGCAAGAACATGATGTTTTGACGTGAATGAGCACGCATTTGAGTTGTTTTTCGCACAAGCATTTGCGAAAGCTTTACAAGATAAGTTTACTATGTATGCTCTTGTCATGATCAACATTGTCGAAGAGTCAATTGTTGAACATCAAGTGAGAGTAATGAATAACATGATGAGTTGTATCACAAATGTGTTTGAAACACAGACTTTACTCATTGAATTGAAAGAATATGAAGATGTATGTTAAAAATCGACATAGAGCGAGTCATATGAGTGTAATATAACTAATAGATAAATACTAAGAAAGAAAAGTATCTACAGAAAAGAACTCGCTGTTATATGAGTGTGTTCTAGCTCTGTGCTAGGCCCGATAGAATTGGTGTCAGGCGAAGGCTAGGCGAAGGCTGAGCGAAGGCTAGGCGAAGAATAGACGAAGACTAGAATCGTAACATTATTTTCCTCTCTTGACTATTTATGTTCGCATGAATGTTATTTCGTTGAGTCTTTCTATCAATCTTTCTATTGATCTTTCAGATCATCAAAAATGTCTATAGTAGTTGACTCACTATGTAGAAAAAGAGAAATAGAATGACGATTTTTTGTAGCAGACTCACTGTAAGAGAAAAAGAATGATCATTGAAGCAGACTCACTAGTCGACTAGCTCATTGAAGAGATCAATGCTTTGCAGATGAACGTAGTAGTCAGATTCACTGAAAGGTAAAGCGATATTCTGATCATCGCTTTGACGACGTCTTTGAAGCAGACTCACTATGAAATGACTGACTCTGTCAACGAGATCAATCATTATCTGCTCTTGTAGCAGACTCACTATCGGACGTGCTCTTGAAGCAGACTCACTAGCTGGCACAGAAACTCGAGGTAGGTCGATTCGCTGATTGATAGAGCGATGTGAGTAGATAGATCATCGCATTGACGAAAGATGTCTTTATAGCAGACTCACTATCAAACGTGTCATTAAAGCAGACTCACTAGAAGAAAATCGACTGACTCATTGAAGAGATCGATTCGAATCGCGCCTTTGTAGCAGGCTCACTAGTTGACACAGAAACACAAGATAGATCGATTCGTTGATTGATAGAGTGATGTGAATAGATAGATCATTGCATTGACAGCGTCTTTGAAGCAGACTCACTAGTCGACTTGCTCATTGAAGAGATCGATTCGAATCGTGTCTTTGAAGCAGACTCACTAATTTGATCGAACGACACAGATTGTTTTGACTCGTCTGATTCACGAGCTTGAGTTGATTCTCAAGCAATCAACGAAGATTCTTTATCGTTGATTTTATGAGCGACTGTTCTTAGCTCATTTAAATATTCGAAGAATTTCTTGCGAATAAAAAGTGATACAAATTCGAAGAATTTCTTGCGAATTTCTGAACAAACGAAGTAGATTGTTTCATATCATCTACACGTTGATAGTAGAATTGATGAGTATTTATCTAATGTTAAAGATTGACATAGAACGAGTCATATGAATGTAATATAACTAATAGATAAATACTAAGAAAGAAAAGTATCTACAGAAAAGAACTCGCTGTTATATGAGTGTGCTCTAGCTCTGTGCTAGGCCCGATAGAGTTGACGCCAGGCGAAGACTAGGCGAAGAATAGACGAAGGCTAGAATCGTAACAATGTATTCTCAACAAAGAGTGTTGACAAATTGTTCTTGCATGAAGATCATGATCATGCAATTGAAATCACTGCAAAGTCATCATATGAATCGTTGTATAATTTATTGAACACAGAGTTAGCGACTTTGAGACAGTATTTAGATAATTTTTTAGCAAAAGAATGAATTAAGCACTTTGTCAGCTCAACTGACGCGTCTATTCTATTCATTTTCAAAAAGAATGATAGTCTTCATTTATGCATGAACTATCAAGATCTGAATAAGATCACTGTTAAAAATCGTCATTCACTTTCTCTAATTAGTGAAACTTTAAACAGACTCAATAGAGTTAAGTAGTTCACTAAGTTAAATCTGAAGAACGTCTATCATTGTCTCAAAATTCAACGTGAAGATAAGTGAAAGATGATGTTTTGTACTTATTATGATTACTTCAAATATATGATCATGTCATTTGATTTAATCAATGCATCTGTCATTTTTCAGACTTATATTAATAAAATCTTGACAGAGCTTTTAAACAACTTTTGTGTTATCTATCTGAATGACATTCTAATCTTCTTCGTAGAGAAGATTGATCACGTAGATCATGTGAAGCAGATTCTCGAGAGATTAAGAAAGTTCAAGCTATATGCTAGCTTCAAGAAGTGTGAATTCTTCATCACTAAAGTGAACTTTCTAGAATTTGTCATATTTACAAAGAGCATTTTGATGAATCTAAGTAGAATAGATATCATCAAAACATGATTCAGATCGAAGATGTATTGAAAAATACAAGTTTTTCTAAGATTTGTCAATTTCTATTGACGTTTTATACATCACTACTCTCAAATAGCAAAGTCTTTAACAGAACTGCTGAAATATAGTGTAAAAGATGTAAAAATGAACTCATTCATATGATCAAGCGAAGCGAAACAAGCTTTTAATCAGCTTCGCGACATCTTTATGAGAGCATCTATTCTAAGACACTTTGACTCAGAGTGACATATACATATCGAGATCAATGCATTCAATTATGCAGTCGCGAGTATTTTGTCTCAGTCAGATGACGAAGATCAATGACATTCAATTGCATTCTGATTCAGAATGATGATAAACATCAAAAGAAATTATAAAACATATGATTAAAAGCTTCTAGTCATAGTAGTGATGTTTAAACACTGACAACACTATGTGAAAAACAATTATCATACTATCAAAGTTCTGATTGATCATAATAATCTGAAGAATTTTATGAACATTTGAAAGTTAAATGAAAAACAAGTCAGATGAATCATGAGATTGTTGATCTGCAACTTTGAAATAACACATAAATCAGAAAAGATAAACTCAATTGATGCATTGTCAAGATGATCTGACTATAAGAATGAAAACATCTCTGCAAATCATTTGCTGCTCACTCTGCAGCGAAAGCTGACTAGAATAGAAAGTTTAAATAGCATTTGCAGTTTGTAAAGTGAACTAAATTTTAGAGTTTAGCGAAAGAGACATTTGTTGTTTAAAGCTGAATAAAATCGAGATTTAAGCTGAGCTCGTCTGACTGAGTTCTGCTTTTGTCGATAAAATCTGCGTTCATTTATATGTCTCTGAACTGCATTTCAATATAATTTGCGTTTATTCATATGCACTGAAATAAATCTTGCTTTCGTCGCTTATGTTGCATATATTAATTCTTCTATCTATGTATATTATATATATCTACAGAGACTTATTTATAGACAGATTATAGTATGAAGTGTCGCTACAATGAATGTCATCATTGTACTCACTCTAGATTTTCAACGATAACTCATTCTTTCATTCTTTGACATTATATCAACAACAGTTCAAACTTTTTTTCTATTAATTTCATGATTTTCATCGCTACTTTTGACTTCTTGCAGTCTTCACAAAGCTCAAATTATTCGCTATGAATGCATCATAATGACTGATTAAACTTGATGCATTAACATTCTTTGCAATATTTTGAATTGATTTCACATTATCTGATCTGATCTAAGTTGTCACATCTTCAATGATCTTGTTCTCAGTCATAGTGTGTAAGATCTCAAGTAATCACATATCTATCATCTGCAGCAAATTCAATAACTCATTTAGCTTTTTCGTGATTTCATCATTATTTTCAAAATCATGAATCTGAGATTAGTTGACTATATCGATGTACGCGAAATCGATTATTTGCAAAAGCGTTGTAAATGTCATCTCTTTGACTTGTATCTTCGCTTAATATGCAAGTAGATGATTTCACTCATCAGAGAACTGAGCTTTGCAATAGTCTGACACAGCTGCTAGAAAGATTCTGTAAACTGACTTTTTACAATCTTCAATCTTGAGTTAGATCAATTGTGTGTGCTTGACTGATCTCAAAGCAAATACGCTGATACTTTTTTAACATTTTGACAGAACATCAAAGTCTGACTTGATTGATTAAACTGTCATCATACTCGAATTGCAAGAACACATTGAATGTAATCTTTGAAATTGAAAATCTTTGTTGACTTGCAAGATCGAAGATCAAGAAACACTTAGTATGTATGAAGAGATTGTGAGCATCGCATTTTGCAGTAAAGAAAATGAGTCGTGTGCTTTATATGAAAAGTAGATAGAAAGATTTCATTCTTGTGATTGTATAATGACATTGTCTTGCAAAATCTTTCTTTTCATTCAACGCAATTGCTGTTAGAAGTTTGATGTTGTGATTTGCAAGTTCTTGAACAAATGCAAAGTATTCAATGATAGAAAGTTTTTCTCATGTTCATGAGTTGATGATGTTGAGCGTGATGTCAAAGTTCATTGATCAACATGACATGAACATTTAAGATCTTCAATCATATTGAGTATTTATTTACTATCTTTGAAGAGACAAGATTACTCAGACTTTCTACAACTTACGACAAAAGTAGCTTTAAAATCTTGCAGAAGATGATTTCTTTTGCAAATAAATACTTTGCAGCTTTGTTAAAATATGACAATTGAATAACTCTAGCTTGCATATTTCATTTCATGCAAAAAACATAAAGAAAACATTCTTGCAAGATTTAGACATATGCAATCATGAAGATATCAAGAGACGCGATCAGAATGATCTCATTGAGTCAATTCATCACATGCACTAATGTGATGAGTGATTGATGATGAAGCGCAAGATTGAGCAGTAAAACTCTTTGTTAATGATGAGCAGAGCAAGACAGTTACTTAAATACAAGTGATAATGTCTTGTATGTTTCAATGAGCTGTATATAGTCATGATTCTAGCTATATATATATAATATATAAAGAAGACATTTCATCTTTTAATGTGCAATTTTGATGATTGAGTTCTCATAGCTTCTGATGAGATGATGTTTCAAAGTCAATCTGTCATTTTCGTGAGTTTGACTGATGTATGATTCATTGAACTGCGAGACAGATTCATTGAACTCATGATGTTTGCTTTGATGTCATTAATCATCATGTAGTCTTCAAGATGTATGAAAGTCATTGAGTTTAACATTCTCAATCACATTTAATATCTTAATGACAATCGCTTGAAAATCATAAAACTCGACTATTGTGATCATGACGAAGCAAAGTGCATCTGTGTCTTCTTCAGTCAAGCAACTACATCATTGATCTTGTTGATAATCAATTGCAATGATTGTAATCAGTACGCTCTTCAAGTCAAAATCTTTGCAAATGACTTTCATGAGTTTAGATCTTGCAGATTGTGACTTTTGTATTTGCAATGATGAGTTTTAAGTGAATCATCATCACAAAACGTGAATTACTCATGTTGATGCAAATTTGCAAATGAGCGAGCTGACACTCAATTTTCAAACATTAGAAGTTAAGTCAACTTTTGAGTCAAAGTATGATATAAATGAAGTATCACACGTTCTTTGCATGCATCAACAACGTCTCTTCTCTTTTCTGAGAAAACATTTCTATATTCTTGTACTTCAAATCTTCATTGATTGCGTTCACGTTTACATCATCTGCAGTATGTAAATGTCTGACAAGTATGAAGAGACTTTTCGAGTGCACATTTTCATGTAGATGACTCAAACTTTGAGATTCATGATTTTTGAGAAAAGCGCACTTTTCTTACTTGTAGTCTTTCATCTATCTCTTTTCATGATTAATATTAGTGATGTAATAGAAGCGTGATTTTGAGTTGTGAGATTACTGACGTTTGATAAACATTCTTATTACTTTAATGAGTGAAGTTTTCTAGACTCTGCTGCATTTCATAGATGCAGAATGATTGTAGCTGAGATCAATATAAATGAACATTGTTGTTGATTTATGAAATGATACTGCGTCTGCTTCTTCAGATCATTGTTGATCTGCACACATTCAGACACAATGTTGATTGAGTAATCATGATTTTCTTAATAAGCTATTTGAATGAATCTATTTGAAAGAACGAAAATGAGAATCTGTGATTATGCTTGAGCAGTGTTGTCTGTGTCGTTGAAGATTTGTTGAATCATCAAAGCAATATTTGCAACATCATCAAGAATCACAAAGCTTAGTGTTAATTATATAAATTTTTTCATGATCTCAATAAGTTTTGATGAATATATCAGTGAATGTCAAAGAAGAAAGAGTGAATACAACTATCTATAATACAGACTGATAAACTAGTAATACATCACGCTTTCTTGATGCACATGTATGAAGTGATGTGATCTATGCGCAGTCGTCGTTTTTCATTCTATCACTGAATTCAATGTGATCATCTTCATCATTATCATCGTTCTCAATATCTTTGATTAATTCTTTAACTTGAAATGTTTTGAGCTTCAATGTCATGTTCATTAAATACGCTTGATGATTTTGTCTGTTGTATATCAGCATCTCGATCTGCAAATCTACGCAGCGCAAGTCATAAGTGATAGTCTTCTCATATTATTTAAGATGATTGACTCTCTTCTCAATCTGTGCTTGATTTTTCTTCATTCATTTTGAATCAATCTGAACTAGTCTCTTGACTCTGTGTAGATTGTAATCAACATCGATTAATTTGATAGTGTCAATGATAAAGCATAATGACTTTTCATTTGAATACTTCTGCAGTTTTTTCAAGTTTTCTTGAAACAATCAAACTATGTTCATCACTTTAGATTTGAACAATTTTGAAGTTATCAAAGTCATTGAAACTTTAAGAACAAGTCAAAAGTACTACATAATTAGATGTTAGCAATCATGTTGAACATGTTTTCTCTCACTATGTGCATGATAAATTTTAAGAACGACATTAACAGAAAGTAAAGACTTTGTCACTTACTCAATAAAGAATAAGTACATTTGTAGAACTCATGATACAAAATACAGTTTTCTCGTTCTTGTCTTAGACATGATTGATGAGTTTGTTGATTGCTTTGATCTTGATACAATTCATCTTGAAGATAATCTCAAGAATGTGCTTCTCATAGAAAGACTTAACTCTCTTCAAGTCGTAGAGATGATCTGTTTCAAAGCAAACATATTTTTTCTTTCAATCTTCTTCTTCAGAGAACACAAGTAACTGTATCTCTGAAAGTTGTTCAAGACGCGAAAATGTGCTAAGTACTTTAAGTCAACGAACTTTCATTATTTAATTGTTGATGTTGATTTAAGATTGATCTTCAATGCATTTTTGTGCTCTTCACTTTTATGTTTTTCTATCTTTATTCTTTTGAAGTTGTTCAGTGATTGTCATCACTGAGAAATTGACAAGTTCATTGAACATTGATGAAAGTTTGCAATCAACATCTTGATGTTTATTCAATTTCACATCTGTAAGAAAAGAGTTGAAAAACTTCGATAGATTAACATCACGTCGTAATCATAGTGTGTTGCACATGATTTCTAGCTCTTTAATGTACTTTTTAATGATTTGATGATCTTTCTCTTGAAGATTAATGATTTTCATATGTATTTTGTTCATCTTTTTCCAATTTTTGTATGTACAGTATATCAAATTGACTCAATGAGCTTCTTTTTCTTTTCATCTTGATTCATGATGATTTATCATTGAATCTGTCATCAGCATGTTCACTCATGTCATAATTTGTATGAGAGATCGTTCGAAGAATGTATTTGTAACAAATCACTTACAAGATTTTTCATTCATGTTCTTAAACAGATTGATGATTTTGAATGTCTGAATCATCTTTCTATCTGCAATCAGTCAATCTCATTTTATATCTCAGAGCTGTCATATCAACTGTGATTGTTTTAATCTAGAAGTTGCTCTTTCAAATTAATATCAATTTTTTATTAATGCTGCAACGCAAGTCTTGTACATGTTTATCATGATTATACATATGAGACTAGAACTAGCTTGCTTTTGTTCTACTAGAAAATCTTTATCTGTTTATGTTAATCTGATGACTAGCGCGTTCATCTTTGCATCACAATATGCGTGATGAATCTGTCAATGTAATAAATTATTGTTTTTGTCAAGAAGAATTCAAATCTTCTTTAGTCAGTTAATGATCAAGACTGATGAAACAATAACTAGATTGACAAATTTTAATGATATGAGATGTGCAGATGAGCTTGCATTCACACATGAACACTCAATTCTCAACTTGTTATTGAAAGAGCACTTTGCATCTCTAGACTGAAATGTATTGAGAGTGTCTTCTTTCAGATATTCATTGAACTTCTTCTCATAATGAGCATTGTTGATCTCATCATGTGCTATGTGCAATAGATGATTCAGACAAATCAATTCAAGCATCTTTATTGTTTTATCAATAAATTAGCATGCTTCATTCTTAATCTTGCTGACATTCATGTTTATCTTTTCAAGACTCATATCATCAATATTAAATTCTCTCTTCATGAAAATTTTCGTCTCAAATATCATAAAAATCTCAAAAGTCTAATATAAAAAGAGTGACGTGTTCATTCTCTGCAAATGTATGCATGACTGAGATTCAACATGATTAAAATCATGCAGAAACAATTAAGCATAATTTCGTCATCTGTTTTCTTCATGAAGATGCTTTGTAACAATCAATGATATCTTCGTCATGAGTCTGTTCAATCTTGTTAGTCAAGAAACAAGATCAACTTCGATATTTTAATCATTTCATGTAATGCTTTTTCAAATTCTGCTCATTATCTTTATCATCATTGAGATTCATGTTTGATCGTGCATGATTTGACTTTCTTGCAAGATCTTCTGTAACTGAATGATCGAAGATCATTGTGTTCTGTTGAGATTTCATCTGCTGAGATGAAAATGATACAGTTGCTTCATGTTGTTCAATTTAACTCGTTGAATCTTGATGTGAGCTGATAATTTTGTTTTTCTTCAATGAAGAACTATCATACTTCAATTCTGAACTTATGTTTATTGACTGATCAACATATGAAGCTGAAATGTTAGACTTATTCAAAACTGACGTTGACATGTCGTTCTCTTGAGTCTGCATCTTGTTGTCAGACTTTCATCACTTTGAATGCAATGATTCAGAACTTTCATCATTCTCTGTAAAGATCACTTGTCATTAGTCTGTCATTCATACACATACTTCATTAACTTATCATAAGACAATGTTTGATCAGTTAATGTGACGCTTGTTGCATCTTTCTTTGAATGATTAAATCTTGATCGCTTTCATGAAAAGATTAAAAGTGTGTGAATCTTGTTCATGAGATCTTCACTCTTGTCAATTCAACGTTGCTACTATACACATCTTTTCAATCTATTGACTTTCAATGCAACATTAACTATTGACGTGTTGATCTTGTTCATTGTTGAAATCACTGTCTTGTTTGCTCTGACTTCTTTCATGTCTTTAAGTTTGAATTGCTGTTGATCTAGTATATGAACTACTTGATTCTCGTTCGTGAAATCTTCACTCATCATCAGTTCGCTGTGAATGTACACACTTCATAAATTTACTAAATCTTGCTGCATCATCAGTTGAGTTAACATTATTCTTCATTGTAATCAGAACAGCTGTGTCACTTGCATTGCTCTCTTTCATGCTAATGACTGTTGACTGCTCTTGAACATGAGTAGAGTTTATTTGATTCTGCTCTATGAAATCTAAACTTCTTGTCAATCTTTATTAATATACATGATCTATTGAATTATCAATTGTCATTTCATGATTGATTGATAATGTGTTGATCTCATTTCTTTGATTTGTTACTTTGTTAATCTTTTCGCTTTTGTTAACATCAATGAATCTCATGTGCTCTTGATGAGAAGCTGAGATTGATGAAGTTTTGTCTGTGAGTTCTGCACTGATTATTAATTCATTGTTTACATACATGTGTTTCTGATCTATCAGAGTATGATGTAACGCGAATCATATTAAAGCGAGCAGCATGATTAAATCGATTCAAGACATCGCGTAATGCAGCTCAAAAAGTTCTGTCTGAATTTATTTTCAAGATCTCGTCATCTGTGATGTAAATGATAATGTTCATCTCAGTGTAACTGATGTCATCTTTGAGAATTTCAATTCACATCTTAAACAAAACATTATAAAATCGATTTCTGTCATCATGTAAATCATGATCAAGTACATCTTCAATTAAAGTCAAGCTCATTTTCGAAATTTCTTTTGAAGTGATCAGATTTGAGTGTGAATTCATCATTGCATGAAGTTCAACGTTTTTGAATGTTCTGATGAATGACATGACTTCTTGTGACTGTGAAAACTCAGATGCAGATGATGTTCATTGAATCTTTACAATCTTGTGTATGATGATGAGTGATTGATCATCTGAAAATAATGTAAAACTAGTTTGTATGTGAGTGAAAGATGTATTGATCTTTTTGATGCATCTCTGTTCAGAGCATCTTCTGTTGTAAAGCATTCATTGAATTACAGCGACTAAAATGTTGAAAATTTAATTTGTTTTAAAATCATCAAACATAAGCATATTGATCTTGTACAGAAATGATGTTAATTGCTCATTAATGATAATTGACTTTTCATTAGATCTAATGTGCTTGAGTGTAGATGTGTGCTTTTCAATTCATTGCTCAGCTTGATTTGTTAAATTCTTCAGCTGATATTTATCAATGTTTAAGATTCTAAGAATCTTTATCATGTTTCTGAAAGTTGAACACTCATCATCAAGTTGAGAATTCTGATATCTAATAGTGATATTTTTTTTGAGACGTAAGCTAGTCATTATGATGAGTCAATAAAATCAGTTCAATAAAATAGATGATGATGATGAAATATTAATGCTGCTATTCAACTATGTGAGATGAGTTGACGTGATAAACTAGATGCATACTTGACTGATGTTAAATATGCAAATTTAATCAATTAAGATTAAGTTCAATGAACATATCTTAATCTTAATGATGATGCTCATTGAAAGAGACATATGATGTTAGATCATAATTTTATGTGATTATAAAAGCAAATTGAAAGACTCACATCAAGTATGATGAGCAGATGAATGAAAGATTAAGTTGTATTACATGCAGTGAATGTGATACTGTAGAAGTTGAAACATAATGAATTTACTTTAGCTTACGTTGAAGATCTGCGCTCACATGATGCGCATAACAGCTTAAAGACTAAGCTAGTCTATTGTTGATTGAAGTGTATTGTATTTGCAAGTTGTTATGTCTGTATTTCAGTATGTATTACACAGTGATCAGTGTTTCAATCTCTTTGACAGACTTGAACTAGCAGCAGACAAAGAATTTAAACATTGAAAAAGAATGTTGTCTTCTGTGAAACATGTTTATCAATTGATAAATACTGTTTCTTGCAATGCTTGCTCTTCTGCGAAATTTGTTGCTTGATCTTCGCTTGCATCTTGATGATGCTCTTGCTCTTCTGCAGAGTTTATTGCTTAATCTTCGCTTGCATTCTGATGATGCTTTTGCTTTTCTGCAGAGTTCATTACTTGATCTTCGCTTGCATTCTGATGATGCTCTTGCTTTTCTGCAGAATTTATTGCTTGATCTTCGCTTGTGTTCTGATGATGCTTTTGCTCTTCTGAAAGATTTATTACTTGATTTTCGCTCATGTTCTGATGATGCTCTTGCTCTTCTGAAAAGTTTATTGCTTGATCTTCGCTTATGTTCTGATGATGCTTTTACTCTTCTGAAAGATTTATTACTTGATCTTCGCTCACATTCTGATGATGCTTTTACTCTTCTGCGAGATTTGTTGCAGAAGCTTCATTCACATTCTGATGATGCTCTTGCTCTTCTGAAAGATTTATTGCTTGATCTTTGCTCACACTCTGATGATGCTTTTGCTCTTCAGAGAAGTTTATTGCTTGATTTTCGCTTGCATATCAAGCTTTATTCTCGTTTCATTGTGACTCTTGCTCTTGAAATTGACGCTCTGTTTTCATGAAATCGATAAATTCTTGTTGACTAGAGTATTTCTTGTAAACTTTGTTGATCAAGAACAGATTTTAAACATGTTGTATCATGTGTAAATTACAAGCATAATCATGCTGAAATTCATCATAGTTACATAACATAACAAATGAGTCGCAAGCATGATTACAGACAGTCAGAAAATGATTGAATTGAGACATGAAGTCAAGTTTCTTGATTCTCATCATACATAGAATGATGACAGAAGCTTCTTCATCTTGAAAAGAATCAATCATGTATGCTTTAACATTTTGAACTTTCGAGTCTGAAACTAAACTTCTCTTCAATAGCTAAACTTGTGCAGTATATTCTGTGAGAATGATGATGTTCTTAACAGATATCTCGACTTCAGCGTAAATCTTGACTAGCTTGATTGCTACAATGACTTCAATCTCATTCTGCTTGAACTAAGATGCATCGATTCTTATGTTGATTTCATTGACATTGAGAAATGTCAATGATCATTTTATTTTGCAAAAGCTCTTCAATATAATGATTATGATAGTCATATTGAATTGAAGTGAAGAGTCAACTGAGAACTGCATTTGAGCTTTGTATCAGACAGTGAATACAATGTCATCTATGATGAGAATTGCGTGATACTGTTCAGTGAGAAGCATATGAAAGTATTCAAGCATAATCAAATGTTCAAATAGACTTCTGTTTATATAATGCGTGAAGCAATTATTCTTGATGTCTTCTTTCATCAATTGAAGTTGCTCATCATCATTGAACATATGCATCAAATTGTTGCTGTGAATCATAGCAATAAAGATCTTTGCGTTCTCGATTCTTGCAACTTTCTGAACGACAGTATGATCTTCTTTGAATTTTTTTAGCATAATAGTGTTGAAGTTGATCAGCGTGCAGACAACAACGCTCACGTTATGCTCAAGAATATTCACACTTAGCTCAATCTCAATGCGCTGAAAGAATTCTTGATCTTTCATGTTGAGAGTTTTTCTCATCTCGATTCTTTGAAAGTATGAGCAGAAAGTCTTAATAACAACGTCATGCTCAGTCTCATTGTTCATTCTATTAAGCTTGACATTGATAATTCTCTGAAGCATACGACGTTTGAATTCATGATCTCGCTTCAAGAATTGACGTGTGACATGAAAATTAAGATCTTTGTAATTCATATTGAATGAATTCTCATTGCTTTTGAAATCTTCGTGAGTCATATTGACTTCTTCATTGTTGATTTGTACAATTGAAGAATCTTGTGCCTCATGCTGCTTGTCACTCTGTTCACTCTGTTCACTCTGTTGACTTTGAGATTGCATTTTATTCATCGAATGATTGCTTAAACTCATGACTTTTAGAAGCAGAGTGTCAAGACTGATCTGATGCAATTTGTATCAATGATTTTTAATGTCATGTAAAGTTTTCTTGCTTTGATCGATAATTTAATGTGTCAGCTGATCATAAAAGACATCAGATAACTTGTAAGAGACATTTTATCATTGTTGAGCGAGATCGTTGTTTACTGAGTAAGACGTGCAACTGTCTTAAGCGACTATCTGACGTTCAGTAAACTGCAAGTGAAAATGAATGATCTTTTTATTTATCAGAATGATGTCTTTATTTTTCAGTCGTTGAAGCTATTCATTCAGTTTGAGAATGAATGTATCAGCTGTGTTGTTGAACAAACTCAGCACTTTGACTTTCTTGCTCAGCTTTAAAAGTAACATTGTGATAACGACATTCATTAATTTCTTTTCGTTTTCAAAGAGTTTCTTGATAAGATCAAAATCGTTAGAGAGATTCTGAAGATATTGCATGATTGACATCTGAAACTTATTCAGCTCGATATTTTACTCAGCAAAAGTAATCGAGAGATTCAAGTCTTTGAAGAGAATTGATGTGAATTTGATATGAAGATTCTGACTCAGTATAATATCGTAAAAGCGATCGTTGTATTCATAATATTTCTCGTCAATATGAGCAGAATTAAGAATTCTGATTGTCGCTATTTTGATTCTGTTGAGCTTGTCAAACATGATTAAATGAACTGAGATCACGTTTGATGCATTGAAAAAACAATACTAAAGTACTTGTTTATCATCATTCTGTTGCTTATGCTTACGAAGATTGAACGTTGACTTCAACTCAATTGAGCTTCAATCTGTCTTGATGAGAGAATGATGAAAAGTTACGCTCACATCTATCATGTCGAAGAAAATAAATGATTTAACAAGAATGATAGCAGTTCACTTGTCATCATTGATCTGCACTTCAAAGTGATTCTTCAAGTCAAATTGATAGTTGAAGTGACTGAAAAGACACAGCAAATCAACATACTTCTTGTCTGTTCTTGTGAATGTAATGAGTGCACGCAACTCGCAGAGCAATGTTTGAGTCTTTGCAATCAGTGCTCGCTGTGTCTTCATTGACTATAGTCTAAAGAAATCTTTGATAAGTCAGCACTTTTTGTCATTGCGATAAGTGCGTCGATATGATAGATAAATAGTTAAACGATTCTTCTTTGAAGTCACTTGTTTTACTTGAATAATATGCTTGTGATTTTTAGATTGACTGAATCACATGTTGAACACTGAAAAGTCTCACTTTATTCTGATGTTACTGTTGAATTTTCAATACTGATTCAAAAACATATCTTGTTCAATCATTAAAATGAAGATCTTCAGCTTGACTGTGCAATCTTCTGACAAATCGAAGACTTTTTTGAGTGTGTTCTCTATATTCTGAAGAACTGATAAATCTTCATGATTCTCAAGCAGAATCAACTGAGTATGAGTTGAAATCAATCTGAAGATAAATTCAAGAAAAGTCATTCATTCATCTCGACGCAGATTCTTGATCTTTAAATCATTGATGTTGTGTGTGAAAAACATGAATTCAAGATAAGAAGTGTGCAACAGAGACATGTTTGAATAGTTTGCAATGATAACTTCGCGAATGTCAGAATTTGAATGTAAGCGAAAGACTCAGTTATGTAAGATGTCATGAACAGAAAGACAGCTCTTGAATAACAATGATGTGACTTGATGTAATTTAATGTCAAAGCGAATGCTGAATGTTTAGTTCATCAAGATCTTCGTCACAATCTTGCAAGTAACATAAAGACTTTCATTTAAAGAATCGAATGCATCAATTGCTGATTCAACTACTTTATTGATTTCAAAAATAATCTTAACTTGAAAGATGACAAATTTGATGCTCTGATGCTCAGCTAAATCTGCTTTCTGCATCATCTTCTCATTATTCAAGATGAAGATAGTGAAATTGTCATTCTTAAGCTTCATTATCTGAGATGTGTAATACATGATATCAGTCGCTGCATCTTTATCTGTTGATATGGCTTTGAACTTTTCTTTGAACATCATGATGAAATGTTTGTCAAAAGACATAGAGTAATGATGTGAAATGATGTTAAGCTGTTAAATGTGAAAAAGCAATAAGAAGCAGTGAGATTGTAGAATGTACAACGATAAAATAAGATGAGATTGCAAAATGTTGAATTCTATACTGATGTGAATCTAAACTGAATGATTGATCTTAACAGTTGCAGCTCGAATTAAGATTGTTATCTAATTGTGATGAAAGATAGAAAGTGAGATAAAGTTGCAGAATGTAAAATTCTAGACTGATGTGAATTAAAGTTGAAAGATTGATCTTGATGATCACAGCTTGAATTGAGATTATTATCTGATTGTGATGAAAGTTAGAAAGTCTCTAAGATGAAAATGATTCTGATTTAACTGTTATGATATCTTGAAAGTTGAGTTTCTTAAAAAAGCACACACTCGAATAAAGTGAGTAAGATCTTGTTGATGAATTGTATTCTTCTATTAAATATAATTAAAATAATAGAAGTGTTGATCTCAATTTTGATACGATGATTATTTTTCATTCATAAAACAACAAAGTTGTTATTCATCTTTTATTGAATCATGCTTATCTACATTGTATTCTTCACTATATTCAAGCTAATAATATAGTAGAAATGATACAGTAAATATTGTTTGCATTTTTATCGCTTATCATGTTTCGCTCTGAGACATGAGCAAACAAGCTGCATCGTAAACATCTCAGTCACATCTTCATCAATCTGCATATTCTTCATGTTAAGTCTTTCTGCAATGATCATTTGTCAACTTTCGTGACTATACTGAGAACGTTCTTCGAGACGAATAAATCAATTCATAGTGAAAATATAATATGTATCTTCATAATTCAATCAGAATCTGTCAAGATAGTCAGTCATTTATATTGAATCGAGATTTTCTTTGCTTAGAAAGTATAACTAATCATTTTCTAGCATCATAATGTCTGTTAACAAAATCAGTATTGCATTGCAAGTCATAATGCTTTCAAACAAATCTGTCTGTCACTTTCACTGTTGCAATTCATGAGAATGTGATAGCAAGCGCTTTCATAAGAGCATCACGAATCACAGCAATTCATTTATTGTCAGTGAGCAGATCAATCATGTAGTTCAATCAAGATGTGTTGCATCTACTCATTTAATGATTGCATAACTTTCACATTACTATCAATCACTTTCTGAATACAGTCGCGAAGATAAGCACTCTGTTTGAAGTCTCTCATGAGTAGCACAGCTTTAACATTTTGTTGTGAAAATTACATTCAAGCGTTTGATGATGCAAATCATAGTTCACATGATTGAAAAATGAGATGATGATCATCATAGAATTATTGAAATGTGATGTCGTTGTTGATTTGACAGCAGAAAAAGTCAAGAAATTTTCTTTGAATCAAGATGCTAGAGAACGACATTCTTAAATTAAAGCAGATTCAAAGAATCACTATTCAAGTTCATTAAATCTTATGCACTCCAATTTTTCAAACGTATTGCATAATTTCACTTTCTTCTCAATCGCTCTTTGCATTACTTGTGACTTAATAGACATTAAATAACACTATCATGAAGATAGTGTCGACTGAATGCATATGAAACATCACGATTAGTGCTAAACAAGCTTTCACTACTCAACATGTTAAAAGATGAAGAAATACTACTTTTGAACTTCATTCATCTCTTGAATCTGTTGAAAAAGTAGTCATAAAGAGAATATTGAATGTTTCGAAGCAAACAAATAGAACAGAGTCGTAAGACAAACAGTTTAATTTGAAAGACATCAAGTATCTTTTTAAAAATACTGTTTTATTTATTGATTTGAACTCACGACTCAAACATGATACACAGCATCGATTCAAGCAGATCTTGAGTGTCAACAATAACAGTTGAAAGAACAGAATTGATCTTGAAATATATGATGAAGAAATAAATGAGAACATGATTGAGAAGTCTGTAAACTTTCATGATGATGATTCAGATGTATATGATCTGTCTTACGTTGTAAACTGAACAATCGTACTTGATGATAGAAAGATTTCACACGACTCAGATACAAAAGTATTCAATCATGCAAATGAGTTTGACTTTGAGCTTTGACATAACGATCAATCTTGTTTGATCTTCGACTGATGTATCAACTGAAACTACACGCATTTTTCGCTTTGCAATCAAACTATTGTTCATTGCTTCAATCAATCAATCAAGATGATAAAAATGTTGAAGAGATGCAACGACTGAAGAGATCTGAAGAATATACTGTTTCATTTGCAAAATAATGACAAGAGAGAGTTCATCATCGAATTGATCAGTTCATGAACTCGCAAAGATCTCAGCAATTATATCACAAATGATGAAACTTCTTTTGAGTTCAAAGTATCAAGAAAAGACAGAAAGATACAAGTGTTAAGAGATGAAATCTTAATTATCATTTTAAATTACTTCTTCTGTGTATCAGCTAACTGATTGCTTTCGTTCAGATCAGCGATATCACTCATGCAAAGCATTTAAAGAACAAACATAAGAAGCATTTGCAGAGAGACGAGTCATACATACTTGATCTTCTTACTTGTTGACAATGTTGTCATGAGCAGTGTAAAAACTTCACTTGCATCTGTTATCATCAAGATATAAATTATTCTCATAAAGCAATAAAATCGAAAATGATATGATATTAAGCAACAGCAATCGCGAGAGATGACGAAGAGATTGACTGCAACAACTCTTCATTCAGTCTAGTCATCAAACGACTTCATTCATTTTCAAGAAATGAAGATTTATTGATGAAATTGAAGTTTTCATCAAGCAGTCAGTTCATTGCAGACATTGTCTATAGTGCAACATCATCAAGTACACTTTCATTGAAGTTGATGTATGCAGCAACATCTGATTCATTAATATGCACATTGTAATTGAACTCATGATCTAATTATTGACAGTAGCAATAGATGAGTTCAATCAAGATGTGTTATCAGATGTGTCAAAATTCTTGTTGTCACTCAAACAAACAGTCGATGTCACATGAAGAATCATCAGATGAAAGACTCTTTGAAACAAAACTACATCATCTTCAATGTCATCTCATCATCAACAATTATCTTCGCTCGTTACTGTCACTTATTTGACTGATAAACTCATCTTTACATTTGTCAATCAGTTAATTTCTTCATCTAAGTTCAAGTCTTTATTCTTTGATACTTGAATTTTCTCAATCTTTATTGTACATCAGATAATGATGATTATAAAATCTAAGCAGTCTTGCACTTATGATAAGCTCAGAAGAAGCAACGATGAGTTTAAGCGTAATTGACATACTATCAGAGAGTTTCAAATAAAGATGAAGAAGATAAATGCATAGTCATATATTTCTTGAGTTACTCATCAAGTCATGACAAGAGCGAGATAGATAACGATGACAAGATAAAGTTTGTAAATTCTGAAGATTGCTTCGACTTGAGATATATAACACTTTAGTAATCATTACTTTCATCTCATAAAAGATTTAGATGATCACATCATGAGTGACAATAGCTAGATCATGAGAATAATGATGATATTTGTTCAAGTGATTGATTTCGTTCTCTTTATGATTTAGCTAGATATAGTTTATATGATTTACATATCTTAACTATTAAGTTCAAATTGAAGTCAATAACTTCTGAACAAATGTGATTCATTGACTTTGCAATTGACATTTTTCAATTCATCTCGTTACTGACATTTCATGCACAGATAAACAGTCGAGCGTAAAGAATCATTACAATTCATCATTACTTTGTACAAGTTATATAAAAACACTAATCAAAGACTTACAGATAATGCAACGCGTATGCTCTTTATGTGAAATGAAGATAAACAACATCAGCGAGCTTAAACATCATCTTTATCACTGTCATGTTCGCTTGCATGATTGATCGCGAAAAATTCTCTGACGAAAGTTATCATCATCATCAAAATCATTATCATGCAATTTGATGCAACTCATCTGACGTGATCATGAGACTGCAGAATGAGGTTCAAACTCGAATGATTTTCACGATGAGAATGTTCAGATGAACATCGAAGACGAAAATCAAGAATATATGTTAATAAATGATTTTGCAGAAGAGCATATGAACATTGAGATGAATAGCGCTGATTTGAATCAAAATATGAAACATATATCATTAAGAATTGAAACGATACAACTTCAAACTGAACTTTTCTTCACATTATCAGCATTGCGAGTTAAAATCTTCATTGAGACAACTGATCGTGATGTCAAAACAACAGTCGACATGTTAAAGAAAGTATCAGAGTCGTTGAGCTCAAATTCTCAAACGATCAAGAACATAAACAATAATCAATACTATTTATTTCAATGCAAAGTGAATTACGCGTTTGCTCACTGACTTCATTAAACAAAGATTATCAAAGACAGTGTTAATTGATTTTTTCAAGACTTGCGCTTGTGAGTCTTACATTAACATGTCAGCTTTCATGATGTGAACAAGTGATTGACACTTCTACATCAGATTTCATATGATGTTGAAAACGATAAATGATATTCTTGAACATTCACAGTTGAATTCAGTTACAAAGAAGTTCAAGAAAAGCAGCACTGCATTTTGTATCATGACATCATCAAGACACTTCGATTCTTGTTGAGTCACTCATCATTTTAAGATGAGCTGATTTATGCATTCATTCAACATTATAATGTTAACAACTTTCAAGTCTATGACGAGATGCATACTGCTGATTGATGATGAGAAATGCAGAAGAAGCTTTCTGATGATGCTATCGTGATATCACTGTTAATTTTCATCAATAAGACAGTCTTGACTGAGCATTGAGATGATCTATCTGCATGATTTATATATCTAACAATAGAAAATCTAAATCGATGCACAAGACATGCTTAAAAACGATCGAGATTGATTCTTTTGAGATTTCTTCTTATAGTTGACAATGATGATGATGATATTAAGTCAAAGATTTGACACATGATGTTATCAATTATACTCAAGCGTACGTTAAACATGTATCATCATGCATTAATACATGATCTCATATGTAACAGTTGTTGAAGCTACGATCAGAAACGACATTTCTGTTCTTTGCATAAAAAATAAGATAAGACAATGTTATTTGATAATCGTTGAGTTCATGATGAACTACGAGAAACAAGTATTAATCACAGACATCAAGATGAATCAATAATGCTTTATCTGTCAAGTGTCATCTCATGAGCATGAAAATTTAAACAAGACATGATCAATTCAAATGCATGCATTCATTAGAAATCAACAGAGACAACAAAAAAAGAACAATATGATTGAGAATGACTTTGCTTAAATACATTCAATGAAAAACTTTGCATGATCACATATGTTTATCAATATTCATGAGACAATGATGATAAATGTGTTACATCAACTACTTAAGAGAATCATCTCATATCTGATGTTATGACTCAGTCAGATCATCAACGAAAGTGTTTGTACAAGTTGAAGAAGAAAAGAAATCAGATTAGCTCTAAACGATGCATCAGAAACAGCTCAGCTGAATCAAAGATTTCACGTCATTTCATTATTTAAAGACATGAAGAGATTTGTCAAATACAGTACGATTAAGAAATGAATTGATGCAGATTGAAAGTTGATTGTATATCAATTTATATCAGTCATTGCATCGCTTCTGATCACGAGAACATCTGCAGCAGTTCACTTCGCTCAAGCAGTGATAGACTTCATGATACTTGTTCAGTATCATTTGCATGATGAAGAAATTCTTCAATATCTTGAACATACGCTTTTTTGATTGAACAAGTTAAAGAATGTTTTTCGTCATTTGCGATCTGAGCGTTCAGATACAGACGTCAATCATTTCAACATTTCAAAATTACATGTGATGACACATTATGCAAGTCAGATTCAAAGATATAATAGTGCTGATAATTTCAATACAAAGCACAATGAGATTGCACACAAGTATTTAATAAAGATCTTTTTCGATTGCATCAACAAACAAGACACGTTTCAAACACAGTTATTGCATCATAATACTCAACATCTGAATCTTCTTGCAATAAAAGATATTCTTCTTTACAGAGATACAAGACAGAGCAAGATTAACAAGCATGCATTGACTGCTATAATAATATGATTCAGTTATGTCTTTAATCTTCATAAAATTCAAGATGCACTCATTCATGAACAATGCAATCAAATACAAGAGACAGAACTCAATTCAAAGTTATAATGTCATGCATCAATCTTAGTTAAAATTCTGAACATGAAGAAACTTCTTGACACGTTAACAGTCTTCATGCGTGAGTGTCACAACATAGTCGACAAGAAAGTTGTATCAGATAAAGAGTTGAATAAAAAGAAAAAAGACTCGATCTGAATTGAATCATACTACGTAAGCGTTCATGAGTCACTTCAATGCTGAAAATGAGACGAAAAAGATGTCAACAACTTAGAGAATCTTGTCAGTGATAGAGTATATTGCTCATTGAACTGACAGAAAAAGAAGAAAGTTTGAAGACGTGATTATGTTCTGATTCAGAAGAGATTAAAAGAGATGACTAAAGCATCAACTTTGTTAAATAATTAACTGTCTGATCAGCTACGACTTATTCTTTTCATTATAAATTTGTTGCGTCAAGACAACAAAAATAATGAGCTACGACACAATGATGTTCTCGTTGAACTACTCAAACCTTGCAATGAAAGAACTCAACATGCTGTGCATGAAATGATTAAGATAGAGCATTGATTTAAAGATAACATCAAAAATTCTCGTTTTCTTGAAGTTAGTCGATTTTTTCATTTGCATACAATTCTGAGAAGTGTGCATGTTGTATCAGCAAACAATAGTCGTAGCGAATCAAACAAAAACAAGTTCTTTTACATTAATAACTTCAGCGACTGAGATTTATACAATTCAATCTACAAGAAGAATTTCTTGCATAAAGAAACGAAAGTAACAGAATATTACTTCAAATGCGAAAGCTGAAGATATTTGAAACTGATTCAATCTCATTACAGGTAAAAATCAAACAATGTATATGTATTATGTTTATGTCTCAGAGCATATACAGAATCATCAAAGTCAACGATGCTACATGATTAATTAACTAAGAACTATAATCATCTCTTGACTTTGCTCAATTAAATTTTTCTTGATGAACAGAAGTCTCAACTACAAACTGATGAGAACTAAAATCAGAGTCTAATCTCACAAGAGCTGTGTTCTTATGAAATATACATAGCAAACAAAGCTTTACTTGTTGCAAGAGTATCATCAGCTACAAATTTGATATCATGATGTCAATCAATCAAAGTCAATTGTATCAATGAATTGATCTGAAAAATCAAATTGACTTGATGATTATGAGCGATTGTGTTATAAAGAAGTGTGAGTGACTCAGTAGTAAACTCTAGATAATCAATATGTATTTCATAGATTTAGTTGAGAACTTAAGCAATAAGTAGATCACTGAGAGCTGACATCAATTATCACATGAACAAGATGTAATGAGTGTGACATCAATCAAATTCTGAAGTTATGAATCGCTGATGCTAAAGTTTTTTGTGATAAGTGCAGTCATTAGTCACAGATGCAAAAAGATTCAACAAACATCAAGTCTTCTGTTTAGTATAATGAATGCATTGTCGAAGATGTCATGTAAAGAGTATGTACACTACAAATAATCAATAAACAAAGTGAAAGAAGAACTCAACATTGATGAGTCTGAATACATGCAATTGAAGATGTGAATACAAGATCAGATGAAATTTCTACAGCTTATAGAATGAAAGCTAAATATAAACAAGTTGAAAAAGACTCTCAGATCAACATTTGAAGTCATATATCATGAGTTTCATATTATATTCAATGATGTTGCAAGATCAAGAAGTGATTCTATGTTAATGTTCATGACACAGCGATCAAATTACAATGTAAGAAGATGACTCAGAATCAGAGAAACATGATGAAACAATCTCAAGTACAATTCTTCATCATTTTCTCAACTGAAGACACACTCACATCTCTTGAGTTATGTCATCTGTGACGAATGAGATCTCAAAAGATCTCAATCAGTATCAGTCAGATCAGTCAAAATTCTTATAATACAGATCAATTATGATCTTAATTGTAGCATATGTTGCAGATCACAAGATTTTTTTAAACATGAATTAATGAAGAATTTGATTTGCATTGATGACATGAAATATGACAGATTTATAAAGCTGATTAAGAATGAGCTGAATTACGACTGTGTCACAAATATGATGATATACAATCGAGCTGAATTCGCGAGAATATATATCAGCAACGAGCGCGAATGAAAAACAGCATTGAAAGAAATGCATGCAAACAAGTCTATTCACTTTCTTTTTACAATTCAATCTGCTGCAAACAATGATTGTAGATTTCAAACTTCTTGTGATACTTGATTCAAGCAGCTGATCATTGAAGAAATTATGTAGAATGCTTGTAGAAAACATGTTCATGCTCAAGACTTTCAGTATAAAATGACATAGTGAGATCATGTCATAATTGAGAAATCTCAAGAATCAATGACAAGACTTATAGTTCATTCAACATCAATAAAGATTCAATGAACTTTTATCAAGATTAAATGAACTATTCTTAGTGCTCAAAATAAGATAAATTTCTCTCTTATCATGAGAAAAAATCGTTCACAATCTGACATTCTTTTTTATTCTTCTTCTCAATCATTTGTTGCATAGATTTTCTTGACGATCATACATTGTTGAATCACATCAAATGATTCTCATCTTGAATGCAACATGAGAATACATCAATCTTTATAATGATGAGTTTATCAAGATACTAAGTGACATTACAGAAAAGACATCGTCACATGAGCAACTTCAAGACATTATCATCGTCAAAGCGTAACACAGTTGAACACACAGAAACTCACAATGACAACAAGATTGCAACAGACTCAAGCAATAGCAATTCTGTGAGAAAAGTCTTCAATGAAGACAGACGTGTCACTCTTGAAGTAATAACTCACTTAAGAATTCAAAAGAATATATGACTAATTCAAAAAAAGACAAAATTGAATGCTGTCAAAGCATTCAATGAAAGTATTTTCGTGAAGTTGTCATGACATTTCAAAAACTCGATGTATGCAACATTAAACAGCTTGATTCTTTTCAATCAATCAATAACAGACATACTAGAATTGATTTTGATGATGATGATATCAACGATGCAGACTGAGAATCAATAATCATATTTATGAGAAAAGATATCACGTTGAACTAAATGCAACTTCATCGTTGATCATGAGTCAATTGTTGAAGTTTGCACTCGTTATCTACTTACGTGAATATTGAGTGATCATGTTGATAGCAATAGCAATTCATGATCAGACTTCAAAAAGAGATGACTTAATGAGAAAATGAGAGAAGTGTGAAAGAATATCACAAATCATTTAGACAAGAAGTTAGATCACAAACGTTCTGAAGTAGAGAACATTTCAATGATGAGAGAAACTCGAAAGATAATATGCTCAAATCTTTCGTTACGAATAAGACTTATAATAAATAAATATACAACATCTTTGAAATATGATGATCTAGTGTACTGAGTTGAGTACAAATCATAGTCGAGAGTGAATACAATTGACAAAAGCAATTTACAAGAAAAGAATGAAAGAATTTGACAAAAATTCTGCTAGATAATGATGACTTTGCGTGTGAAAAGATATGTACTAATCAAAGATTGCAACATTGTTTAATGTGAAAAGACTTTTTAAGACAAATTCTGCGTAAGAATCATAATAAATGTACTGATTCAGAAGATTTACTGCAAAGTCAGAGATGAAATAGCATATCAAGAATACTCGAAGATATTCTTTGATTCACTTTCTACTAATGTCGTTCTCATCGCAATGACAATGATCACTCATTGTATATGAGAATATGAATCAGAAGAGCACAGATTAGACAAGTTTGAGAAATTAAACGTGAAGAGTAAGTGAACATTTGCATATATCAATGACTAAAGTGATTGAAGCGAAGCTGAACTTGATAACACACAGCGACATGAATGCACATCAATGTGACATGAAATCAACAAGCTTGCGAGCATCAACAATTAATATTGAAGATTCTGCTATGTTGTATCAAGCAACAGATCAATAATAATGATATCAAAGCAACTATGAACACTCAAGCTGTACTTAATGTATACGTTAATTGTTTTGATGATCTCTCATTATATGAGTTAAAAAATGACGTGCAACTCAATTTAAACGCAAGTCATAAGAAAATACTCTTGAGTTCAAAAAGCATTTTCATCTTTCAATCTTTGAAACTAACGTCACTTGTCTTTAACGTAGTGTTATCAAATGAAGCTGTAAATATCACAACTTGTAACTAAATCTTCAATCACTGACGCTGTATAAAAGAAATTGATCGAATTGAACACAGAGAATGAATCATCGACTGATGATGCTCAAGTCAGCAAGAAGTAAACTTTTAGCAAGAGATCTCACTTTACATTACAAATTAAAGATCAATCACGTATCATATTGCAAAGCAATGAATATAAACTCATGATAGCACAATAGAATGATGTCGAGTCAACAATGATTAAGATCAGCTAAGAATGAAAGTTTGATGACTTGTAAAATGTTTTAAACATGAAGAAGAATAAATGTTTGTGATATAAAGCAGACAAGACAGACAAGATTTTAAGCGACGAGAAGAAATATGAAAGCTTCATGCGCAAGATGAGAAAGAAAAGCATCATGAACATAACTTGCAAAAAGAGAGAAATTAGAGAAGAATAGAACTTAAGCACAATAGTCACTATAATCAAATAATTCAAACAAAGCGAATATTTTGCTTCATACTGCGAAAGCACTTCTGCCGCATGTGCTTACATGAGAAAACATGATACTGATAGTGATGCAAGCGCACTGATCAAACATTTTGAACATTTTGCTCAAGAATGCGTAAGCGCTTATGTCATAAATGCTGTGATGAGAGAACATAGTATTAAAAGTTATGTGAATGCACAATAAGAAAAGAATGACAATATTGAGAAGAACAATCAAGACGTTTATAATGACATTGATTATTAAAGAACAAAAGACACATTGAACACTTTAAGCAGTCTGTGTGACATTAGAGCTATGTTTGTAATGTATGATAATTACGCAGTTGACAGCTTGATTATTGATGATGATTCTAACAAAGAAAGATCATGCAAAGATAACAGTGAATTACATGCTTCAATGATATTATTCAACATTGCGACTTTAATTGCTACAAATGTCAAAATCATATTTGTTGAATCAAATGATAAATAAACATACTGCGCTCTTAGAAGTTTTAAAGATGTTGACGCTTTTATGAATATGCATCAGCTAAAAGTGACGCAAATCTGAAACATGAGATTAAATGAATATTTGAGATATTGATCATTAAAAGCGCTAAAATCTGTCTCTGTCACTTTTTACAAATTGCAGATAAACTTTATATTCGTAGCGATCAGAGAACTATACTGTATACGAGTGATTAACGATGTCGAGAAGATGTTTGTTCACAGTATAAGTATGAACAAATATTCAGCAGAACATGTTGAAAGCAAACTGCAAGATGAAACTCATTGATGAACATAAGTGATTAATGATGTTGAGAAAACGTTTGTTCACAGTGTCAATGAATAAAGATATTCAGCGAAACATGTTGAAAGCAAATCGCAAGATGAAATCTACTGTACATGAGTGATTAACGAAGTCAAGAAAATGTCTGTTCACAGTATCAGTGAAAACATGAGTACATGTTCAGCAATGCATATCAGAAGTATGCTGCTGAAGATTATGATTTTAGCAGTGCAAGAAACACATTTAGATAAAGTACATTTCTTGAAAGATAAAATCTCTCAATTTGAATCAACAACTTCAAGAAGCACAGACATTGAAACGTTAATTCATAGAGATCACAACGTAGCTGAGAAACAGCTTAATTCTGTTGCTGAAACTGTTGATTGCAAACAACTCATTTCATGTGCAATTGTCAGAGTATTGACAATTCATGAAACAATATACAACTTTAGTAGTAAATTTATAGTTGAGCTCATCAAGATCTTACAATGTCAAAGACTGAACTAGACTAGAAATACTATCAATATAAAAGACTGATATTATTATGATTACTTTGATAGAATTTAGGTACAAGATAATACATCAAATAATGTATAAAATGAAAGACAAAGAGTGAAAGAAAAGAATGAAAGCTCAACTTTTATATACTTGAATTGAGCAGAATCAAGACTAAACAATAGTTTTATTAACTTAAAATTGCAGAAGTTTGCACACACAACTGAGATGATTGAAACAGAATTGCTGAAACTAGATTAAGATGATGATGACTAGATTGATGACTTGATTCATTGAACTAGTTTAATGAATTGAAATTATTTAAAATATTAATGATCTATGTTTTAAATTGAGTTGATTATTTGACATCATGACAGTAACTTCTCTCTTCAAGACTGAGTTTCTGTGAGACAATGAGAAGAAACAAGATGAGATGAGAAAGAATCAAAAATGAAGATTGAAACAAGATGAGAATTGATGTAAATGCGTTTTAATGTGATGAAGCACAGACAAGACTAGAATAAATCTGAGTCACATCTGAGTCAGATCTGAGCAAGATGTCTGAAGAGTAAGACGAGATGAGATGCATTTTAACGTGATGATGCACAGAAATTGAAACACATTTAAGTCACATTTGAATCAGATTTAGACAAGATATCTGAATTAAATCTAGACAAGATCTGAGTCAGATTTAAGTAAGAAAGAAACGAAATGCAGTTTAATGTAATGATGCACAGACGAGATTAAAATACATCTGAGTCACATTTGAATCAGATTTAAACAAGATGTTTGAGTCAGATTTAAACAAGATCTGAGTCAGATTAAGATTGAATTGAAATGATGAAGATTGAACTTAAAGTTCTTGACATTGACATTGAAACATTACACACGACAGTATATGTGATTCTTTGACGACAGAATTGACGAGATGATATTCATCAAGCATTTGCTCACAATTATTCAAAAGATGAAAAGACTCTTAAATAAAGAAGTAATCTTTTCAATTGATACAATACTTGAGCAAAGATGAATTATAGCATCTATCACGCTTGAAGTTTAGTATACTGTTTACATATCAGAATCTTTCATCATTTTTGATGATAATGAGTTTTTGAAGTTTCTGACGTTAACTTGAAAGAAAGTCACTTGCGATATGATTTAAAAGAATGACATGAAAGATTGAATGAATCTTCATGAATGCTGAAAGATTTAACTTGATGATCAGAGAATTGTTCTTGAAAACATGTTTGATCTTGAAGAAATCAACATTATGATCATTTAACTTGACAGTAAGATGAGCGATGCTGAGATTGCAAGCATTCAGTCAGACTTCATCTTCAATGAAGTATCTAGAACAAGAACGACAAGAGAGATTGACATTGAATTCGTAGATGATATGAGCTATAAGCATCTCATCACGTAAATGCTCAGTTAGTTTCTTCATCTTCTTGATGAACTCTTTGACATTGATTAACTTGTCTCAAGCTTGAGATGTAAGATTCTTAAACAGAGATTCAAAAGACTTGAAGTCTAGACGTGAGTTCTGATTCAAATTGATCAAGAAGAGTGATGCTAAAGTGATTGATGATAATGTGTTATTGATGATGAATTTGACTTCAGAAAGTCACTTAACTCAGTTATTCTGCATGTAGTTGACAAAGACTTGAAGATAATGCTTCATGACAGCATTGACTCTCTTGATTTGATCATCAATCTCAAAGTGATACATCATTGATAACTTGACGTCTATCTTCAACATTTTACACATATGCTTTCAAATATTAAAGATGAATTGTGTATCTTAATCAGACATGAAGAACTTGAGTAAATCATGATGTTTTCAAACATGAGCATAAAAGCAGTTGATAGTTTCTTCAACTTTCATAAAAGTGATGAGAACTAAATGTCTCATTTTGATAAGACAATCAATGAAGACTAGAACATATTTATATGTGATATTCATGAAGATACTGAGCGATAAAGAATCTACATAGTTCATGAAGATATCACATCAACGACGTTCGAAAACTGAAAAAAGATGCAATCATTCTTGAGTTTGTTGTTTAAAGAGCTTAAAACGTGTGCACACGTGACAGTTTCATACGAAGCATTGAACATACTTATAAATGTTTGATCATCAGTAGACTCAACTGATCAGTTCATAGCTTTTTGCTCTTTCTTAGTAATCATCAATGACATTATCATGAGTGAGCTGAATGATATGAAGATGTAGTTTATCTGAGTTAAGCATGTACTTTCTTTTTTGAAAGTACAAATGATTCTCATGTTTTTCACACTTAACTAGAAAGATCTTGTTGTGATGTCATGCTTCATTGCGAAGCACTTCAATTATCTGAGCTGCGAATTTATCATTGATTTTGACTTACTTTCACAATGTCTGAGTGAAAATATCAGCAGAATCTTCATCAAGATTCAGAATGTCTTAATTTAACTGAGACTTGATATTTTTAACATTGAATTCTTCGATTTCTAAATTCATAAAAGCTAAAATTTGCAAGAATGTTGAAATAATTGAAAACAGATGTAACTGAACTGAATTTAAAGTGATGATTTGTGATTAAAGCTTCATGACTTTGATGTTGAAGACATCAAGAGTGAGATTCTCAACAATATTGAAGTCTAAAACATGAGTTTTCAGAATTGTCTGATGTTGATATTGATGTCAAGAATCAAATGTATCTTTCTTCTTAAAGAAATCTTCTGAGCAACGTGTCAGAGCATTC
>JAABUO010001314.1_pt1 | contig 33220 bp, 44 predicted proteins | sample 5559291 | NCBI WGS metagenome assembly JAABUO01 (sample SAMN10711878, study PRJNA513372) | rock metagenome | isolation source: Antarctica rocks | place: Antarctica: Victoria Land, Finger Mt sud | reverse complement strand
AATGACCAAATGCCCACATGTTCAGTGCTGCTTCATGCACTGTGGCTGTTTCACATGCAGCATCACAATGTGGGAGTGCCCACATGCAGGGCACCAATTCTCTACAGTCTCTCATGCCCTATAGGCATCAGGCAGTCTTCCCAGGCAGCATCGCCCCAGATACACGCCTGTTGACAGCCACCTTGCACAATGACAACACTAGACGAAGCTTAGAACACTAATAGAAGAGTGCAGACAATCAAAGCTACTGCGCACAGAGGCAGGACAGGTGTTTACATACCATATGCTTCTGAACTGCCACCTGCAGTAGTCTGCAAAATTCGTCTGCCAGCACCCGCCAAAGAGCTGCGTCTACCGCAAGGATTCTGAGTGAAGTTGCTGCAGCTCCTTGCCTGCGACCCAAAGCTTGCTTGAATGGCTGATGTTGGGCCCTTGCTGCTACCACTCCATCTGCAGCACAAGGTAGTTTGGAGTGGGATCAGCTGTACCGTGCTTTCACATATCTGTGTGTTTTGGCACAGCCTGAAAACTTGGCAAACACTCACGTCGCTCCCTGTTCCTCAGGTCGAGAGCATAGGCTGACTCGATCTCGCTGCGATCGGACATGCATCTGCTGCAGGGTGACCCCACTCATTCTCAGCTTGAAACTTTGCCAAAGATGATATGCATCGCCTACGTTCCATGCGATATGCTCGCTCCAGCGCTTCACAAGCGTTTGAACACGCATGGCAGGTGTCTTGAAACTGTCTGGAGGTTTGCCGCCCAGTTCCGCATCGTAGTCAAGGCTGTCGTAGTACACGCTGTCGTGGTACACGCTGTCATGAGAAGTGACACGAGGCGACACCATCCTTGAATAACACAGGCCGACCAGCAACTCAGCCCACTGCCGACTGTGCAATGGCCAAGCTTGTATCGTGTGAGTCACCCCTCCCTCACTTGCTCACCCTAGCTTTAGTTGCTACTTCAGTCAGTGGAGTGTAAGCTTGTTGCACAAATAGCAATACCTGCACATTGTCTGCATGCAGATGCGCAGGAAGCTACTTGATGGTGTTGCAGTCATTACAAAAAACTCATGCTGCTGGAAAACAGTGTCCTCCTTAAAGCCTGCTGTACAATTTGGCAGCCTAGTCATATACACCATACCTGGACATTTCACCACCACCAATGGGTTGAATCTGCCAGGCAGCTCAAAAACTTTGCTATAGCGCTGATACAAGTGCATGTGTACAGCATTACTAAACATCATGCAGCAGTGGTGGTAGGTGCAGAGGCACTGTGAGCATATCTGATACTAATGCTGTGCGCTTTCACACGCTGTTTGAGAGCTCAATACCAAAAAAACTCATACTACCTCAAGACATGAGTATCCCAAATCGCTGCTGGACAAAAAGAATCTAACTTAAGAGTTGTGTCTGCAACACTTTTTATTTGCAGATGGACCACTGCCCATCTGTAGGGCAAAGCGCCTAAAAGCAGCAGATTGTAGCAGTCAAAGGTGTGTCTGTTCATCATGACCTGGCAATGTTGTGCAAGCATTACCATGTGCCTCAACCCTGAATACGCCAGCAACATACTGACATTTGTATGCTACACAAGTGGCTCGGTTCAGAGCCAATCTACAGAAACCTCAGATGTTGTACCAATATCCTACACAATAAACATCCCATACCCTGGATGATGTGACCAAAAGCTTAGACCTTGTAAGTGTTGCCAATCTGCTGCTGCCGGTGTGCAGTGTCATCACCCACAGCTTGCTGGGGAATCTGGACCGGCTTCTCATCGTTCTGCATGTCTAGAGGGGGGTGCAGCTTGGAGGGCAGGGGTCCGCCCTTACCCATCAGGTGCTTGAACATGGCAGTGAGGGCGTCGCGTGATTCCCAGATGGGAAGAAGAGTGGCGATGACCGTAGCAATCAAACCCCAGATCAGGGAGAGCACAACCCAGAATGTGAAGTAACCTGCAATCAGAAAGCACATGTGGTTGATATCTGCTGCATCTGGCATTGCTCCAAGCAGTGTCACAAGAAAGCCATGCTCCACATCAAGGTACTGCGTTGCATACATCATCCCTCCCCGCAAGACTACATACATAATGATACCTGTGTAACAACATTTACCAGTCGCTCCCGGTGGTTCTGGAGGGTCACATCTCACCTCATACCTTACGCATACCACACACCCAATGCGCATTGGCACTGCTGTACAACAGCACTGAGCCAGAAGGCATCATGCAGATTGCAACAAACTGCAAAGTGAAATGTTTATGACAGAGCTCTGATGCTGCAGCAGCTACCCAAAGGTGAGGAAGCCGTGACCATTCAAGTGACAGATTGTCTGCCGTAGTGAACACATGGCAAACTCCAGATGCCTGAACCTGTTTACGATAGGGCTTAAGCAAGATGCCAGGGATGAGAGAACCCATACCTTCACTCCAGGTGCCAGCAGCCAGAGCAAGCAAAGGCCAGATGGGAATCAGGATGACGGCCAGGAACCCTCCCCAAATTAGCACAAACCTAAGTGCCGCCCTCATGGCTTCCATGCTGTCCTCCCCTTGCTGCAACCAAACAAAATTTGCAAATTAGCCTCAGGGTCTGCTCACACTTACCCTTCAAAAACCGTAAGCTGGCCCTTTGCATGGGTTGGCCAAATCTCATGAAGCCCATCCTGGGTATGTAATCACTGCCCCATGTGATCAGGCAGACAGTGCAACGGTCATTCCCAAAAGCACTTCTCGCAGTTGATGTGAACCAGATGTGATTGCAGCTGACTGGCCACCAAAATAAGGCACGAGTTCTTCCAATGAGCAACTACAATGCTTGTAACAACATACAATACAGGTATAATATGATACAATATTGACAATAATGACAACAACAAGCTATGCAAGTCATGACTGACCTTTGCAAAACCCAAGTCGCCATCTTCAGCCACGTCCAGCACCTTAATCTGTCTCATGCTGAGGAAGTCGTAGTCTTCAGGGAAGATGAATGACACCACAGCGCAGATGATTCCTCCCAAGAACAGCGACACCAAATTGCCAGTCAGCATGGTGTAGTTCTCAAATGTGGTGTCGTATGTAATGGCTCCATATTTGACCTGCAGACAGTGCACTGTTCAGGCCGTGCCAGCAGCAATGCCTGGAATATGCAAGGCTGTATGTATTCTGTCAAACTCAATTGTTTGGTTTTGGCCTTCACTAAAGAAGCGCCGCATTGTATTCAGCAGACAGTTGAGGGAGCCAATCAACACAGCGTAGCTGAGCGTTGCCCCTCAGTTGCTTGCACAAGCAACTTCTTTGTTGTCTTCTTGATTGTTTTGGTATGAAGCAGCAGGCAACAAGAGTTGGTTGCAACAGACACCAATCAGGCACAGAATTGCCAGTGCCCCTTTGCATGGGCATGATTGGCATCTGTTGCAAGCCACCGTTTTTGCCTGCTGCTTGATATGAAGACAACCAAGAATACCGTAGGAGGTTTTTTGCAGCTCCCAAGTCCTTTGGCAACGTACCTGCACAACCTTGATCAAGCAACAAAACCAGACAGCTAATTAACATAGGTCCCCCAATTCTGCTGCAACCTAGCTAGTGTATATGCAAACCCTAGCCAGTGTAAGTGCAAAACCTGGCCAATGTGTCTGCAAGTCCTAGCAAGTGCATGTGCAAACCCTAAAGTCTATGTGGCAAGCGCACTTTCCAAAAAGCAGGCACTTTAAGTCTCGGTTGCACACGTGGGCTCTGCAGTCCCCGTGACAAGAGCGGCCATGCGTCTTTACTGCAGTCACATACATCCTTACTGCAGTCACACGCGTCTTTACTGCAGTTTCACACCTTGGCAAAGACCAACCAGGCGACCAGGCCTAGCCATTGGCCAAAGACAGCTCCAGCCATGGCTCCCCACTTGTTGGTCTTCTTCCACATCAGGCAAAGGGCAATGGGCACCACTGCCGACCCAATCAGCACCCCCATCACCTCCTGCACCCCCAAAAATAAAATGACATTGTTGTGACAATAACAATGACAATGAATGGAACACCTCACCTGCAAGTGAGGATGTCACAAGTGCTTGCTTGTACATCTGCGTAGGGTCAATGTGCGGCACATCAATATAAAGGCATGAAAAATATTGACAGCTAATTTCATTTTTTTTTATTATTATGGCTTAGAAAGAAAAGAAAATTTTACGCTTTTCAGCGATCATAGCGGGAGCCTCCTAAGGCGGCGGCCCGGAGCTGTATCATGGCTTATCAGAAGACAAACCTTGGGACATTTAAGTGCGGTACTAGTGCGAGTTGCCATAAACATTGAAGTGAAAGAGTGGATGCGTACAGAACTCTGCGTGACAATGCTTGACATCATGTGATGCAGCAGGACTGACACACTATCTTGTGTGTTTGAACCTAAACCCCAAGCAACAACCCTAAGCCACAAATGATAAGTACAACAGTTTGACATGCCTGCTACATAAACCAGCTGTTGCTGCTGTCGTGAACATGCTGACAGCATGCTGACTGTTTTAGTGCATGAATATGTTCTGCGAAGCAGCTTGTGTAAGAAAGCTTCAATGCAAATGCAGGTCAGCCTCTGGATGATTGCACCAGCACGACAGCATGTGACATTACTATGTCAGCAAAAGGATGTAGAGAGAGAGAGAGAGAGAAAACTCACATATACATATCCCAGAGAGCAGTTCAGCTGCTGCAGAATGACAGCAAAAACACCTGCATACACAGAAAGCAAGCGCGTTCAAATTGTCAATCTCATTCTGGCCACTTTGTTTGTTATTTTCCCCCCATTTTTTGTTTCAAAGGCCAAGCTCATATTGTTCTCCGGCAGGCAGGCTTGCGATTTGCAAATGGTGCCTTGTATACAGATACCTCACATACACAGACAACAAGGCTGGGTCAATCTGAGCTGCCAAATGCTGGTTGAACGCTGAAGGTGCAGTCCAGGGCAAATGACAAATATGCACACTTGGCAACACAAACAGTTGTGCACGCATTTGGCAATACACATATTTGTGCACACTTTGACTCTTGCCTTGATCCCAATCACCAGATGTTGGGCACCGTGCATGAGTAGCATTTACCTAAGCACAACGATGAGCAATAAACAAGAGCTGAAGAGTGCCAGCTGAATGAAGAAGAGGTTGGCTGCTTACCCATGAGCACAGTGTAACACAGGATCATGATCTTGGAGACGACCAACAGCTGCTTGCCAGTTGCACGGGGGTTTACGTAATGCCTGTAGCCGTCATAGGTGAACAGGGAGGACACAGCAATCAGCTCAGCAGACCCTGATGATGTCACAGCCCTGCAGTGGACACGCACACACGCACAGCTCAGCAAGAAGAATGCAGCCCAAGCAAGAAGACTGCAGTGCCAGGTGGTCAGTCAGGAGAGAACATGAACTCCATAAGATGAGAAGAAGACTCACATGAGCAGCATGACAGTCATCAGCACTCCTCCGCCTTTGCCGAGCAAGAAGAATGCAGTGGCAGGTGGTACCAGCCCCTCGTTGGCCTCTGTCACAGTTATGGGAAGGTCTAGGGCCAGCGCTGACAGCCCTAGGCAAGTTGCCAATGTGAAGGGGATGCAAAACCTGCACACGCCCAGTCATCCATGATTCCTCACGTGAATTGTGTTGAAAAGTGTTGAAAAGTTTGTTCAACATATGTCAAGACCACAGCAAGTTGCCAACGTGAAGGGAATGCAAAACCTGCACAGGTATGATTGGCTGTCGTTAGTCACCTAGCAAAACCAGCCTAGCCAAACACGGCAAGATCTCAATTGGAAGGGAGTGCAGATGATGCACAGACGAGATGAGTCATGCTTAGCCATGAGGAGCATGCACAAGGTTTGCATGCCTGACTATGGTGGCAGGCCAGGTTTTTTGTAAAGGTCTGAGGATACACATAATGTATATAAGATTGTCACCTGGGTACAAAAGTTGACATGCATGCAGGCGCAATTACCATAGTCCTTTTGGGATACGGTGTGCACATGGCCGTCATCAACTGCGGTTGAAGCCATGTGCAAGCAGCAAACCACCACTGCACTAATATGCTGACAGGCTTGAACTATGTGGTGTTTTGTTTTGTGACTAAGTGATGACTCACCAGAGGAGCCCACCCAAGAGGTAACCCTTGTAGGTGGCTGAAGGCCTAGCTGCAATGGCTGATTGCTGCACACACATCACAATACGTCAATATCTCTGCGCAAAGCGTGTATTGATGCACCAGCTGTATTGCGTTGTACACATGCAAGCAAAACAATGCTAATGCCCAGGGCTACAATCCCCAATGACTGTGTAATTGCAAGGAAGTCTTTTGTGATGGATGTGAAGAGTGGCAAACAGAGCTTTGCCACAGATCTGCAAATTGAGAGCTTACAGGCAGCAGAGATGCACCAGAACATACACCATATCTGTGCAAACAAGACATCTTTATAAATAAGATGAATGGGATGCTTACCCAGTATGCCTGGTCGCAAAAGACAGTTCCGAAATTTCCTGCAAAAATGGAAAAGCGGAATATATCACATGCTTGCCAACCTTTTGCAAAAGGTATACATGCGCAGTTATGCAGCCCTATAGGCAGAGCATCTTGCACAATACAGTTGCATGCAGCTGCAGCCTGTTTTGACCAGTGCAGTATTTGGCTGCACGCCCCTGAGAGCATCACACATGCGGAGACACTTGGAAGTATTTTCGACAACTGTCTCTTAGTCAGCACATCAGACCCCTGGTGTAGTCATAACATCATCAAGCCGGCAGCATCTTGTAGCCAAAAAAGCAGTGCGGCTCACCAATGATGTTGATGATGCCAAAAACAAGTCCATTGGAACTGAAAAAGGTCAGGTAGGATCCGTCTCTGTTGCCATCAACAGGTTTGGAAGCAGCCTTGACCACTAAGTGTTGGTACACCTACATGCAAAATCAGCAGGTTATGGCCCATGCAGAGTATTCAGGGTTTGAACATTGATGTTTGCCACCAGACGGTGAGTTCATTGGTACAAGGCCTGCTGTCGCTTGTATTGACAGAATTGTGTTGATGACTCAGATGATGACAAGAGCAAAGGCGCAAGGGCGCAAATGGGCAAGGGCACAAATCAGCAAGGGTGCAACGGCACAAAGGGGCAAGGGTGCAAGGGAAAGGCGCCATGGGGGCAGATGCAAAAGGGCAATGGGAAGAAGCCAAGGACAAGGGTCCAAGGGGCAAGGGCAAGGGCACAAAGGGGCAATGTTGCAAGGACAAAGGGCCATGGGAGCAGATGCAATGGGGCAAGGGTGACAGGGCAAGGGCGACGGGGCAAGGGCAAGGGGGCAAGAGCAAAGGCGTAGCTGCACAGACAATAGCAGCTGTGAGCATACCCAGCATTGTGACAATTGTGCGCAGTCAACCCCCTGTGAGCATTTAGGGTAATCAGAATACTTTGTCAAGTGGCTCACCTTGCTAGGGCTTCCCAAGTCACTGCCAGTGGCATACACAGTGAAGGCAAAGATGCAAAGCGCCACATAGATGATGACGGTATGTATGTATGATGATAGGAAGGTAGCCTTCAATCCTCCGGTGGTTGTGTAAACACACACTGAGATGGGAATCAGGAAAGCAGCCTGCGCGCACACAGTCACACCTGACTAATTGCCTGCAAGTATCATACTTGCACTGCAAGACGTGTGCACATGGCAAGGTCGTGTGATGGAGAGATATGTACACTCAGACAGACTTTGGGGGCTAAGGTCCAATGGACCTAGGTCTAAAAGGAAGGAGCCCAGATCAAAGGGCGTAAGGGCCTTGTAGTTGTGGGAAATGCATGGGAAATGCAGTGTGGGAAATGCATGGGAAATGCAGTGTATGTGCAAGACAACATTGGGACATGGCAATACTGAGACATTACAACATGTGCAGGACATCAATGTGGTCTTGATCTAGACACATCAATGAGACGCTTACTAGTATGGTACACTGCACCAGTAAGCAGAACAGGTAGAGTGGTAGGTAACCGTGACCGTGAGCCTGGCCTCAAGAAAAAGGAGGTGAAGTTGCATTGGTTGATTTGATCCTGTGCCAGCTTTTGCTCTTGCATCAGCCAGGTGCAATTGCATGCAGGTTTGGATCTTACCGCAATAGTGTTCATGCCAGTGAGGGCTGTCATCACAGCAGCTCCTCCCAGAATCAGCATAGCACTCACAATAATGTTGGTCAGGAAGCAGAAGAAGAAAAAGACCAGATGGGCTGTGTTTCCCCAGCGGGCATGCACAATCTCCAGGACTGTATGTGCTGAGGGCGCTTTCATCTTGATTTGAACTGCCAGGATTCCAAAGAGGATGATCTGGATTGTGGCTCCACCAGCGTACCAGAAAGGGCCTGCTACACCATATTGGTAAGCCTGGTTGGAGCTTTGCAATAGAGTTGCAGCCCATGTCCAATGACTCACAATATCTGCATCCACACAGAGCACTTAAAGCAACTGGATAAATGTGAAGTTGGGTCTACTTGTGGCTGCAACGGGGTTCAGAGGCTTGTCAATGCATTAGCAGAGTCTGTACAGCACTGATGATGTGCAGTGGCAAGTGTGCAAGCACAGCAGCAGGTGAGATCTAGGCCGACCACTGGCAGTACACAAGTGATTGTGCGTACCCACAGCAATCAATCCAGTCTTGATGGTACGTCCACAGGTCTGGAAGTCCTCGGAATTCTTGTGACCAGACCCAAACTTTTGATCAGCCATAATCATAGCTGCAAACCAATGGCATGACTGTGAGCACCCTAGACCTGAAGTTCCGGCGGTCGACAAGATCGATCAGCATGGCAAGTTGAAATACCTTGAGTGATGAGCGTGAACACCAACCCAAAACAGCAGACGAGGACGTACCCGACCCATTGGTCCTGGTGTCAAGCAGAAACATTGTTACGGACGACGCAAGAAGGCATAACCGATTGGTGCAGACAGCAGGCACACGGCAGGAGGTAAGCCGTTCTTGAAGTGTAGGCAAAAGCAGCAATGCAAAGAAAAGCACGTTGCACGCCGAGACAGATGGCTGTCAGCCATCAGCACGGGGCAAACGGCGTCACTGCAGTACAAGTCCTGAAGAGCGACTGGCTGCATAGGGAGCTGGCAGACACAGATGGCTGCACAGATGGTGACGGGACACTCACAAGAGGTGCCACGCCGCCAAAAAAAGATGTGGCATAGTTGTAGATGGCCAGCTTGGGGTCGGTTGCACTAAAGAGGTTCATCATTCCGACCGGCATCTCAGCCAACTTTGCTGATCAAGGCGCTCGGCAGTCTCAGTCAATGGCGGTAACCGCGGCTCGAGCCCTCTTGCTTACACAAAACTCCGATTGCTCTGGCGGCCGACTACCGACGAGAGCTGATTCAGCGCCCGGTCACAACAAGATTGTTTTGTGACCTTCAAGTTGTGACCTTCCTCGGTAAACGCCTGCAGCACTTCTTCTTCAACACGTAAGCCCTACCACTTCTCATTTGGAAGGTCCCTTTGACCCCTTACTGATGGCCACATGAGCCCCCGTGTGTCTAAAAATGGGTCCACATGGCCTCGCTGTGGTCCTCGCGTGGCTCCCCCTCGAGGCGCAGCGCGCCCTTCAGGCAGTCGTTAAGGGCAACCGCACGGATGAGCGCAGGAAGCTGGCAACAGCAATATTGATAATAATAATTTGACGCTTTCCAGCTCATGATGAGCTAGGTACGTGCAGGACAATTCTTGTCTCTTCAGAGCAGTCTGGCAACAGTGCTCAAGACTTCGCTAGTTTCTCCTGAGGCGTTCTGTGGACTCTGCAGCACATGTACATGTAAGTAGATATAACACTGGACTCCACAACTCCGGCCTGATACTATGAGTGGCTACAATTGCTCTGTTCAACAAATGTCACAGCACTAGATCGAAGTATAATTGTTGAACAGAGTCTGTCCAGCTTTTCAATTTTGAGATATTTTGTATGTACAACCCTTTCTCCCGTGCTGTGAGCCACAGACACTTTGTAATCCAGTATTGTATTGTCAGGCAGAACTGATCAAGACTCTTGCATGTGGACTGTAATAACATGCCACATGCGCGATTACGCAATTTATGCAATCCATGCAGTATTGCAATTTCGAGTAGCAAAATAAACATGACTATCATTCTCCCCAAGCATTGCTAAGGATCGGCTCGCGGCGGCAGTCTCATATGAGAGCCAGCTAGCTAAGCCCTTTTTGCTTTTCGAGCTGACCAGCCACTTGCAGCGAGCGTTTGTCTCGTCAGTGTGCGGTCAATAGCGTATGAGCACATGTCTCCGGCTGCCGCCCCCTGCTACCCGACCATTGTCGATCAGGCACCATGTTGTCCGTACACTCGGCAATCATCAGAGCCGTTTGACCAGTATGCCGCTCTTGGCTGCAACACACTCACATCTTACATTTGGTGCCAGCCCTCTATGTCTGCACAAGTCTTGTCAACGTCCCGCGTACCCCTGCATCCGATGTGCCAACGCAACATGCAATGTGACACATGCCAGACGTGCTTGTGTGGCTGACGAAGCTTGGAGTAACATGTTGGTTGTGGTAGAAGGCTTGAGTGATCAGCAAGCAGTTCGCAAGGCTGTTGGTGCACAGGTAGACTGAACCCACTAAAATGATGCATGTGAACTCCGTTCTGTTTATATCGGAAGGCTTGCTCATTTTCCCTTGTTGTAAATACAGTGCTGACTGCACAGACATGTTGCACAAAACAGCAGCATTTTCAGCTTGCGCACTACTACACTCTGACCAAAACAGCATAGCAGGTGTTTGTTTTACATGGCGCCAGCAAATCCAGTGTAGCAGCCACAGCTCAGCTGCTGAAAGAAAGAGCAAGCAAAAGCGCACGGGTGGTTGCACTTTTGGACCCAGATGTTGCTGGACGCCAGTCTCGCACTGTTGTGGATGCATGTCTCCCTGGGCAGTGCCTTCATGCCTTCATCCCTGTCCACCAAGCCACAGCTGCAAGCGACATCAGGTACATACACCAAATGTAAAGCAGCAACCGGTGAAGGGTGCATACCTGTTGTCACAATGTCTGGAGAGCTCTTCTTTGTGAATTTAGTGTCTGTCAACTATCTCAGGTGTTCTAAACCTCACCTTCAGCAACAACCTGCACTATGGTGTTGACCTTTGCTCCACACTATATTGGGAATGCTGTTATGGTGTCTCACCTTCAAAAGCAAATACTGTCTTCAAACACTGCGGTGATCATTGCTGGCTGTAGGCGTAAAAGCGCAGGTGATGTTGGGGTGGAGCATGCAAGCCCAACACAAATCAGGTATGCATTTCTTGCCTTGCAATCGTGGAATTAAGTATAAGGAGATATGATCATTCATGCCTAGCCATATGTGCTGCAAACGGTCTTGCTGAACAGATATTGTGCTGTGAATTGCAAACAGGTATACATCATTCCAGTCCTTTTGCAATGACATGCAAGAAACCAGGGGGGAGTATATGTTTTGTCAACAAATACCATTGAGCAAATATTGTTTCAAATACAGGCATGCCCTGTCATATGCCCGCCCTAGCTGCCCTGGCCGAAAGGAGTTCAGCAGGGCAGATCTGGTGAGCTGGGGACTGGTGGTGGAGATGGGGACTAGTTCCTCCTCACAGGTAACCAGCCATCATCATGGTAATGTCCTGTTTATGTAATTCTGTGCGTCACTGTTTCAGAATCTCACAGTCTCAGTGTTACTGCTACATCATGTTTATTACCCATCTGAGGTGCAAGCTGACATGTGCTGAACACTGTGGCAATCCATTGAGACTGTCACAAAGTTTTTCCCACATATGACTGTTTGTACTCATGCTGAGCTCATGTCTTGGGACAGGGGAAGCTCACATTACGTTGTATGTGTCAAGTTGACGAGCATCAGCGGCCTTAACTTTGTTGGTCAGGGTATTACCTGAACCCTATTTTATATGGTAAACCCTAAAAGTACTTATATGTGACCTGAAAGTGAATGCAACAATTTGTGGCGGCAGAGTCGACAATGTCTTGACTGAGCTGAAGAATAGCCTCATGTGGCAAGACACTGTCTTGTGCATGGCTTGACACCAGGCACATTTAGCATTGCTTCATGAAGCACACTGAGCATTGTTTCATGAAGCATACTCAGCTTTGCTTCATGAAACATACTCAGCTTTGCTTCATGAAGCATACTCAGCATTGCTTCATGAAGCAGGCTCAGCGTTGCTTCATGAAGCATGCTCAGCGTTGCTTCATGAAGCATATTGAGCATTGCTTCATGAAGCCTACTCAGCGTTGCTTCATGAAGCATACCTAGCATTGCTTCATGATCATTCACGTCTGCAGGTAGGTTGTGTGCAGCGTAGGGCAGCAGTGAGCGCAGCTTTGGGACTCGGCAATTGTGATGGCAAGCAGCTGCTGAGGCAGTTGAACATGTATGGCTTTTCTCGGGACACTGTTGCCAAAGCGTTGCAGGCCGTCCCAGGCATGGAGCTTGCCAGCTCAGCATGCAAGACTTTGTCAGCTCATGATGGATTGTCAACTGTTTTGTAAATGTGCAAACAGGCTGCACTGTGCATGCTTGACGCTGTGTGGCCAATTCTGGTGTTGTTTTGTACCCTATGGGGACGTGTCATGTATAAGTATTGATTGTACAGGTCTCTGTGTGAGCCAGCCATATAAATGATGTTGGCCAACCTGATTTTGGCTCCTGCAAAATGTGAATTACCCAAAGCGTAAACTTGTTGCATAGAGCTGTTCGTTTATAAGTGACACGGTGTCTGTTGATAGTTGGCCTGAGCATAAGCTTGGGTACGCATAAGTGAGCGGGCAGACCTGCTGTAACACGCGTTGCAATGTATGACACAAATGAAATGTTTGTTGCCGATGAACTTCAAAGCATTGCTGCAGAACAATACATTGTGTTGCTTCAAGAGGGTTCGTTTTTGTCTGGCAGTGCTTGGTCAGCCCCACAGCAATTGATCTTTCTGCACACAGAACTGCATTGTGAGACGCATCTGCAATATATCCATCTTTACATATGAAAATCACCCTGCGCACCTTTAGAACATATGCAATACCAGGAACCATAATACCTGCCGAAACAAGACCGCATACAGGGAGGGAAAGACATGCGTGCAATGACCAAATGAATGAATATCACAATTGCACCAATCAATTAATGAATCAGATTGCATTCCTTCTTTTTGCAACAGCCAACAGACAATGACTGGGAAGTGTAAGAGGAAATTCTATTCAGTGCTGTTTTAGACCACATGACGCGCCAATGCTCTGTTACACAATGACTGTTTGGAGTATGTTCTCAGGGAATAGAGGCAGTCATTGTGAGCTTATTGGCGTCGCCAGTGCCTTGGCCAAGCGCTGCTGCTGCCCCTTGGTGAAGCCGAGGCTCTGCAGATAGGCTGAAGCGCCCCCATAGGCATCCTCCAGGTGTGATAGGGTGGCTGCCATCACCTCTGCTGGTGCCTGCAGTATCATGTGTAGAATGTCTTTCATTTCTTTATAAATTGTTCAGATGATTGCACCTTGCTCCTTTAGAATTTGAAGTTATTGGCTGCATGAAGCAAGATGCTTGAATCAATGTGGTGCCGTTGATTATGGTGCCTTTGATCATTATAAGGGCTTGTGAGTGGCTTGTGCATAGTGGCTTGTGAATTGCCACCAGTCAAAGCAATTACGTCCACTGTGGTGGTGGCATGGAGCATGTGCTTGAAGCATTGTGGTGGCCTTTCATCGTCTGTGTTACTCACCCCCAACAACTTGATAGCCTACTGTAGTCAAACCCTAAACTCATACCCCGCCATTTCAACCCTAAAATATAGCAACTTGAAAGCTGATTGTCGTCAAATGTGCCTACCTTGCTGAACACTGCTTGATCTATTTGGTTGAGTTCCTTGTCCTCCTTCTCTAGACCTCCCAGAGCAATCTCCTGAATCACACTGTCAGACCTACAAAAACAAAATCGGCAAGAATTAGACCTACAAATGCACATTTAGCAAGAATTCGACCTACACATGCAAGAATTAGACCTACAAAAGCACATTTAGCGGGGATGAGACCATCAGTTGTCCTTTTTAGCAACAGTGAGACAAAAGCATCAGGGCCACTTCACGGACAGCGGTGTATCACCAACAAACATCGCTTCTGTTGTGGTGGTATGCACAGGAAGACAGCAAGCTGATTTGTCTGAACCCGACCTGTTGCCATTCGGCCAGGGCTGCAGTAGACTGGCTATTTGGGTAGACAGACAGACTGACAGACAGACTGACAGACAGACAGACAGACAGACAGACAGACAGACAGACAGACAGACAGACAGGCAGGCAGGCAGGCAGACATACAAGCAGACAGACAGACGAATGGACAGGCAAGCAGGCAGGCAGGCAGACATGTAGGTAGACAATCAAGACATGAAACTGGGCTCTGCAGATGCATGATATATTTGATGACCTTCTGGAGCCAAGGCCAATCAGACAATTGCAGTAAGGTCACCACAGGGAAGAAGAAGAGCACCTGTGGTAGTCGGCTATGATCTCTTCAGGCTTGGCACCGCAGCATGAGAGCAGCAACGCCGCAAGGACGCCGGTCCTGTCTTTGCCGATTTTGCAGAAGAACAGCAGCGGCTCGCCCGCTTCAGCAGCCTCTGTGATCACCTTGCGTTCAAAAGTTGCATTCAGAACTTGCGCAACATCAGCCTGTGGCGTTGTGACCTGTGTGTCATTGCCTCCTCTGCACATGACAGACTGTAGGCCAAAGCCAAGGCGAGTAGGCTGTCGCAAAGCACATGCAACATGTAGCCCACAGCTAAGACAAGTATGCTGTCGCAGACCACATGCAACATCTAGGCCAACATCAATACAAGTATGCTGTCGCAAACCACATGCAACATGTAGCCCAAAGCTAAGACAAGAACAAAAGTTTGTTTGGCAAGTTTGTGCAGCAATCAAGCTATAGTCATGTTAGGCACAAAGATGCTGACTGCCAGAAGGGTTGAGTTTATGTTTTGAAACTTAGGGTTGGGCAATCACCTCCAATGCACACTTGATTTCAGGTCCAGAAGTCTCCAGAATCATCTCGTACAGCATTGGCAGGCCTCCCTTGTTGACTTCTCTACATGCCACCAACAGTATCATAAGCTATAATGCGTGACCCACTCCTGTTTGTAAGCTCTAAGCCATACCACCATGTATGTGCAAGCTTCAAGGCATGCCACGATGTAGTCATGATGATTAGTACATGAAAACGAAAGAATGCTTTATGCTACTGACAACAGCAACAGGCTCAGAGATAGCTTTTGTCCACAATCCTGTTGTGCAATCCCCAATGATGCTCAACTAACAACACCAGCACTTGGCACAGTCAGTATATGCATGACTTTTGCCGACTGTGTCAAAAGCAAAATTGCCATTCATAGACTGACTGCATGCCACTGGCAGGTCGCACTCTGCCTAAGCTTGCCATTCACAGAAGAAGAGGAAATTGGAAGTGAAGCAGTAGAAGAAGAACACAAGGCAAAGTTTGACAGTGCTTACGCCATGATGGCACTTTTGCCCTTGAAGGAATCAAAGGGCATGACTGCCAGGGCATATGCTGAAGTAGCGAACGGAATCTTCAACAAGATGGCCTTGTAGTAGCGACTCCTACAATGCAGGCACAACCCTCTGAGCAGGGTTTAGCAGGGTTTAGCAGAATCCAGCAGGCCTAAACCCTGAACCCTCTTAGCAGATCACAGTGTTCAGGAGTTATGCAGCAGGCAGCAGCGGTGTTCAGTGACCTGGTCAAGAACTAATGACTTGTTTCAACACCATTGCGGGTGCAGAAAGGACCCACTGCTGAACTGTAATCGTGTAGAGGGCTGGTAGAAGCTCATAGCACTTCCCAAGACGCATGTGTGCTTTTGGTCTGTGACCTTGACTTGTTTGTGAGGAGACTGCTGTGGGGATTGTAACGACAGTGGCAATGGCAATGGTGATGCTGATGTTAACAGCAGCAACAGTGGTTTGGTAGTGGGTAACAGCACCAGTAGAGGTAACGCTAATGGTAATGGTAATGGTAATGGTGATGGTGATGGTAGTGGTGATGGTAATGGTAATGGTGATGGTAATCTACCTTTCTATGAGTGATAGATGATGTATGGTCAATCTGCTGTGGGCAGACTGCTCTCCCACTGGCTCAAACTTCTCCATCTGCAGAGCGTGCACAGGAACACATGGCGCCTCTTGCCCTTTGATCATGAAAGGCAACAAGGCTGGTGGGTGTGCAGATGCAATGCATGCAAAGGGAGGGCATTGCCCATTGAGCATGTATGCAAAGGGAGGGCATTGCCCATTGAGCTTGCATGCAAAGGGAGGGCATTGCCCCATTGAGCTTGCATGCAAAGGGAGGGCATTGCCCCATCGAGCCTGCATGCAAAGGGAGGGCATTGCCCCATCGAGCTTGCATGCAAAGGGAGGGCATTGCCCATTGAGCCTGCATACACAAGGGCAATGATGCTGATCATAGGCAAACAAGAGCCCCAGCAGTGTGTGCCTTCAGCAGACAATGTTGGAGTAGCTTTGCCTGCAGTACAGGCATGCTGGAGAGACAAGACATGCTCTGCACGTACCCACCACATCCTGAGCCGGAAAGCGTAAGAGTTATTATTATTGTGATTATTACTGTTATTAGTATCATTGCTGTCAGTATTATTATTTTGGTCCCAGCCTGGACATTGCAGCACAATATGCAAAAGCTGACACCAGGCAGGCCTTCTCTGTTAGGGTTTTGGGTTGAGATATGGGACATGTTTAAGAGGGCATCGCAAATTACAAAGCCGCATTATCAAACCTACGAGCTGGTCGTATCAAGCACTTCGACGCGCCATTTCGTGCAAAGAGCAACCGAGCATGCAGACCAGTTTGACCGCAAAACTTTGTTGCCAATGTAAGGAGTGCGTACCTGTGCCATGCTGCCCTGCCGCTTTGACACTTGCAGCTCTGCATTCTTGACAAGCAGGTTGTCAGGATCTTCTGAGCGCTCATACGTGCTGCGCAGATCTACCTGTACCAAGAAAAACCAAATTTTAGAAAAAAAGTATAATTCTTCATAGAAAAAGGTAGCAAATTTGACAAAAACTTCTGACCACAACAAGGCTTGATGCAGTCTCAAGCAAATAGCTGGTACAGATGACAGAAAATTGGAGTGTGGTTTGCACAAACAGTGTGCCCAAGCACTTACTCAATGGCAAAGTGTGTGCTAAAGTGTTTGCTGTGACAGTGTAAGACTCGCACAACATGAAAGCAAATTAGTGACAGGGCACAGCAAATGAAGCCTACCAAGTGTGTGATCTTCAGCTTTTGGCGTATTATGTCAACATCCTGCTGGTTGGCAGAAGTCGGACAAGCAGACCGTAGGATGCGACCTATGTTTAGCAGAGCTGCAGCTTTATAGCAGCATTTGGAGAAGGTTTCGTTACAATATGGACAAGGCTTTGGGTCAGCTGAAGGCTCTTTAGGGTCTGCAATGTACCTGGAGCAATTCCAGAGCATACTTCTGCCAGATCTCGCATATTCTTGACTTTCTGAAGCTGCTGAATGCTTGCCGAGGTTGAAACCTGCCGAGGTACTGCAGCAGGCACATCACAACATTATCTGCCAGCCTGTTCGCGCATGTAGCTATGTTTGCACATGAGCTGGCCCGGTGCACAACGCTTACCTCCTTGATAGCCATCCATCAGCGCTCTAATCTTTGGGTTGATCTGGCCTGCTAATGCCGGTCTCGCTGGGCCAGTCAAAGTAGCCCACATCACGTTAGCGTATGCTTGCATGGCGCTCAAGATCTGTCCCATGGGCAGCACGCTCCACGCAACTGTGCCAGGGCCCCTTCCTTCGACTAAACGGATGGGTTCAGCAGGGTGCTATTAGCCGAACATCAACGCTGGACTGTTGTCGATGCGGCAATGTAGCTAGACAAGTGACACTCATGTGTGCAGTTTGCACAGAGTGGCGTCAACGCTGCAGCTTATATGTAGATGCAGAACACTAGTCGTGAGGCGTTTAGTCAACTGAGGACTGACTCGAGACCCCCCCCCCGGGGCTGCCCCCGGGGACACGTTGTGATTTTGGTCTGAATTGTAAAGGCAAACCCTCGTAGCATTCAGCCTAATTCGTGTTAGGGCTCACTTGTCCAGAGCAGGTTCCGCTGTGATTGGGGCGAGTGCACATCAGACGCTGGCTTGGACGGCGACTATTGCTTTGGATAGCTGTCGCCAACATGCAGTAGGTCGCACCGCCTGCGACAAGCACGGAGCCGTTGATCAGCATGGCCCCGGGACTTGTTGAGCAGTCTGCTGCGCAGACAGGGCACAGCAGTATTGACAAGGACCTCTTGCCAGAAGATGATGACCTGCTTTACGAGGAAGAATTGCTGCGCAACCCGTACAGCTTGCGGATGTGGTGGAGATATCTCGAAGCCAGGAAAGACGCTGCCCAGAAACGTAGATTTCTCCTCTACGAGAGAGCCATATCAGCCTTGCCAGGCAGTTACAAGGTACAGAAACGCCACAGCCCAGCCTGTTCAAGGGCATTCATCCCATGCCAAGCTTCTGACACTCACCTGCGCTGCAGCTTTGGCATGCATACCTGAAGGAGCGTCGAGCGGCAATCAGAGGCTTGCCTCTGAACCACTCAGCAGTCGAGGGCTTGAACAACACCTACGAGCGTGCGCTTGTTTCCATGCACAAGATGCCAAGAGTGTGGGTGGAGTACCTTGAGCTTCTAATGTCACAGCAGAAGCTGACACACACTCGACACGTCTTTGACCGGTGTTTATGCTCCTTGCCAATCACGCAGCATGACAGGATCTGGACACTGTATCTGGTGAGCACAACTTTCACTGTATGACTCATAAGCATTTGCAAGACCCAAGCACAGCAGGGTGAATTCGTGAGACTTTGATACTTGAGCACATGGCACAAGGACAATGTATGTGCACACATCATTCAGCTTGATTACAGACAGCTTGCATTGCATTCTTCACCCCAGCACCACCTGTGTGTCTGCCCATGGTATTTGCAATTTGTACCCTGTACGGCCATGTTTTCTACATGCCACAGGAAGTCAGATTCCCATGAGACACTGTGCACAGCATCAACATGAGAGCTCACAAACACATGGGCAGCCTGCCCAAAAGTCATCTCTTGCAAGCACACTGCATGTGCACCATTCAATGCACAGCCAACCAAGCCAATGGTAACCCTCATGCATGCCATTTGCACACTGCAGTGCTTACTAACAACCTCCCACCCACACACACACCTTGGCTGTTGCATGGCCTGCAGAATTAGGTCAAGGCTCCTTATCAGCACATCTGATACCAATATAGCTGTAACTGGCACATCCTGATGTTGATGAGACAGATTTCATTCACATTGAAAAGATATTACCAACATAACACTAATAAAAAAATGATGACTACAGCGACAAAACCCTTTGGCTGTGCACGCAGAGGTTTGTGATGCAGCCGGATATGCCTGTGGAGACTGCCCTGAGAGTGTACAGGCGCTACCTCAAGTTGGAGCCCAGTCACACTGAAGAGTACATTGCATATCTGAAGTCCAAGGTGAACCCTCTTCAAATGGACACACAGCCAGACTCAGATTGTGTCCACAGCCATTGCTCCTAGTGTTGTCTAAAATACAGACAGTATGGGCAGTGGGGTCTTTCCAGCATGCAACATTCTTGTTGCTCCACAAGTCATGTTCGAGGCGGTGATCTCCAGCTATGCATGTGCTTCTGTCATGGCCCATAATTGTGTCTGCTGTGCACGAGATGGTCAATACAAGCGTTGCCTCTTGCAACACATTGTGCATCTGTTTCCCAAGCAAAGCTCACAGCCGCAATTGCTGCCTACACATGTGGATGTGTCTGTGCACATGAATGAGCATCTGCTGCGCGTGGGCGGGCTAATTCAAGCGCTGCCACTTACTCATGTTGATGGGACTTGACGTGCCTCAGGGAAGCTGGGGCGAAGCTGCCAAGAAGCTGGCAGCCGTGGTGGATGACGACACCTTCAGAAGCTTGGAGGGAAAGTCCAAGCACCAGCTGTGGCTGGAGCTGTGTGACATCATCACGCGGCATCCAGATCTGGTGCGGGGCATGAAGGTTGACGCCATCTTGCGGTCTGGCATACGCAAGTTCACTGATGAGGTGAGCATTTGCTGCGTGCCTGTCACACAGCACACTACATCAGAATGATAGGCATAGACAGACAGACGGATGACTGAACAGCTAGACAGACATGCAGACAGAAGCACAGACAGACAGACGGATGACTGAACAGCTAGACAGACATGCAGACAGAAGCACAGACAGACATGCAGACAGAAGCACAGACAGACATGCAGACAGAAGCACAGACAGACAGACAGACAGACAGACAGACAGACAGACAGACAGACAGACAGACAGACAGAGACACAGATATAGGGTGCTTCGACGGCTACAGACCATACAACACAATCTTTGTCAACATTGTGTTCAGTGGAAAGTGAAGCCGTCTTATGCTGAGGACTACGCAGCGATGTCTACCAACAAGACGCACCGGCCTCAATGCACCGCCACAGTTGAATCCATACTAGATGAATCAGTGCTGCTACAGCATGCCAGCTCTCCCTGAGCTGCAGCAGCAGTATTGCCCGTGCTTGGTAACTGCTGCTGAGTGGTGCCAGACATCCTCAAACAGCATGCAGGGCTGTCTCTGAGACTGCCTGCGCACCGGTCAGCAGTTGTCTGAAAAGCAATGGCGCTGCTGCTGCTGCTGCTGCTGCTGCTGTTGGGCGTGAGCTGTCATGCTGCTGTCTGCTGTCTGCATTGATGCATATACTCCATATGCTGTTCATTCACATGCTGCATTGCCTGGTTGGAATTTATTTTGCTGATGCCCCTCACAGTGTACAAGGTGGCCAAGAGGTTTTTCCCCCCTCAGAACGTCCTTAAGTACTGTGAAAAACGCCAAAAATATGACTTGAGACAGTCAAATCGTTTTGTTTGGACTTTGATCAGCAAAGTTGGCCATCACATATACGCTTCTTGAATGCAAAGCTGTGAATCAGCCTCTGCTACTTGCTGCAAACCCTGGGGCTCTTATGTCACCACAGAAAGGACAACTTGTACTGTTGCTGACTTGAAGACACACCGCGTCAAGCATCAGATTGCTGACAAAGCCACCATCAGTACATTTTAGGAATCATCAAGCCCTCTAGCCAACATAGCTGACACACTGCTTCTTCTGTTCAATTCTGCTGCAAGCTGTACAACCAGAAACAAGACATGACACCATCAAGGTCGGCTGATCACCATTCTTCTGCTTCACAGGTGGGAAGGCTGTGGACCAGTCTAGCAGACTATTACATCCGGCGGGGACTCATAGAGAAGGCTCGTGACGTGTATGAGGAGGGACTTACCACCGTAACAACCGTCAGAGACTTCAGTCTCATCTTCGACACTCTCACACAGGTGCTGTGCTGCTTTGTACGCACAGACATTGATGCAATTGCTCACATAGCTGGTGCTTGTGGGTAATGTGATATACGCTGTGTCCACCAAGTAACTGTTCTTGCGTGAAGTGACCTCAAGGCGCTGGGAAGCTGTCTGGCAGGCAGATTGGCTGTTGTGCTTCTATACTGTCGCCATGAGCTGCCACAGCTGCTTCATGGTCACACAGCACTGCTTTAGAAACAAGCTGTCACAGTTTGCATGTAATCACTTATATGCTGCCAGCTGTTGCCGTCATGATTGCTATCTCCCAGAAGAGGCTTGTATTGACACTTGTGCAAGGTCATGCCTTGCACGCGCTCTATACCAATCTTGACAAATCGACGTCAGTGATTTGACCATGTGCATGCAGTTTGAGGAGAGCCTGATCGGTCACAAGATGGCTCAGATGGGTGATGAGTCAGAGGATGAGACACCTGACAACGAAGAAGATGATGGCCGCAACTTCTTGTTGTCAGATGATGGCAAAGACATTGATCTCAGGTGCATACATCAAACCCTACACCTTGCCCCTGTAAACCCTAGATCATAGCCCTTCAAGCCCTTAACAAAACCACATTTCATGCCCCTGAAGCTCATGATGTGCTGCCCTGCATGATGCATGGGACTTATGGCATACACTCAACAGCATGCACATGTGCCATGTCACGACTCGGCCTTATTGCTCTCGAGTCAAAATTTAGAGACCAGAAGAGAAAGAACTATCAGGTCAAAGCACTTCTAGAGGACAATGTCGCCTACCATCGAATCATCAAATGGGATGGGATGTTTGAACAGCATGGGTAGATGGCTGCACACCCCAGCTGTTGATTAGTATGATGTTATGCGCCACATGCAGTTCACAGTGCAGACAAGAGTGTGTCAATTTTGTCAAACTTATGAAGTAGGTGCAACGTTTTGCCAACTTTGTCAAGTTTGTGCAACAGCGTGTCAAATCTGTGCAACAGTTTGCGTGCTGAAAGCTGCTTACTGAGCTGCCTGTCTGTGTACATCTGCATGACTGGGGCACTTAATCTGAAGGGTCTATGGTTGAGGGTTTATGTGCTCTGATTACATGTGCTTAGAGTTCACTTTTCAGTATGTGAAATCAGAGTCACCTACCCAAACCTTAACACCAAAGCAACACCCTCAATTCTTGTTCCGTTTTTGTTGTCAACACATAAGCCTTCTGTATCTGTACGGGATTGCACGGTAGGAGCACTTTTGTCAACACATAATCCTTTTTTACAGGATTGCGCGGCTGGAGCATTTGATGGAGCGCAGACCTGAGCTGCTGAGCAGCGTGATGCTTCGGCAGAACCCCCACGCTGTGCATGAGTGGCACAAGAGGGTGAAGCTGTTCGAAGGCAACCCCACACGCCAAATTCTAACCTACACTGAAGCGGTGAAGACCGTGGACGCAGAAAAGGTACATGTCTAATTTGGAAGCAAGCAAATGTGCTGTGGATAGTGGAGGCAGCAGTCTGAGACCATTCTAACCTACATGCAAGCAGTCAAGGCTGTTGATGCAGAAAATGTAGCTTTTTGGATTTGTGGGCAAGCAAATGTGACATGCTGAAACAGGCTGAGTGTTGCTGCCAAGAACAAGAGCAAGAAAGAGAAATACTGGATGTGCAGGCAATGAGCTTGTAGCTTGACAGACGCCTGCAGAAGAAGGGCCAAAACAAGCACAACCTTGCCACCTGCAGATCAATCAGCAACGCAATCACGTTCTTGTCATGACACACCTTTTTCCGAACAAATGCGTAGTAAAGAACACATGTACAACACAACATAGAATATCGCAATATAAGGCTTATACATGACTCTGTCTGTAGGCTGTGGGCAAACCTCACACGCTTTGGGTTGCTTTTGCCAAGTTCTATGAGCGACACGGCGATGTGGCCAACGCACGTGTCATCTTTGACAAGGCAACACAGGTGGAGCTGAAGTACATGGAGGACTTGGCGACAGTCTGGTGTGAGTGGGCTGAGATAGAACTCAGGCACAAGAACTTCAAGCGAGCGCTGAGTCTCATGCGGCAGGCCACTCAGCCGCCGGCGACGCTCGGTACTCGGCAGGTGGGCGATGCTCCTTTCCTCGTTCTTATTTTCACCCATCCTCGTGCCCTCCTTCTTCTTCCTCCTGTAACTGGTTGAGATGTAGGAAGTGTTTCACCTTTGACACATTGTTGACCATGGAATCAGGCGCCTCCTGCATCACAGTCGTGTGCTTTGTGACCTCAACTCTGAAGCTGATGCTGTTACATCTTATCACACCAGCGGCTGTGTGGCAGTGTATGCTCCTGACGTGACTGTTGCTATAGCTCCAGCTGAAACCTATGGACAAACCTGACTGCCTTTGATACGACCACATCATCTTGTATCTGTTCACAAGTGTATCCACAGCCCAACATGCATGTTCTGACCATTGTGGACTGACGGCCTTACACAAGCCTGCATCTAAAAGCATCTGCCCACAATTGTACCCACAGCGCAACATGCATGGTCTGACCAGTATCCTGCCATACAGGGAGCTACTCAGGACTGTATGTACCAGATTCACGTATTTGTATAGAACTTAATAAATATATATGTAAATATTGGTATATGTACGCAGTACTTTAGAACAATAGTAAAGCACTTTATAGTATTTATATAATTGTATAGTACTTGTCTTGTAGGCAAGACATGTATGCAATGAAGTGATGACTGCAAAATCAAATGGACAAATGAGTGAACAATTGATCATGTGTCACTATCAGGCTATGGGTGCGGCTGAGAGGGAGGGCCCTGTTCAGGGCCGGCTGTACCGCAGTCTCAAGCTGTGGACCTTCTACTGTGACCTGGAGGAGAGCTTGGGCAGCCCAGAGTCCACCCGGGCAGCCTATGACAGAATCATGGAGCTCAGGATTGCTACTCCCCAGATCATCCTCAACTATGCTGCCTTCCTTCAGGTTCATCATAATACACAAAGTCACTGTATACACATATTATGCACATATAATGTTAAATAGCATACATATCTTGAAATATATTGTTATGCTGCCTTCCTTCAGGTTCATCATAATACACATGTCACTGTATACACACACTGTATACATACATCGTGCATGTATTCTTATGTTCAATACCATACACATCTTGAAACATATTGTTATGCAGTATAATGTGTACAGTGCTGAAACTGTCACAATTACCTGCTGATTTATCTTGCTGTGATTGTCAACTGACAATTGGCATAATCATACGCAGCTTGAGCCCAGCTTCCAAGCTCTTCAGCTTGCATACTCGTGTCTTCTAGGGCATTCAACTTTCCCAGCAGAAAACCCTCTCCCCCCCTCTCTCGCTGGACTGCAAAAATGTGCCTTCAGTGTGTCGCTGCGCAGATCACGTCTATAACATGGCAGCAGCAAGCAGTACACAACTTGCATGAGGGTCTGAGCATGGTGCCATAACTGTCTCTGAAAACAGCACTTCCTGAGTCACTCTGCACCTTGAGACTCTGTGCTTTCAAGCCTAAACATACTAATGTGCAAATAACCTACATATTAATAGAGCCTATACACATAGAAATATTTATGTAAGTGTCTATACTCATATATAACGTAATATAATATAATATGCATATAATACACAAAAGTATACAGTCTGGATCTTCACACTTCACGCTGTCACACACTGTCTTCCCCTGCAGGAACATAAATCCTGGGAGGAGTCCTTCAAGGTATATGAGAGAGGGCTGTCTCTGTTCAAGTGGCCGCACGTGCAGGATCTGTGGCAAACCTACCTCTCTCACTTTGTTCAGCGCTACAAAGGCACCAAGCTGGAGCGAGCCAGGGACCTCTTCAGACAAGCCATTGACTCGGTAAGCAAGGCTACTTTTAGGGTTTTATGTAGGGTAAGCATGGCTATATTTCGGGTTGGCTAAGGGTGAGCAAGGCTGTATTTAGGGTTTGTTGTGGGAAAGCAAGGCTACATGTAGGGCAGGCAAGGCTTGAGTTAGGCTTGAGTTGTGTGCAACTTTTTCAGTGCCAGCGGTTTCTTCAACTGTTTGCCGTACTGTAATGCGATGCCGTGTACCACATGTCTGGCGTTTTGGCGTAAGGCTGTCTCCAAGCTGATAGCTGCCTGCATCATAAATACCCAGTCTGGTTTTGAGCTGACATCTGCTCTGATCCCTCCCCATTCCGTGTCACATGATTTGGCATCAAGCAGGTATTCTTTTTCTTCATTTCTCAGGCTGCAGCTGCAGCATCACACCTTTGTCCATACAATGAAACAGCACACTCTGCTACATCCATCTGCACAGATATTCTCATCCCCAAACAACTCTGCAACACGGCTGAGCATGGCACCAATCAACTCCCCTGAGGGGCTCTGAGGGGCTAGTACCCTGTGCCTTTTTGCCACCACGGATTTGCAACCGGCACATTTTAAATCCGCAGCGGTCTAAACTATAGCCCTATGACCCTCCCAAGGATAGCAAGCAGCTCTTCCTGCAGTAGCGCAACCCTGCTGCACGTATACAACTGGTTTACAGCACACTTGAAAGCCTACAGATGGCTGGCTTTGAAACCCTAGTGCTGACCCATACTTGCGATGCTGTGCAGGCCCCTCCCAAGGACAGCAAGCAGCTGTTCCTGCAGTACGCAGCCCTGGAGGAAACGTACGGCCTGGCCCGTAGCGCCATGGAGGTGTATGACAGAGCTGTCAGAACTGTTGTCGACAAGGAGCGCCTCGAAGTGTATCACCTGTATCTGGCGAGAGCCACCCAGTTCTTTGGTGTTGGCAAGGTATGCACTTGTGCTGCTGAATTCATACTCCTCAATCTGCTTACCTGTAGATTAAACCTGCCGTTCAGCACATCGAAAGGGCAAACTCCGTGTGTACCAGCTGTAGACCTAACCTGCCCTGACCTAACCGTCCCTGATCTAGCCTGCCCTGACCTAACCTGACCTGCCCTAACTTGACCTGCCCTAAACTGACCGGCCCTGACCTGACCTGCCCTGCCCTGACCTAACCTGCCCTGCCCTAACCTGCCCTTACCAGCCATAAACCTGACCTGTTTTTACCAGCTGTAGACCTTACCTGCCCTTACCTACCAGATTTACAGGTAACCTACTGAGCTACCCTGGCCTCACTGATCTGACCTGGTCGTACCCAGTCATCTAAATTCTCATGTCCTATATTGCCACTGGTGTGTAGGTGAGGGAGATATATGAGACAGCCATCGAAGCTGAACCGCCGTATGGCCTTCCAGATGAAGACTGTAAGAAGATGTGCCTCAGGTATGGGAACCATCAAAAGCCTATCAATCAGCTCTAAACCCTGTAACGCTGTCAGCCCTGTTGTGAGCATAATGCCACATGGCAGGTTTTACAGTACTTGCGGCTTACGTTTGTCATTACGAATCTGGTACTTCAGCACACACATTGTTTGTTGAATGTTGGCAGCTGTTCACGCCAAGTCCTCGGGCACAAGACCAACCAAGGTGTGTTGTCTACCCCGTTCATCTGTCCGCACCCTGCGTGCCAGACCCTCTTGCTGCCCAAGCCTGCAGTCCTGTTCAACTCCAATAGCAGCAGAATCTGCACCTGCCAAAAAGGGGGGAGGGGAAATGAAAACATACAGTTTTCTTGTCAATATGTTACAACGCTAGCAACCTTTAGTGTTTGCTGTCACAGCCATGCCACATCCAGTCAACTCTGCACACAACACATACCACACTCTCTGCGACTGTTTTCTACATCATCAAGTTGCGCCCTGCTGCTTCTATTGGCTTTGTGGAACCAGCCAAACCTCAATCACTCGAAGCTACTTTCTCAACATTTTGCGGTGTTGTTCAGATCTCATGTACTCAGCGGTGAGGTGCTCGCACGGTAAGTTGAGGAAGCGGCCCCTTGTTGCCAGCTTGTCTAGAGCAGCAGAAACCTGCAGAACAGCAATGAAAACCTCTCTCATGTGGATCAGTGATTCAAATCCTCATCAACGTGTGTGTGAATTTAGGTACGCCAAGTTGGAGCGCGGTCTGGGTGAGGTGGATAGGGCGAGAGCTATCTACGTGCATGCAAGTGCCATGGCAGATCCTAGGAGGGATACCGGCTTCTGGGCTGACTGGAATGCTTTTGAGGTACACTCATCCTGCTGCTTTTGCTGTGCTGCTGTGCTGTGCTGTGCTGTGCTGTGCTGTGCTGTGCTGTGCTGTGCTGTGCGGCAGCACCTCACGTACGGAGCTACTCAGGACTGTACATCCCTGACTCTAGGGGAAGACGCTCATCAATTTAGTGAATAAGTGGAAACTGTGCTGCTTCTGCACAACAACAAATTTCTCTCTGTGCTGCTTCTGCACAACACTGTGTGCGTCTGTGTCTGTGTGTGTGTGGTATGACAGTTGCAGCATAGTTGGGGTGTACGCTTCCCGCTCACAGCTGTGTGTACTTGTTAAGGTGCACAAGCAGTCTACATCTGCGCTGCAAACTTCTCCTAAGCAAAGTGAACTGATAGCAACACATAGTGTAAAAGGGATGTGTCACGTCCGTAGGGTCCAATGCAGATACACGAATGTCACAGTTTGGTTCTGGTGCTACAGGTTGCTCATGGCAATGAAGACACCTTCAGGGAAATGCTGCGTATCAGAAGAAGTGTGGCAGCATCCTTCAGCCAGACGCATTTCAACACCACCATCATTGACGCAGCCACGGCTCCCGTAACAACAGGTCAGTATGTCCTTCAAGCATTTGTCAGCTTTCTTCCCATAGCTCTGTACCACATATGCCATGCTATGCTACATAGTCTTTGTTGTGCTGTGTTGTTCTGTGCTGTGCAATGCTGTGTTGTGCTGTGCGGTGCTGTGCTGCGCTGTGCTGCGCTGTGCTGTGCTGTGCTGTGCTGTTCTGCGCTGTTCTGCACGCATATTGGTGTCCCATGCTGCGCTTTTTTTGCATGATGGCTGATTGCAAGTCTTGGTTGTATGTACAAACATGATGAATGGGTTGTGCATACGCATGGTGTATGCACACATACGGTGATTGGTGTATGCAGATCTGCCTGGCTTAAGCTGATCGGTGCCATGTACTGAATGCAAAAAGCCTCACCTGGGTTGCAGCACTCCTGAACTTCATTTGTCGCTCTGCTCCCTCGCACAATGCCCAGTCAGCTGTGTTTGGGTCAGAGCCCTTTTTTTTGCTTTGTCCTCACGTATACCCCTTTTCCCCTTTTGTTTGCCCTTCAAATAACGCTTGTTGGTTTCTCAAATGCAGGTACGGTTGAGGCCGGCGCCGGTGCTGGCGGAGAGGGCGTGAAGAGGAAGAGGAGTGATGACATGGCAGCGCTGGAAGCTGACCTGGCACCCGAGCCCCAAGCTGGTATGGCGCAGTCCCCACCTCTATCAGCAGTCCCCATCTGTTTCAGCAGTCCCCACCTCTATCAGCACATGCCCAGCCCATGAGTTGCATAGGCCGGCTTCCAATCAGCACCGCGTTTGCATATGCTGTTGGCACACTGTGAACATGAACTAAAACGAAATCCTAAATGCATGCACATGTCATGCTCATGAGTTGCAATGGCTGGCTTGCGATGAGCGCCGCTGTTTGCAAGTGCTGCTAGCGCATGTGGATGTACATTGCATGTGCATGCAGCATACATCAAGGTTAGGTGGCTGCTGTTGAGCGTTGCTGCTTGCATATGCTGCTCAGGCATGTGATCATAGGATGCCACTTCAGGACGCATGCACTTGCAGCGTACATTAAAGTTGAGCCTTGCTGCTTGCATATGCGTTTTGAGCATGTGAATGCAACATGAAGGCACATGCAGTGTACAGCAAAGTTGAGCTGTGCTGCTTGCGTATGCTGCTCAGGCACATGAATGTACCTTGCATGCACATGCAGCATACATCAAAGCTGCCCGGCCATTTTGACATGCCTCTCTGTATTTGAGGGTCTATGGCTCAGGGTTGGGACCCTAAAACCTTATTCCATACAGTGCCTTATCAAGCCATGGGCTGCACAAGTGATTTTGGGTGTTACCGCCAGGGTATGGCTTCATGATTGTTGTTGCTGACTGTGACTGCGTGTGTCTGTAGCTTTGCCGGGCTTCGTGAGCGCTGGTGTGGTTCAACAGTCAGACAACACTCAGACAGCTGCAAAACCCAAGTTGGCTGCGATGGCAGCAAACCCAGAGGAAATGGAATTGGACGAAATAGACGAGGAAGCAGAGGTGCAGGAAGGCGCTCAGCAAGCTCGGGAAGAAGAGGAACCGCCAACTTTTGGCGGGAGGGGCGAGGAAGTGCAGCTGCAGCAGAAGGCGGTACCGGCAGCGGTGTTTGGTGGGGTCAGGGAAGCTGAAGAAGAAGAGGGCGCCGTTGTGCAGCCGCCGACTTTGGGAGCACTGGACAGATTCAAGAAGAGGAAGACACAGTCTTGAAATTGCCAGATGATGTAAATCGTATAAAATCCAGAAATGGATCCAAAAACATGTAAAAGCAATATCAACTGAGCATATGCACAATTATGTTGTGTAACATACTATGAGATATCACAAGGTGAAGACACTTGGCAAATAGAATAGTATTGACAGCAAGCAATGTCTGCTGTGCTGGTAGCATCCAGGTTTTGGCAGTAACCCTTCATGCAACCCGACATATGATACTTCATGTTCCAACTCGCATGACATTGGTGCCACGTCAGCAGTACAGACACACGTAAGAGGATGCAAAGGCCGTTGCTATGTTATGTAAAGCTTCATAAGTATTCACTGATTTGCTGTTGCTATGACACCATCTACAGCTTCCCGTGTCGTATGTACAGTGTGCTGCAGTCTTTTACCTTGGTACCAGAAACACATGCAAGTACCCATTCCCATTGAAGGGTCACCAAGTATCAGGGAGGCAATCCAAACAGTGGGCTGTGTTGACGTAGCTTTATGCAAGTGATGCATGGGCTTATGTACGTCATGTCCATCGCGACAATTGGACAGGGATTGAGGCACTTGTCACATTCACACTCCGATGTTCTCGATCAACTTGTCTTAAAGACAATGACACTGACTGCAAGCACTTCACTGCTGCAGCACTCGAAACGACCTGCACGTGGCTTGCAGCTTTGACTTGGTGACCAGTACTCAAGATAAATACCACTCCTAAAAGAATTCAAACATGACAGTGTGTATCGTAAAGTCAGAAAAACCTCACTAAAACAAGCATTCGATCTCACACAAAGGGCATGTTGAGGACCAAACAGCATCATTCCAGATGACCTCATTTGTTCAACTTTAGTGTTGTAGTCACATATTGCAGCCTGGCAGGCAGTGCGCAAGACTCTCATAGTTTCTTCATCCTGTTTGTAAACAACTCTTAAAGCTGACTATCTCCAACATCATGTGTGCTGGCATCATGGGCAAATCCCTGCACGGAGCACATTAAACAGTCAGTGCTAGAATTGCTGAAACCAGGGACAGTGGCTCATCATCCCTAAACTCTAATTTGGATCCCTAAACCCTAAATTGGATCCCTAAACTTTACGTGGGACCAGGGAGAGCTGCTCATCATCCCCAAACCCTGATCCTAAATCTGCTGGCACCAGGGAGAGCTGCTAATCCCCTGGGTCTAGACAATTGTCATGTATATCACGTCAAAATGAGCCAGCATTCCGTACATGTCATACTCAGACTTCTGTACACTGGACTTGTGTAGCCCTTCGCAGGCCTGGTTGGTCATGCACAAAAAAGTTGTGCTGTGAAAGTATGCAACTTTGCAGAAGTCACATGGGAAGCACTGACAAGGTGGTGACAGCTGACACATGCTACAGGAGTAGGATGAGGAACTGGATGAGGATTTATATCTTCAGCCAACCGCATAGACTGGACAGATGTGCCGGGGTTGTAAGTATGCTGGTCAAAAACCTTCAGTACTAAGTGTTTATCATGCCTGAACTGCATAGGGGCATACTAAAAAGATATGACCAATGCATGACTGATCACTTACAGCCAGCACATATGAAATGCATATCAGCAGCATTGTGGCTCCCTGACATGACACCATGCATGTTTCTTAATCGCAGACACGATGTATCAACACCTTTAAGTTCAAGTGACGCTTCACTGCCGATTCCATGTTTTGTTGACATGCTCCCAGTCACCGCTTGCCAGTTGCCCATCCTCTTCTTCACTGCCATAACCTCCCTGTCCACCTCCATACCCTCCTGCATGCAGAAAGCCTTTTCCGGTATGCTACAGACATGCAGTGGAATACACACCAACAGATATATGCTGCAGACACACGCACACTACCTTTGGAACCTTCTGAGGATAATGATGCAAGATGTTCAAGAACCAATGGCAAACCATACATGGAGTGTGAACTTTTGGCAAAAAGAGAAGTGATATGACAAAAAAAACCAGCCAAGGAGAAGAACAAGAAGCATAGGGTGTCAGTCATCAGCACCTGCATGGTGACTATATCCATTGGACTGTTGCATCCCTCCCGTCCTATAGCTGCTTGCGCCCGCTGGGTAGCCAGATCCGGATTCTGCCTCACGAACATTGTGGTGTGCAGGAGCATAACCATTTGACTGCTCCATCCCCCCCATCCTATAGGTGCTTGCGCCCTCTGGGTATTCAGGTTCGGTTGCACCAACAGCATGGTGGTTGGTACCATAGCTGTTTGTCTCCTGTTGGCTGGTGTTGTGCATGCCATTGGCTGTGTGAGGAAGCACAGGTGCATACTCCTGAGTTGTGATTCCTGCAGCAACATATGCGACTTCGTTCTTATTAATTAGGACTAGGGTAATTCGGTAGAACTCATCATAACACGGTAATAGTATGGGAATAATAGGGTAAGTACTGCGGTGATAATGCAGTAATGTTCATCACTACTACAGTAATACGGGATGCATGCCACTCAGCATGACCACAGCGCAAGTCTGTTCCTGAGATGAAAAGGTGACATTGTGCAATGCAGTGATGGTGATGCTGTGCTGCATCTGTCCAAAGACCATGCTGTTGTACGCCTCTAGCAGTAATCAGCAGCTGCTAAAGGGAACAGCTTCAGGGCTGGCAGATGCTTTGTGCACTGCAAACGCATGGGCTGCAGTACCAAGCAACACAGTCAATATGTCATACTTCTAACGCATGATACTAATGTATGATGTATGATATGATACATATATGCCATGTGTTATAGTGTATACATACGTTATATGTTAAACATTGTTGTGTTATGCATGTGGTTTCACAGCGCCACTCACCTACCAAAGTTGCAAGGAGCGTCTGCTGTACGATACCTTTTGATTAAGTGGTGGGCCAACAGCATATGCAAGCAGCTGACTCTTTGAAAGTGTGGCTTCCATGCTCCTTCAGATTCTTGTGAGTGCAGACAGGCAGCATGACAACAACAGAAGCTGTAATACAATACACAGGACAGACTGATGAACGATGAATTGTACAACATACATTTCAGTTTCAGTGCAATACCTGACGTTCCTGTAGCTTGTTGCGCATGCTGGACAGGCACATGCTGTGCTGGCTGTGCATACTTTGCCGGCTGCACATACTCTGCTGTGGGTTCCCTGCCCAAAACTGGCTCATCCTTCAGATCTAGCTGATCCACCTGATCACTCAGCTCAACCTCATCAGGCACAGAACTGCCCTTGCCCTTGCCCTTGCCCTTGCCCTTGCCCTTGCCTTTGCCCCCGACAATGACTGACT
>JAABUO010001312.1_pt1 | contig 33234 bp, 43 predicted proteins | sample 5559291 | NCBI WGS metagenome assembly JAABUO01 (sample SAMN10711878, study PRJNA513372) | rock metagenome | isolation source: Antarctica rocks | place: Antarctica: Victoria Land, Finger Mt sud | reverse complement strand
GTCAGTAGCTCAGCTCAGCTGGCAGCAGATGAGCCGGCAGAGCAGTCAGTGATGCAATCAACAGAGGGGCCTGCAGTTGTTGGCCTGCGAAAGGTTGATATCGAGTCTGAGTCAGCACAGCCAGGATGTTTGACTGAAGACGTGGATGCAGTGCTGGCTGATCTGTCATCCTCTGCAGACCAGCAAGTGCCACAGGACCATTCACATGCTGCCTCTGGTGGCTCTACTGCTGCTGAGCCCAACTACTGGTTGGCAGTGGGTCTCCACATGCCCTCTACTGGGGCTGATGGTGCAGCACATCCAGTGCGTGTGACTGAAGACGTGGATGCAGCTCTGGCTGAGTTGTCGTCCTCAGCAACTCAACATGTGAAGGAGGAGAAGCAGGCTGAGTCAGATAGCCAGCCGACCCGAGTCACCTCAGATGTTGATGACGCTGTGGCTGATCTGATGTCATCTGCTGCTGCTGAATCAGCACAGCAGGAACAGTCACAGCTGGAGGATTCCGAGTTCCCACAGCTGAACACAATGCAGGTGCAGGACACTACAGCAGATGTGGATCTGACAGTTGCTGAGCTGTCAGCAACAGCTGTTGACCATGCTGCTCGGCAGCAGCAGCAGCAGCAACAGCAACAGTCTGATGTAGCCATGCATGTTGTGATCAACAGCGCTGACCAACGACCAGCACGTCTGGCAGCATATGTAGATGAGGCACTGCGTGAGCTGTCAGACTCGGCTGCCACTTCCATAGGAAGAGCTCAATCACAGGAGGCCATCGTGCTGGAAAGTGGTCGGCCAGCACGCATCACAGCAGATGTAGACCAAGCACTCCAGGAGCTGTCATCAGTTGCAGTCAGTCATGCGGCCGAAGCACAGCAACAGCCGCCAGTGCAACATGAGACTGCGCAGTCCATGATGGGGCTAACAGCAGATGCGGATGACATGCTAGATGATGTTGCGTCATCTGCAGCAGTTGCTGCAAAGGGAGAGCTGGATACAGCACAGCGTGTGCATGTGACTGCTGAAGTTGATGCAATGCTTGAAGATTTGTCAGCGTTTGCTATCAGTCATGCAGCACAACGCCCGCAACATGCACCTGCTGCCCCATCTGAAGAAGCTGCAGATGCAGCTGCTGTTGCTGCAGATGAGTCATATGCAGCAGACCCAATCGGCGCAAAAGAAGCCGTACCTTTAGCTGCACATGACTCTGCTAGGGAAGCTGCTGAAGCAGCTGCCAGTGTTGATGTGCTTCTGGGTGACGCATACAAGGCAGATGAGTTTGAGGCAGGAGAGGAAGCTGACAGCTCAGCTGCTGCAGCAGCTACTGCTGAGGAAGCTGAGGCTGGCATGCCTGACAGACCAGCAAGCCCTGTAGCAATGCAGCTGGCAATGCTGAGTCCTATGGAGGAAGTCACGGCTGTGGATATGCTGAGTGACAGAACAGCACCAGCCAGTCTTGCAGGCGATCAGCTAGGTAGACCCCAAAGCTGCTTTTCTTACCTGGCCAATAGAGCCTTGTGCTGCAGAGAGTTGTACGTGTGGCCTGCCCACACAGCCCAAGCTGCAGTGATGCTGTCAAATCACAAAGTCTAGTACATGCGTATGAGTCTTTGACACCTCAACAACTGTTCTTCCAATCAGTTGTTCAAAGTTGAGTCAGTTGTTCAAAGTTGAGTCAGTTGTTCAAAGTTGAGTCAGCTGTTTAGACAAGTGTCTGACGAGTCTTGTCTCAAATGCAGACCAGCCAAATGAGGATGATGGCTATGGAGACGAGGTGTTTGAAGCTGATGCAGCAAGTTTGGTTGAGATCAAATCTGAGGACGGGCTCGTGGAGGCAGCAGTAGCAGCATTGCAGAACCCGCAAGAAGAGGATGTACGCAGTGAAGCCAGTTCCAGAGCATCTTCTGACCTGGATGCTATCACAGAAGCTGATGCAGAAGCTGTTGCAAAAGCTGCTGATGAAGCTGTCGATGAAGCCTATGAGAACGAAGCCTTTGATGTAGATGCTGAGTCTGAGCTACTGAGAGATGATCCAGTAGCTCAGGACTCAGGAGCTGAGTATCTGCAAGCTCAATATGATGATGCTGTTCAAAGCCCAGCCATTGCTCAGAACTCAGCTGAGCAGGATGTAGGTGTCGAGACAGCTGTCGAGCCAATGCCACCACTGCACCGGATTCCCAGTGATGTACGACGGCCTGGCAGACCCTCTAGGGCTTTCATCAGACATGCAATCAGCCTGACTCAGCCAGATTTTGAAAACAGCCCTGCCCCAGCCCTGCCACTGGTTGCAGCCCCCTTGCTGCCTACCCCCCAGGCCCCTGCAGGACCCCCACCCAGTCACAGGTTGGCCTCTACATAGTGTTTCCTGCACACACCATCAGCCCTTGATGGTATGTCTGCCCATACAACCAATCTTTACTGTCATTCAAAGTTTGAACAGACACGTGCATCATGGCGCCCAGTTGACTGTTAATCTTTGCTATGCCTACAAAGGTTTGTTCAGACTTTTGTTTGTTTGAATGCAGGAGCAGGCAGCATGCACCTCTCATGCATCAAACCTCACATTCTGGCCAGGGCTCACTTGGTCAGCCAGCAAGGATTGAGGCCTTTTGGCCCAGCCCAGCAAACAGCCGGCCCCCTTCTCACGCCTCCCCGCACAGACCCCCTCCCAGAGCAGGGTCCCAAGGGCGCAAGAGACAGCACCAGAAGAGGGGTGTTGGGAACAGCCCAATTGTAGGGCATAGGGCTGCTGTAGACAGCCTCAAGGCTGATCTGGGTTTAGAGGGGTCAGACATGGTGGATCTCCAGGAGCTGGGGCGACCCTTAAAGGGCAACGCTGGGGTTGTGCCAGAGACGAAGAGCCCTGCCGGTCTGCAGCTGACTAGGCATCTGGAGTATGACATTCTGCAGTGCATTGCCAAAGACAGGCCAGAGGTAAGAAGACATCATGCACATTCACTATGTGTTTTTAAAATGTTGGTACACGCAAACTGGCCAGCAGATCTGACTGACTTCACTGAGTTGGGATAGAAAATATAAGCTTTCATTGAAGATATGTAAACACAGCATCTACCTCAAATGTTTTCAGAGACAACCTTGCAGCCATACTAGGCTTTGGGGTTGACTTAGTCCTAAATGCTGTAATGGCTACGCCAAAATCTTGTAGTGACCACTGATGGGTCACATCTGCAGCACAGTGTTGTTGTGTACGCAACAGCATATGTTGAGCAAGATGTGGAACATACTGCAGCATCTGTCGTGGCTGGTGGTGAAAGCAAGGGAGATGGGAGTGAGGCCGACCAATGCTGCAGTGGCAGCAGCAACCACCATCTGCAGGCTCACTCGTCGCCAGGCCGTCTCCAAAGCGCCCCCCCTCCTTACAGAGTGAGCACAGACTGCCTCACGGTGCTGCTGTGCGTGCTTTAATTGAGCTCCAAGAGTACGCCTTGTATTGCAAGCATGTGAACACAACTTGTGAAAGCGTAGCTGCAAGTAAAGTTCATCTCCTTTTCTGTGTGGAGCATAGACCCTGTTTGCTGGTGGTGTTTAACTTTTCAGAAGTCAAACTCTGATGATCCCTTATGTTGTATGTGGCTTCTGCAAAGGCGTTGTTGTGGCTTCTGCAGGGAGTTGCAGGGCATGCGTGCATCCCTGATGGGCTTGGATAAGATTTACCACCACCATGGCATCATGCCAGGGGCCGTGCGCAGCAGCCCTGTGTTTGACAATGCTTCAAGGGCTCTGCAGCGCCTGACCCTGGACAATGAAGCGGCTGCAGCTGTGGCCACTGCTGACTGGCAGGCCATGGAGCAGGTCCTGGAGGTGGCCAAGAAGCAGAACAACCAAGTTGTTGCCCACAGAATGGAGGTAAGCTTTGTTTCCTGCCGAGCTTTGCTTGACATGTACTGCATGCACTTCTCACTTGATCTTCATGCAAACAAGCACATTCAGCAACTAGGGTGTCAAGATTATCAGAGGCAGCTCAGACTTTGTAGGCATCCTGACTTTCTCAATCATATACTATGAACAATTTTGTGTGATCCTCAGCTGATTTGGCCAAATGCGTCCTTCATGCACTTAGCTGCCTGTAGAGAAGCGCCTGCCACAGTATCACAACTTTTCAGGATTGCTTCTGCCGTGCTGAATGAGATGCAAATGTGCCCCACACACCATGTGCAGGTTGCATTGAACAGGCTGGAGGTTGAGGCGTGGAGCCATCCTTCTGCTCCCTCAGACATGAGACAAACATCATGCTGTGTTATGCAGGTTGCGCTGGACAGGCTGGAGGTTGAGGCATCAGGGAGTCCTTCTGCCCGCTCAGTGCGCTCATCCAGGGCTTTGGAAGGGGCAGTTCGGTTGAGGGACCTGGCCTCCCCTGTGCGGCCCCGCAGCATGCACGGCCCCCGGGCCCCCTCCCCAGGGCGGGGTCAGGTGTCTGAGGATGTTGTGCGCCGCCTTGAAGAGCATGATGACCAGCAGCTGTGAGCATGTTGCAAGCAGTCAATATTAGCCAGGTTGACGTTGCTATGCACAAGCAATAGGGGAACACAAGTAGTGTGCACAGTTAGCGCGGGCTGAGTGTGAGCTCGCCAGTACGTTTTGTGTCAGCATACTAGCAAGTCTTCACAGCCCTGGCCCAAGCACATTTGTCAGCACAACAAATATCTGTCGTGCAGTCCTGCATCATTGTTTAGCATCAATCAGCCGCTTTCAGCATGTGTGTCTTATGTGACATGGAGGATGCATCAGTGAAAGACTGTCATGCAGCAGCTGATGCATATGTACAATGCGATTGACAGCTTGGTGACACCATTGCATGCAAGCCATACCTGGAGGGGTTGTTCTATGCATCTCCTGCAAGCATGAGTCAAACAATGACTTGCATCCTGTTACTATGCAGGCCGCAGTGCATTTGGCGTGGCTGGCTCAGAAGGATGAGCAGCGCCGCCGCCATGAGGCCAAGGCCGCCATGAAAAAGAACAGACGGCTGCCGCAGTGGTACCTCCACACTGCAGCCCTGCGCCCTCGCATCGACTCCCAAGACTTTGCTGCCTGGTCAGTGCCAGTGCTGTCACACTTCATGTTGCCTGGCAACTTGGTCATCTCCAATTATCTTCACACCTGCAACCCTTTCTGCCTGCGAACTGCAGCTTTGCGCCCTTATATTGATCAATCTACACTTTACTGCCCGACCAATGCCACATGATGTCTGGACACCGCTTGCCTGATGTCTGGGCACGTGATTGCCAGGAGGAAAACAGTCATATGATGTGCACAGGGCTTGTGCATGTCAGTATGCTGTGCACTCACAAAAGATCAAAGGGGCGTCATGGACGCACACAGACGTCCATTGTAGTTTGCCCTGAAAATGGCTTGTCATGCTCACCCGCTGGCAGCCGCACACATGGCTCCATTGCTTTGTGATCCCTGATGGGTTTCTGATTGTCCTACACTTCACAGAGTATGCAATTGATGGCAGCGACTATGAGTTTCCAGATGCACAAATTCATCCGTGCACTGGAATGGCTTGCCTTGCTGCAGGCGTGAGTCGCATGCTGACGCCTTGGAAGAGAAGACTGCAGACCAGATGAGCATGATGTACATCCAGACAGTGGAAGCTGAGCTCAGGAAATTCAGGTGTGCAACAAAATACACACTGTTGTTCAGCATTGCTGTCTTCATCAATATATGTTTAACAGCACAAATTTCTCTTTGCCTGCTGATGCTTGGTCTGAGTCAGAGACATGGAAGACTGTGGGTGGCAACAGACTTCATGTGCTGATGCAGCCTGACAACTACGTCTTGGTTGTGAGTCTGATGCCTGCTAACTATGCCTGAGTGGCTTGAGAGTGAAAGATCAGCTCGGTGTACATATGGCCATGAGCACGTGCATTCAACAAAGTAATTTGCTATAGCAATGGACATCAGCGACATTGCATTGCTTGCATACATGTGACACTGAGGTGCAGTGCTATTTGCAGGCTTGAGTACATGAACCGCTACAATTATGCCCGAGAGCTCAAATGGCAGGATGACCATGTGCATGTGAAGCGCCAGCTGTTTGATGATACCCTTGAGAAGCAACCCTCCAACGTAGTTGTCTCCATGCCATATGCAACCAATTCGAGCAGGGCTTATCTTTGAATCTTGAGAGATCCGGATATCCCCCCTGTCATGTGACTATAGGTCATGGCATATGACATCTGTTGTTGGCACAAGTGGGCAAGCCTTGTGACAGTTGTTGGCTGCAAAATTGCAGTCATCTTTGTTGAATTGTCTAGTGTACAGTGACTGTTGTGACGTTGCGTGTCATGCAGCTTGAAAGGAGCTGCATAGGCTCATCAGGATGTAGCTGCACACTGCTTTGGGCATACTGCAGACAACATCACTGTTGGGTTTGAGTATCGACTCTTGCTCTTTTTAGTTTTCAGGCTTGATGGTCGACCTTTAGTTTGGGCCTGCTCAGACACAGCTGTAATGCACAGCTGTAAAGCCCTTGATATTCTCGAAATGCCATTGCAGTGCCTGAGCTTTACTGAAGCATACTGCCACACAGTCCAAAGCAATCAGGGCAACAACTTTTTTGCATGTGTACCTCGAACTTCTGGCACAGCAGACAGTGTGACTTCTTGCAGTAACCACACAGCCAATAAATCAATAGAGTCTAATCACAATGTACAGACTCGATGACATGAGCAGTACTAACCACTGTACCTATTGACCAAACTGTCAGGTGGCTTCTCAGTCATAATGCGTGGATTCCTGTACAGATATTGCCTAACGGTAGTTGTGCGGTCGGCTAGATAGGTGTGGTCAAGGAAGCTGTCACATGCCAGCTGGCCCAGCTTCTGTGATGCAAGGACACAGTGGCGCAGGTACACACGACATGGTAACACATCATCCCTGCAATGCAAATGCCTTTGTTGGTCCCCTATCCACATTGTTGGTCCCCTACTGACATTGTTGGTCCCCTATCCACATTGTTGGTCCCCTATCCACATTGTTGGTCCCCTACTGACATTGTTGGTCCCCTATCCACATTGTTGGTCCCCTACTGACATTGTTGCACGCTTAGGCTAGGGATTTGCTGCATTCACTTTGGGCAGCTGCCAGTTGGTCAATATCCTCTGCTGATCAGCTTGCTCAGGCACGGTGTGCAGCAAACAATAAAGCATGCAGCAAAGTTATCTTGAAACCCACTAGGCTACATTTGCTCATGACATGACAACATGTAAAACATATCCTGGCAGCTGACAACTTTTGATGTCTCAGGGGATAAGATGCCATTTACGCAAGATTCACGACCCAATTGACAAATGCAACTGCACCTCCAGACTCTGTCAATGCCATATTGTGTATATCTTCTGGCCCACTCCTCTGAAGGGCACCTGTGCTTCCTGTACGCTTCGTCATCCCATTTGGTACACAGCACCTGGTGTGCAGCAGCCATGCAATCGGGTACATACCTGATCTGGGCTTGTAATGAAGGCGTACAATGCAGTGGAAGTTGTTCTGATAACAGATTAGCTGTCAAATAAGGTGGTACAAGAGCACAGCAACAAATGCAATGCAGTCAACAACTAAAGCTTGAGCAGCAGATGACAGTGCCATGCAGCTGTTGAGTACGCTGCGCTTTGCATGTGTATGCTGGTTGGCTTCTGTTTGATACATGGTTGTGGCAAATACAGCTAACTTACATGACAATGCTATTTCAGCAGCTTTGCAAGGTGCAGCCTGCAGAGCTGCGGCCAAGAAACTCACTGACAAACTGGGAAGCGGCACGTTGTCCAATGTCCATGTCTGCACTGCTACAAGCTTGAACTCATGTTCACGCTCCAGGAACGCCTGTGAAAGCAGACCATGTCAGTAACAGCAAGTTCAGAGGCTCACTTTCAATGACGCAACAACTTCAAGAGGGCGTGCGTAAGCGGAAGCTTGGGGGATGGCCCATGTACACGCTGTTATAATCAGCTGCTTTACCTGAATGGCTGTGGGATGACCTGGCACATCAAAAACAGAGACAACTATTTCCTCTCCTGGTTGAGATTCACAGCTGAGGCTGGAAATCTCCCCTGAATCTGGACGTGCTATGCCCCGCTGAAAAAACACAGATGCTGTGTGGGCAAAAATGCGCCGATATCCTTTGACCTTGCCTGCGCGAAAGTTGCGGAGATCCGGGAAGGTTGACCTTGCACTGCTTTCTGACAGCAGAGACCCGAATCCAGCAACGCTGATTACACCTTTTTCGTCCTGGACGTCAATGACCATGAAGGATGAGTGCAAAGCTACATCATCCCACGCCAGCTCGACAATAAGCATGCTGCGCGATCAACCTCACAGCTAAGCCAGTGAAGTTGTCATCAAGCTCCTGTCCCGAATCAAGCACGCGATCCGTACAAGACAGCGACATTCCTTGTACTTTGATCTTACATTGTCTACACGGCGCGCATCTGAGGACGACGTCCGTGTCCTTCACCTGCATTGCATGGGCAACCTTCCTTGTCAACTTCCGCCACTGGAAAGACGGTTTAGGTCATGAGTCTAGACCTACGCCTATGCAGGCAGAAGACCATCCGCCTAGCTGGCTGTGCTCAACGCGCGCGTCATGACATCAACACTTCTGTCTGGCAGCACTTTCTGTCGACTGCACCATGCCTCAAACAAGCGTGCTGCACCTATGAAGCTGGCCCAGCAGAGATCAGCCGAAACAACATGTCAAGCAACCGCTGTAGAGTTCACGAAGTATCAAGGGCTTGGCAACGACTTCATCCTGGTGAGTGTCGGCAAAAAGTGCCAAAAACACACAGCTTTTTGCTCACAAACATTCGAGTTCCTGAGTATGTCAGAGTAAGCCTGCCGGTGGGCTATAGGTCGACAACCGACACCAGGATGAGTTGCTTGTATCCGCTGAGGCGGCAGTAAAGCTGTGTGATAGGAACTTCGGGATTGGCGGTGACGGGGTGAGTTGCGTGGGAAAACCTTGCAGTGCGTATTGACAGCTCTCAGTTTGAAAGCGTATGTAAGCTGCATGCCTGGTTCCCAGGTTATCTTTGCACTACCTCCAAAAGGTGATGTTGACTACACCATGCGGATATATAACTCAGATGGCAGTGAGCCAGAGATGTGTGGCAATGGCATCCGCTGTTTAGCAAGATTCGTTGCAGAGAAGGACAACCAAGGCCCAAGACAATACAAAGTGCTCACAGGCGCAGGTAAGCCCGCACCGCAGCACACGCTCTCAACACCCTACATGTCTTCAGCTCAAGTTGCTATGCAGCTTGAGCAGCATTCGCCAGTATTCAGTTGGTCCTCCACAAAGATGTTTGTGAATGCTGCGCAGGATTGATACAGCCAGATCTGCTAGAGGATGGCCAAGTGTGTGTTGACATGGGCGAACCAATCCTACAAGCAGATCGGATACCAACCACATTGACACCAACGCAGGTCAGCAGAATTGTCACTCTCCATAAGTTTTACTTCAGTCAGTTCATAGCTCACTGCTTACCAGCTGTCGATGCGTCTGATTGCATGTTCATTGCTGGCAACGACAGTGATGATCATGTTGTCCGATCATACGTGTGAAGATCAGGCTTATTTGCCTTGCTATGGCTGCTCACCAAAGGTGATGCACTCTGCAGGGCAGCACAGTGGTGCAAGCTCCTTTGCAGCTAGCAGGCGAAGAGTGGTTGGTCTCATGTGTCAGCATGGGCAACCCGCATGCTGTCGTTTTTGGCAACAGCAATGGCAACCTACAGGTTTGCACTCAAACTGTGTAAGACTGCAGGCCAATCTGCTGCGTGAGTGTACTGAGTCCACATTGCTGTAGCTCTGCTGCTGTTTGCAATTTTCTGCTTGCAAGCACTAGTCATTACCAAAGACATGAGCACCTGTATTGGAAGCAGCGCAACATGCATGTCAGCCATACTTGTTGGCAACATGATCTGTCGTGTATCCAGTGAACTGAGCATGTGTGTATTGCTGCAGTTGAGTGATATTGACATTCGAACGTTGGGACCTCAATTTGAGACCAACAGCGTCTTCCCAAAGAAGACAAACACACACTTTGTACAGATTCTTGATAAAGGTCACGTCCAAGTTTCAGTCTGGGAACGAGGGGCAGGACAAACCCTAGCCTGTGGTACAGGGGCTTGCGCAATTGTTGTGGCAGGGGTTTTGGAGGGAAAGACAGATAGGAAATGTCGAGTAGACCTCCCAGGAGGACCATTGGTCATAGAGTGGCGGGAATCAGACAATCACATTTACATGACTGGTCCTGCTGAGTTGGCTTTTCGTGGGGTCACTGAAGTATAACTGTCGTTCTGACGCTAGCAGGCTGTAATGACATCTTTTACCCATTTTGTTTGTCTTGCCATAGTTACGTCGACCTGAACCAGGCAGTGCTAGACTTAGAGGAGTAACATCTAAGACATCAGGACTCACGTTGCATGTGGATGATGACAAGCCTTTATTAGGCAGTACTTAAATCTGTGTACAAGAGCACAGTTGCAGCAGACTATTGAGTACCTTCATGCAGCAAATTGTGTACGTGTTTAGGAGCATTTAGACAACGAGCTACACAGCTGTATGTACTTCCCTACGAACAGACATCAGTAACCTTTGTGGTGGCCTCCGAGATGCATTTCAATGCATCGCGCAGCCTGTAACAACCTTGCTTGACCCTGCATGCTGTATCTGATGCAATATCTCTGTGGTCCAGGCGTTTTACCTAGCTTTGCAAATTAGTGTATCCTTGGGAACGTGTATCTGAGGTCCTATCTATCAAGGGAATTTTTGTGGTGGCCACCACACGACGGCTGTTGATTGTCAAAGTAAATCAATGGCCTGAATGGTAAATCAATGGCCTGAATGGTAAATCAACGGCCTGAATGGTAAATCAATGGCCTTGACGCCCTTGCACCTGTGCTGCCTAGCAGGAACGTGCGTGAACACATCAGTTTCGAATTCGAAGTGTAATGTCAGTGGCGGAAAGAATATGCTCTGCTGTTATTATAAGTCGCATGTTGTGAACAGATGTCACTGATTGCATTCATCTTGCATGGAAATACAGGAGAGGGATACAGATATTTCGAATTTCATTGTTCTGTTCGTTCAAAAAGCACATTAGGTGCTTTGTCAAGGACCACAGGAGCTTTGTCAACATCAACATGAGCTTGTTCCAGCTCATTGAGCCCTTGTGTCTGTTCAACATCAACAGGAGCTTTGTCAACAAGCAATGGAGCCTTGTTGACTTCATGTTGGACATTTTGCCTGGCAGCATTTGCTGCAGCATGGTCAATACTGACATCTGTCGGAGCCTTGGACTGCACTATACGCAGAGGGTGAGCCTCCGTGTTAAAGACCCATTCGTCAAGGCTCATTTCGTCATTACTTCCATACATCAAATATAGGTACTTGAGAGTCTCAGCAAGGAAGAAGCTTTGCTGGGTATCATCATGTTTGGGTGGCGCTTTTCGAACATCTCTCAGGCCAGCATATCCATGCTCAACCTGTAACAATGCACACAACTTTCTGAACACCATGATTACACATGCTGACAACCTGATTGCATTTTAAGATACCACAACATAAAGTACCACAGCATAAGATATGGATCCTGACAGGAATGATACTCACAAAAATCTGCAAGTGGTGCTGAAAACAGCCTCCTAGCCAACCGAATGTGCAAAGTGCCATAAGTTTGACATGCATGTTACTGGCATCTGTTACTCATGCAGCTTTATGTGTACAGTCTGCACCAGCTTTTCTGGCTTCACATGCCAGTGCCCATGCCAGACAGCACACAACCCCAGTTCTATTTTGATGAGCAAGCTGTGGCACAGCAGACCAAGACTGTACCTCTGCATTTCACATCTAAAGCAACCGCCTGGACAAGTGACTGAGTACACTGACAAGCAAAAGCTCTCAAGGTGGCCTGACAAGCAGACCAACCATGACTGGGCGCCCACCTTGCACCATTTCTCAATCGCTTGGAAGACACCCCAGCCGTACTCTCGATACTTGGTGTTGCCAGTCAAGCGCCACAGCACAAAGAAGGCTTCCACAGCTTCAGGGCGCATGAGGTACACGTGCACGCTGCTGCGCATGCCTCGCCCCTCATGGAAGGTCACATACTCTGGTGACAGCCCTTCAGTCATGAAATGCCGTGAACAAGCCAGTTCACGTGCATGTTGGGGATGTGGTAGCGAGGTATGGGTTAACATTGTGAGGTATTGGTCTGCAGGGTTTGTATTCAGCAAAGCAGCACAGAGACACACCCTCAACATTGGGATCAATTGCAATCCTGAAATCGTCTGTGATGCTTGGTTTCATGCGGCAGCTCTTCCTGTCAATTCACACTGCTGGGAAGCAGCAGATGGCTGCAGGACAGAAGGCTGGGAAGAAACGTACAGGCGTGATGACTGATACTGAAACAGCAGCGGCAGCTGACCTGTCGGCTGAACAGCGTAGAACTGCCAGCATGTTTCTGTCAGGTTCTCAGCCAGCTGCATGTATTGGTCAGCTTTGCTGCTGCTGACTGCGCCTGTGTGACTGCCTAGTGCCAACATAGCAGGCACAAAGCAGACCAGGTGGTCCATCTTGTGCTTCACACGTTTCCTGTCACCCACGTCACTTCAGTTTATCATGGTCAGCATTGCTGCCATAGCAGTGCTTGTAGCCAATGGATAGCCTCATACTGACAGCAAGTTGAGTACAGCAGGGGGTTGCAGTGACTGCTCACATAAGCGCATGATATGCAGTGATCAACGCAGCTTTAATTGAGGAGGTTGTGAATGGGTCCTTGACAAATGTATACAAATCAACGGCAGGCAGCTGAAGGGTAGATGCAGCTCATACAGAGGAAGCTTAGTAACCAGAGGTCAGGCTTACTACAGCTTAGTGACCAGAGGTCAGGCTTACTACAGCCTTTTGTTGACATCAACTCGCAGCATACCTCTCAAACTCAGCTATGTAAGTCAATCCCTCGGGGCTGGATGTGAACACCAGTTTCTCAATCATTTCATCCATGGCCTTCTCCCACATGACTCGGTACATTTCTGCCTCCTGGCTTCTGCCCTTCATGACCCACATCTTCAGCAGGTACTCATAGTAGGAGTCACCCAAGGCCCCCAAGCTCAGCCGTGTTGTGGTGAAGCGCCCACTCTTTGGGTTCAGGTACAGCGGCATCAAACCCTGTAAAAGCAGGGTGAGTCAGCATGACTCATGCAACGTGTAGGCTGACGTGGCTGATTCGTCAGGGTGTGCAAGCTGGTGTCAGTAACATGGGCATGAAGGAAGGTGCTAATTGCTCTGCAGCCAGACAACAACAGCACTCATACAGGCCTGCATGCATACCAACCCAACTGCTTGCCCGTAGCCGGCACAAAAGCAATGTAGTGAACTTAGTCATGAGTCATAGAAGGGCAATACGTGATACCGAAGGAGCCAAGCAATGGAAGAAGCAGCTTTGAGGCTGATGAATGCAGCTGTAGCTAAAGGCAAAGCAGTAGTGATGATGGGCTCTTTGAGCTGTGATATCAGATTCGGCAAAGAGGCTGTGGTGATGTCTGTGGTCAACAGGCATCATTCTGCAACTGCCAGAACGATCTCAGATTCTGCTTGCTTGGTTGGTCTAGGCAAAGCTTTCCTGTGTTTGCGATGCTGGCCATGCACAATGGTTGCCACCAAGAATACACGCCAGCAAAAGAGTATGCATGGAGTTTCCAATCCGGCCATGAGCCATTGGTGCAGCCAACAGCAAAGCCCTTTTGTGTTGTGCCCACCATGAGAGTGATGCACATACACTGTCAGCACAATGTGACATCCAGCATCAGGTTAGGCTCTAGGCCTAGACCTTGTGATGCGTTCTGATTGCATGCTGCCTATGCGCATGCTCACTGAACACATGATGGATGACACATTGTATGCCGGCGGCCACTGCTCGCATGCAAGGTGTTGTACCTTTTCTGGATATTTTTCGTAAAGGTATTGAATGACACTTTCAGCCTTCTCGTTGTAGATGGGGTTTCCGCTGTGCATGCTGAGCTTGGCAAATTCAAGCTGCTCGCTACCAAACTCGGACAGGGTGCTGCTGCGCCGTGTCCATGTAGGGTTTTGCACCTCCAGGGTATCCAAAACAATGCTGTTGTATGGGATGCCAGTCTGGGTGTCGTACGCCACCAAGAGACGCCCTACCAATTCTTCACACCTGCATCAGGAATGTTCTATAATGCAGGAATTGATGCAGATGCAGCGAGTTACATTGTGTACTGCCAAAAGGCTGCTCCCACATTTGATCATTTCAAGGTTGAGTAAAACAAAGAGGGGTGAAATAGATGTTGCTCACACAAATGCACACAGATGTAGTGTGCAGAGATTTGACACTGTCAAGCACCTTTTAATTCAGTTTTATGTGTAGGCTGACCTGTCGATGTACATGTGGTCTTGGGACAGCTCATACGCTGCCAGCATGCCTCCTACAATACGAATGGTGGTTTCAAACACCGAAGCTTCATAGGGCCTACAATCAATCAGTACAAAGAGTTGCCCATATGATACATACATAAAAGATGATTCTTGCTGCAAGACATCTGACACAAAACAGGAGTAGGTCCAACCCTGCCTTGCCCTGCTCCCCCCTTCCTCCCCCAAGAGTAAACAGATTGCACCCTTGCAGAGTTTCACAGGACCAGGCGTGATCAGTTGAGGAGATCAGATCAAAGCCAGAACAACATGCATGCTGATGGGATCACTTCATGTCGCACAGCTTAGTTCCCCAAAGTGGCATTGGCATACGGTTTACCGTGTAAAGTTGAGATCATATGCCACCCAATCTCTGGCCTGCTTGTACTCTGCTTGCATGTCCATCAACCAGAGGGTGTCCAAGGAATCCAAAATTGTGGCCCCCAGACCCCCAAAGGGGTCCTTACCCCTCAAGCTTCGGGGCATGAGCTCGTCGTGACCAAAGGCATACTTGGCATAGTTACTCCAGGCATGTTGCATGGCAGCTTTTACTAAACCTCGGCGCCTGCATGCATGACATGATGCTTAGCTGCAAAGTAGTAGTCATCCTGCAGTCAAGAGGCCCATCTTTTACACCAGGTACTCAGTGAAGCGTGCCTTGCTGCATTGAGCAATAACTTGTTGCTTGCATTGATACAGTATCTTGCGAGTCTGGTCCTTGCCTTGATGCATTGGAATGGTGTGCAGTACTGTGAAAAGCAAAAGCAGCATTGCTGTGCTTGAAGCTTTAGAAAGCAGATGACCGGCAGCCTTCACAAGCAAAACCATGCCAGCTGCAGTCAGACAGTAGTATGGCAGATACAAAGCAGATGGGAGTGCAAAGGGTGCAAGGGACTCACTCTAGGCATTCTGCCTGTGTGAGCTGCTTGTATGGATCCACAATAACTCGCTCCACTGGCGTCTCATTCCAGCCTGGTGCCTCAGGAATTTCCGGCTCTTTTGTTGCCCCAGGCGTCAGCAACCGCTGCAGCGCACAGATCAAGAGGTGCACATGTGACCATGCAGGTGACTGTTGACCACAAACAGGCATGGACTTGTAGGTGTGCTGCATTGCACGCATTGTGAGAAGCAGATCACTATGCAATTGGTGCTCATCTCTCAGGGCTAGTGTTGACGTGTGACCGAGACAAAAAGCTTGCATGCATATCAAGGTTGAGAGACATGCTTGCCTTCTTCTTAGCAGAAGCACAGCTACAAACATGCTGACTGCAAGGAGGCGACTCGCCATATATGTTCAGGCTTGAACAGCCATCATGCCCACATCATGATTGCAATTTGTCTGTGTCTGTACAGGATTGCTGCTGATGAGGTGAGTACCTTTGCTGCGACCCGTTCCTGAGGGTTCAATGGGGCATCTGGGGATTGTTCCTTATCTGGGGATTGATTGCTGTCCAGTGCTTGAGCAAGAGATGCAACCTGCCATCAGGAGGGGCGATGTCAGAAAGTTGTTGATTGTGGATGCGTCCCCAAGCAAAACACCTGGTGCAGGGCAATGCCGTGAATCATACTTCATCTGCTAGTCCTGAGACATTCTGTAGCATTGCTGCTTGCTGCTGTATCTCTGCTTGCAGCCAGTGCATGTCCATGGCCTGCATTTGTCGTATCACACATCTTGCTTTTCTTCCGCTTTCTTTTGCTCACTGATTACTTCAGAAGCCGGACCTGGTCATCTTGTGATACAACTGCCTCTGTCACTGTGAAGCCTCGCTTGTCTTCCTAAAAAGCACAGACTTGGTAGAACTTGTGCAGCAAGGTGTCAGCAATGTTGAGCTGTGGGCAGGGCGGTTGCTCACCGCAAAAGACAGCTTGTGATGCAGCAGGAAAGTGTAGCCCGCCAACGTGAGACAAACCGAGACCATCACCTATTGCAGCACAGGCAGGTCAGGATACTACCCGTACAGTGAACAGGCTTGAGGCTACAGTTGCAACGCACTGTCAAGGTCGAACGTCTCAACATGCTTCGTGCTAGTGGCTACACTGAAGAAAAGCCGCAGACGCAGGTGCGTGAGGGTGGAGGTAAGATCAGTACGCAGGCTGAGCAGCGCGAAGGTGTCTGGCGTCAATACGCCATCAGCCGGGGGCCCACGTCGCGATTTGACAGGGGATATCATTGCATTTAACCTTCATGCGTAAAAAGACTGTGCAGGACCAGCAAGTGGTTTCGCGACATCAACTGGGGGCTGAGCCGATGAGCAATCCCGAATCTATGTCACTACGAGACAGCCCGTGGACAAGCAACAGCTGAATCACGCCAAATCATACGTATGTAGACTCGATGCCACAGGCCTTGCCCCTTGACTGGCTATTGTCCGTCCGCAATCTGCCAAAGCCCAAGTGCAGGGCAGAAAATTAGTCATGTTCAAACTCGTGACTGGACTTTTATGACAGGCTAAATCTAAACCTTTGATGACATGCAGAGATGCAGAGAAGTGCAAAGACTCCGCAACATGCTTTCAGGCGCCAGGCTGTACGGCAACGTACCTTCACGCCCTGCAACACCTGCGGCGATGATGTAGCGTAGCCTCCTGGATGGATTTCCGCCGAGTTTCTGTTGCGAAGGCTTCTTGAATTGCTTTTCCCTCGTCTGCAAGTTCTCGACAAGAAGCAGGGGTTTGCCTTGTACAAAGCTTTCAATTTCATGGAGCCTTTGAGTGCAAGAGAGCAACGCAAGTTACAGGATGAAATTGCTAGGCAAGAGAAGCAAGAAAGGGTTGCAGGGCAGCAAAAACTTGTTAGGGAGGGGCAGTTGCAGAAACAGCAAAAGGTATTTGCAGCAGCTCATGAGCAAGTGTAGCAGCAACATGTCTCACGCATGAACTCATCGGAATTTACATCGACCTGCAGAGACAGCAGGAGATGCTCCAGCACCAGCAGTCACAAGGTCACTGGCTTTCACATCTGGAAACAGCGCCCACGTTCTACCCCACGCCTGACGAGTTTCAAGATCCGATCTCTTACATCCGTAGCATTCAGACAGAAGGCTCGAAGCACGGTGAGCTGGCTGGTTTGCCTGAGTTTGCGTTACGATCTACAAACTGGCTTATGCTCGTACGAAACTTGCCTGCTCCGCAGGTATATGCAAAATCGTTCCTCCAGTTATCCCGACTGTACCTAGCGGCCTGGTAAGACAAACACAACGCGCATGTCCGGTTGCGAGTCTTCTGGGTGCGGCTTCTTGTTACTAAACAACTTTGTCGATCTGCAGGTGCTCGAAAAACCCGATGGCAGCAAACTAAGCTTCTCAACAAGGGAACAGGTCGTGCAACAGCTTAGATGGGAAACCCTGGACACAGCCAGGTTCTTTGACAGTGGCAAGTAAGTGTACAGACTGAGCTTGTGCAACCTGTCTTAATATGGACTGTATTGGCTATTCTGACATTACCATGATGCCCCTTCAGGACTTACAACATCAAGGACTATGAGCGATTTGCTGATGATTTTCAGCGGCGCCGATTTGGACTGGCAGGTTGCCTGCCTGCCAAAATGGTGGAGGTACAACTTTGCAAGGACAACAAAGTCAAATGCAACATGCAGTGCACGCCCAGCATGAGCTGCATGCTTTGCTGCTGCAGGCTGACTACTGGCGGCAGATGTGCGGCAACGACAACCCAGTGGTTGAATATGGCAATGATGTCGAGGGCACAGCCTTCTGCCCTCCTGATGCTGAGGATCCCTTGGGCAGTACCGGCTGGAACCTGCAGGCAAGCTGATCATACTGTTCAGGCCTCAAGTGCCAAATGTATATCTTGTCCTCATAGAGTTGGCATCTTCAGTCGGCAGTTGCATGCCTTTCAACTTTGCAAAGTTGCAAGCATGTACGCCTCCAGTCTGGCAGGACTGCTAGCATTTACTGCTTATGCACATCGTGCTGCACAAGCAACACATGTCGTTTCAGGTGTTGCCTCATGTGGCCCAGTCCACACTCAGATTGCTCAGAGGCGATGCACCAGGCGTCAGCTCCCCCATGCTGTACATCGGCATGCTTTTTGCTACCTTTGCCTGGCATGTGGAGGACCACTACTTGTACAGCATCAACTACCAGCACCTAGGGGCAGCCAAGACGTGGTATGGTGTGCCAGCCAGTGATGCAGATGCCTTTGAAGACGTGGCCAGAAAGCATGTGTACACAGAGGCTGTAGCAGCTGCCCTAGCAGAGGGCAAGTCTGAGGCAGAAGTTGCGGCTGCTGTGCACGCTGCGCTGCTGGGCAAGACGACTATGTTCACTCCCAAGCTGCTGACTGACAATGGTACGCTTTTCCCCTGCTTTCAGGAGCTGTCAACAGCTGAACCCTGCACAACACTCATGGCCGCAGACTAGTGGGCTCAACATAGTTGCCTTTGATTGTGACAGCATGTCAGGCAGCACTCATGTCAAGTCAAGTGCACAGCTTGGTTGTGACAGTCTCGTGCTGAACGAGTCAATCAAGGCAGGCCAATCATGCCAAGCAAAAGCAGCAGGAATGATGTGCCTAGCAAACTGCAATTTTGGTTTCGATATGCAGTGGGTTGTGTCTTTAAAGGTCGTGAGCAATGCTTGTCATGACATACATGGCCTGTTCTGTCAGGTGTGCATGTGACACGGGTGGTGCAAGCTCCAGGAGAGTACGTCATCACCTTCCCTCGCGCCTACCATGGTGGCTTCTCAAATGGCTTCTGCATTGGTGAGGCTGTCAACTTCAGCATTGGGGACTGGTTTCCCTTTGGATTGGACGCTGCTCAGAGGTACAGAAGGCTCAGCAGGTTGCCTATCTTGGCCCATGATGAGCTGCTGTGCCTTGAAGGGCTTGCCATTCACGGTAAGGTTCTTGTTGTGTACTCTGCCTCTGTCCATGTGTGGTTATATTCTGTAGCTATGTGTGTATTGTTAAAAACAATGGCAATTTGCAGAGCTTCTGTATGCACAGAACAGCAGCTGATGCTTTGCAATATTCTGTGGACAGCTTGGTTTCTGTTCTATTTCTCTTTCGCTGTTTCAAAACAGCGAAGCATCAGTAGGCATGCAATGGGGATGCATCTTGGCCCATGCATGCAATGCACACCGCTTGCAGCAACCATCATGTTCATTGGCCAGATGAACCAAGCCTTGTCATGTACACTGCACTTGCTGTATACCTGGCGCTGTCTAGAGAATTGCGCTGCTCAAAGCATCTCACTAGGGTCCCACCTCAACCCCCTGGATCATGTCCCAGATCTCTCTTTCCCATCCCTGCTCATCCCAGCCATCACACAACCTTCTCTTGTCACAATGACGCTTGCACGCCAGACATTGCCCATCTGCGGTGCTGCAGATGAGATAGACAGTGCGACGTGGCAGCAGCAGCCCCAGGCAGACATGCATGCCACCCTCATGCACTGCTTCCTGCAGCTTATCAGGGAGCAACATGCACAGCGTGCACAGCTCGCAAAGCGTGGCCTGACCCAGGCTTTGCGCCTCCCCTTCTCTGCCAGCATGCCCTGCTGCAGGCCTGTTCCCTGCACATCACTCTTACAGTCCATGCTCCATGCATCCCCCACATTCCACTCACACTGCCTTGCCAATCTTTTGTGACACACATGTTTTGCGCCATCTGATGTCATACCATCCTGCTCTGCAGTGTACGGTCAGACCACATCAGCAGCAAAAAGGCAATTGTTTTTGGCCGTATTCAGTGTATCTTAGCAACAAACCATGCTGCATGATTGCAGATCATTGCAGACCAACATTGGAGGCCATGACTCTGTGTCATGTCTTATGTCAGCATCATATGAAAATCTGGCATCCCATGGGATGGGGCCATCCCACATGCTGTGACAATGCTGAGCTCATTGTACACTCTGCAGGTGCAAGGGCATGATGTACTTAGCAGAGGTCGTGAGTGGGGATGATTGGACCGTGCCCATCTGTTTGGCATGTGCCCTGGCCCACCCCCCGCAGACCAGCGCCCCCTTCAGAATCCAGATCCACCCCAATGTGGCTCACCTTGAAACTGTGGCTCAGAGCTTTGAGCAGCTGCTCAGGCAACCCAACAACTGTCTTGACACATCTGCAGGTATCACCGTGCCATGTCACACGTTCTGCACGATAGTGCAACATAGCCTATGTGTCTTGACAGCACAGGCAAATCACTCTGACAGCTTCCATGATACAAACACATTGCGGGGTCACCAAGAATTGATTGGCACTCTGATCACTGAATATTAAGCGAAGTCATACATGATCTCTCTGGCAACACTGACTTACCTATGGCTTGCCGTCGATCTGATCACAAATGATTGTGCTCCCAAGCGCCACAGCTATCAGAAAACCTGTGGCCACAAAGAAAGAGGTGCCCATCAAGGACAAATCTCTGGCATGCAGTAAGAGGGCCTTCATCATTGACACTGAGCTGCAGAGTGACCATACTCCGTGCAAGAGTGTTGCAAATTTGTGCAGAGCAGATTGCATGTTGTGTAGTAAGCCAGAGCACTGCTGACTTATGTTGTGCATTGATGACATAATCAAGCTTGTGGCTGTGATGAATGAAGCTCACAGACAAGTGTTGTTTCCTTCAGCGAGGGAGCAAGGGCTGGACACATCAGGGCTGACCGAGACAGCCAATTTTGGCTTGCCTGATGGCAGCCTAGACACTGGAAGCCCCCTGGAACCCTTTGACTGGTCCGCGGCCCCGCCCCTTCCTCAGCCTGACCCCCAGGAAGAACCCCACCTGGAGCCCGGGGAGTGCTCCACAGTCCCTGAAGAGCTGGTGGCATGTCAGCGTGACGCTCCAGAGCCCCTGAAGGTCACCCCTAGCAGATCAGGGTAGGACAGCCTGGGCTGGTGTCACCTTTGCTTTGCTGCAATGATCAGCCTTTCTACTTCTGCTGCAGATTTCAGCGGTGTCCTTTTAGGGGAATGATCTGCATGCGCACATTTTGTAATAGTTGCCATGCCCTGAGCTGTGACTTACACTGGTGTAGATTGACAATCAACCCATGTTTATATGTGCTGGCGTAGATTTATGCCACATCCAGACAGGCCTTTCTGCAGGCAATGAGTTAGCGTGCTCAGTGTTTGCTCAGTGCATGCTCAGTGCATGTTCACCCCATGCTTGTAATGCTCATGACCTCTGCTGATGGAATTTGGTTATGCAGGCACAAAACAGGCCGGGCAGGAGCGGTGCGAGGCCCTGAGTCTGCCCCCCGGGCGCCCCCGGGGGCTCATACCAATGCTGCCAGCAGCAGTGGCAAGACCTACACCAACTCGGATGGGCAGCCATCACAGCTGCTGCCTACTTGCCACAGCTGTGGCGAGGAACTGGCAGATGCAGAAAGGTATGCACCATTGACTGTCTGTTACAGCCTGATCTATGATTGTATGCTGTCACAGCTTTGGTCATACGCAGATGCGCGTTTGCGCAACATGAAACGCGCCGCAGCAAAGCAAGGAAGCAGTACTGGCTTTTGCAGATCGCACGGCACAGCCACGCTGTGTTCTGGTTGTGAGCAGTCAAGAAACCCCAGGCGGCCAAATCGTGCCCAATCTTCACATCCCGAGGACAGTTTCCCCAGCAGCACACACTTCCCCACAACTGTGGCAGGCCGTTCCCTGTATCCTAAGATCCTGAGTGGCAAACGAACCCCACGGAAAAGAAACCTAAGCTCACTGGACCAGGACATGGTGGATACCCCCCAGGAGGCGAGGGGTCATGTCAAGGGGGCTAAGGAAATGTCCAGGGGTGGCAGCACCACTGCCAGAGAGCAACCGAAAGCACGGCGTCTGAATGGTGAGCTTGTGGACATCAACACCTCAAAACTACTGAGTGCTGTCCCTTCAGGCTTCATCACTTGGTCAGCCATCACACCTTCCAAGCTTGCTACACAGACATTCACAGATGATGCCTTGTTGGCAACTACACAATTTGTTTTCTGTGTGCTGCCAGGCAGCGCTTGACACAAGGGACGGATTCCTCACCATACTTTTTAGCTTTGCCTGCCCAGCAAACTTGTTTGCTGTACCACTGAGGCTTCCTAGGTAGTTGCAAGATATCTGATGCGTTGTCAGCAATGCAGGCCTATCATACATACAGTCATGGCATGTTGGGCTCTTGTTGGACCTCACCTCACCTCACCTGCTGCTGTGTAACCCAAGATTGCTGTATGATTCAGAGCATCATTCTTGCTTTCAGCAGGGCTGCGGGAGAACGATGCAGACACATGGTCAGGGGCCAGCGGGGAGCGGCCCCAGGGCCGGGGCCTGGGCAAGCGCCCCTCTGGCAAATGGACCAAGCTGGGGTCAGATGCTGACTCCCCACCTGGCAAGCGGGCCAAGACCCAGGTCCCCGGGGTCAAAGCAGCCAATGGTGAGTGCTGCCTCTACCTACCCATTGATCTGTACACCCTCCCATACCTCCTTCACAGTCGTCCATGATACTTTTGTCAGCCCACTGTGTACACCTGTCAGCCCCTTTTTGCAATTGCTGAAGCCATTGTTGGTCTCTGATCTGCTAGCTCTGGCGACATGTTGGTAGGCCTGTCTGCATGCTGCTCCACTGACCTGTCTGCCTGTATGTCAGCCTGCATGTCCATTTTGAGGTTGATTTGGCTGCCTTTGAAGTGGTATATGTTTTTTTTGGATCATAAGACTTACAAGACTTCTTGGATCATAAGACTTACAAGACTTCTTGGATTTGGGTGGTAGGAAGCATTGTCTGTAATATATGACAACACAACAGCCAGCACAACGTAATCCAGGAAGACCGACTGCGCCACGTGTGCCTCTTGTACCAGCTTTCTATACACTACTTCAAAGGCACTGTGCCACATGTGCCTCTTCTACCAGCTTTCTTCATACTACTTCAAAGGAAGTAGTATGTAGGAAGATAGAAGTTAAGGCACATGTGACAGAACGAGTGTTTGTGATTTTTTAGGTTGTGCTAGCTGTCGAGCTGCCATACATTGTTTGACAGTGCGTCCCACCACACAAACCCAAGACATTGTCAGTCTTCTGATAAAAATCATGAGCTGACACAGGAGGTCACTGCCTGCCTGTTCTTATGCAGACATGCTTCAAGCTTGGTGCCAGACTGCACAGACAGCTGCTGCTTTGTTCACTTGCAATACAGCCTGCCTGCCACACATCACCCTTCTGACCTACCATCCCTGCTTTCACCTGGGTCCGCCTCAGCATGCTGTAGTAGCTGATCTGAGAGAGCTTTTGAGACCGATCCACCTGCAATGTTAGACAAATGGGTGTCACTGCAGGCACCTACATTCCACCTGGTCCAATGCTGAACTCAGCGTCTACCAGATTGGCGTGTCTGGAGGATGTGGAGATAGATGTGAGTCCACCTGGTGCGCCTCAGCACCTCTTCAGGCGGCGTGTCTTTGCTCCCGAGGACAACAGGGATGAGCGCTACCTCACTGCCAGTGATGTCGTCAAGGTCAGCTCTCCCTGTTTCTTGCAGGCACTGGTTTTGACAAGGTCGGCTGTGAAGGGACAATGCATAGTTGTGGAAGATGAGCTACCTTGGGCTGCTTTGTTTCCTCTTTCCCATTTACTGATAGCATCTTCTTGCTATCACTTGCTTGGTGTCCTTTGCTCTGTAGGAAGTTCATGAATTGAGGACATATATCACATGCTGTGCCGCTGCTTATCCGTGATGCTCTGCTGACAATGCCAATTGTTTCAGCAGATACATTAATCTTCTGCACGCTCGTGTCATACAAATGTGGCGAGCAAATAGCTGTGAGATAAGGTGCATCAAGTACGCTGAAGAAATTGCTGTGACCCATTGTGCGCACCGGATATCTGTGTGACTCCAAGCACAGTTCATCGTCTGCTTGCGCATGACAACATGTATCAGTCATTAGTTTCATCAATCATTTGTTTGTGCATATGACAACATGCATCATTAGTCATGCAAGAGCAAAACACGCTGCATGACAATCACAGACATTTTTGTACAGTTCATGCTCTCAGTGGCTTCCCCAACATACTTGATTACACTCTTGCCATTGTTATCACAAATGGAGACCTGCGCATGCAACACACTCACAGTCTTCAAAATATCAACTATCTACCACTTGTTTATACAGCATGACAGAAAGCTCACTGATCACAAGAGGGACTCAAGGCAATTTGAAACACTCTCCTTCTATAGTTGGGGCCCCCAGCGCCATCTGCTACAATATTGGATGCCAGTTTGTGCAACTTGCTGAACACGGACAGGGTGATCGGCCACTCTGTGGGCAATAACTTGTGTGGTATCATCAATGTCATGCCTGGAGATTTGACATCAACAATGATACTCACATTTCCTCATGGCCATGTTCATAAAGTCGCTCAAAGGAATTGCTTTGCCAAAAGCCTCCTCCGGATTCACCTGTGTAGTTTCTTGTTCAAACTGCTCTCGTCTACCCACCGTGAGAAACTCACTTGTTTCCATGTGCTGGTGTGCTGAATGGCACCTCATCTGGCTTGACGCAGGGCTCTGGGTTTGAGACCAATACAAGTGCCAGTAACATCATCGACCGCTGGACGCGTGAGGCGTGTGCCATTATTGTGCGCCACAATAACCGCAACAGCACAGATCTGCCCATGCCGGAGCTGCCCGCCAGGGCCTACTGTGCTGGCATGGCCAGCAGCTGTTATGTGCTCAAGGCTGTGGATGTGGAGATGCTCATGCTGCCCGGTGTTCTCAAGGAAGACCTCAGGTACTTAGTTTGTCTTCACTGTGAAGGAGCGTCCGTGCATTACATGGTCAAGCTGTTGTCCTGTGAACCTGCTGCTCCACTCACTTTCCCTCTGGCTCATGTCTGGCATGTCATCACAGCGTGTTGCCCTGTCAGGCCTGTGTGCATCATCATAGCTCATGTTGTGCATGCAGCCCTCTCCCGTGTTGCCAGGTGCACAATGTATCATGTCTGACAAGGATGATTGCCAGCAGTCCAGTGTCTACCTCTTCACTTGCTGACAGTGCGTCCTACTCACCTCCTGACAACTTGATATACCATATCAGGATTACATAATAGCTGTTTACATTATATATCATACATAATATACACATACATATTCAAAATTAAGTATACATTGTTACTCATGTTTTACAAATATTTGATTGCACCCCTGCAACAAGGCCATGTTTGATTGTGCAGGGACAACCTACAGCGCTTCATCTGCAATGTGTGGCCACGCTCAGCATACCCCACCGCCCGCCCCCTGCCTGCACAGCCCCCGCCCAGAGAGGCCCCCCGACCCAACAGGGCAGGCTCCAGACCGCCCTCTGCGCAGCCACAAGCCCTGCCCAGTGGCAGCAGCAGATTCTCCAGGTGCTTCTTGCAGGATTGCATGAGTGAATGCTGTTACAGACCACATGAACAAGGCTCACAAAAGTTTTATTGACTGGGATACAAAGCTGTGCTTTGTGCGGTGGTCAAGGCTTCTGTTGCACACGTGCACCATTGTTGCAAAATTGTGCAGTCCTGGCTAGCAATCGTCTATGATGCCCTTTTCTTTTGACATGCTTGGCGCTTGCAAACGTATGAGAAGCTTTTTGGACTCACTTTTATTATTGTTGCAGATATGATCCAGAGGCAGACACAGCTGCAAGGGGCAGGGCCAGTGGCAGCAGGGCTGATCCCACATGGGGCAGGGCCAATGCCAGTGGGGCTGGGCAGCAGAGGGTGCTCAGAAGGCGCGACCCCAGAGGTCATGGCAGTGTGAAGGATGCCAGGCGTGACGCATGGAGGGACAAAGACACGGAGCAACTGGGTACAGGTGCAAGTCAAGGTACGCTATACACCATCATTCTTCTCTTGCGTGCATTGTTACAAGTGTGACTGTGACTGTTGGACAACAACAGTGGATCTGTGTGAGCTCTGCGTCGGGAGGAATCCTGTGTTCCAATGTATGTCAATACGGCATGCTGCGCATTTCACAGCAGGCTGTGTGCAAGCAGACTTGGCCTCTATCTCTGCAACAGGCACCACCGCTAATGCTTGCAACCATGCGCAGGTTTGGATGTTCTAGCTGGACTAGCAGAATCTGCCCTCAGTGAAGAAAATGGTGGGTGGGATCTGACTGACCCTCCCCCTCTTGACGTGGAACCCCAGGGCAACGAGGGCCAGGCTCCAGCACCCCAACCCTACTCCCAACCCCGCCCCAAGGCCATGCACAGACCCATCCGTACAATGGTGCATCGTATGATCAGCCAGGGCAGGGGCAAGGGCGCTTCCCAGCACAGCCCCCATCACATGCGCAGGTGCATTATCCTGCTCTTGGCCAGCTGCCTCTACAGGCCCAGCATTCAAGGCAGATCTCCGCGCATGGCCATCAAAGTCAGCAGCCATGGGGATTGCAGCCGCACCCCCAACAGCGCTTTGGGGTAGCGCACTCCCAGGCACAGGTTGCATCCCAAGCTCAATGCGATGAGGCCCAACTGCCAGGGCAGCTTCAGTTACAGCGCCCAGCTGCCTCAGTGTCAGTATCTGATGGAGTCATCAGACCCCAAGCGGTTCGATCCCAGGGCTTTACCCTGCATAGAGGGCATCAACTGGGGCCAGCAGGGCAGTTGCAAACACTCCCTGCCCTGCCCAGTGCAAGCTTGGGACCAACTGCTCCTCAGAGCACGGCTCTGGGACCCAGCGCTTCCCAAGTAACCAGCCCAAGATCCCGGCAAACCCCAGCTCTGGGGTTTCAGCCTGTCAGGCCGGGACCATATAATCCCAAGGGGTCAGCTTTGGGATACCTGCCTGCCCAAAGCGCTGAAAGCAATGGAGCTCAAGCTCCTGAGGCTCTGAGCAGCGACGGCATGCCGGGGCAAGCCGCAACAAGCCCTACTAACAATGGACCACAGCCCTCTGTCCCTGGCCACTTGCCGCAGCAGTATCCTTTGCTGGGAGCATTGCCCAAGGTGCTTGCTCCCCCAGCAGTCTGTCAGTGCATGCCATTACCTGCCCACAATTACTGTGTACGGTACTGTGTAAGGCTGAACAGCCACGTAAAAGCTGTTCCTGGCCTGCCGCAGCTTGTTCAGCCCACGAACTTCTTCGTGGGGCTCCGTAGCTGCAGACAGAGGGTGGTGAACTGAAAAGATGTGCAGTGTCTAGGACCTACTAGCAAACTTTGCATGTGCTGAATGTTGCATTGCAAGGTGCAGGATCTGAACTGGCCGCCGTCCAATGGCTTCGCGGCTCAACTGCATTCTCTGCGCGCAGCACAGTCAGGGCCGCTTGCAGCCGCCCCTGCTACTGCCCCAGGTTGTGGCCCCACTTCCGCCCCTGCATCCGTGTCAGACATCAAGCAGCTGCAGTCTTTCTTGACCTCCCACAAGCCGCCAAACCAGCAGCTTGCTGCTCTGCAAACCAGCCAACCTGCATCCCTGCCCATTTCTTGGGAGGACACAAGGCAGGCAATCAGTCAAGTTAATGCACAGGTCAGCGCTCCTGCTGCAAAGCCAGCCCAGCAGCAAGGGCTGTTTGATGGGGCAGCGCCAGCCACAGCAGGGCCCAATGGGACAATGCAACATGAAGCTGCCAGAAGCAAGGCAGCGCAACATGGTACAGGGCTGAATGGGACTCTCAGGGCAGGTGGCTGCACTGGTGTCGCTGTCAGCAGGCAGCCTGCAGGGCAGGGCCAGGGACAGAGCACAGGGCAGGACAAGCAGCAGTGCTCAGGGCAGGGCCAAGGGCAGTCCCAGGTGAATGTGCAAGACTATGCACCCAAAGAGACAGCCAACCAAGCAACAGAGCAGCCTGCTGCGCAGTCTCAGCAGGCTCAGCAGGGCGCATCATGGTATGTGGAGCAGTTGCCTGGGGGTCAGTGGGTGTGTGTGATGCAAGATGGGGCCAAGCTGACATTGGAGCAGCTTTACTACACGCTTGAGCATGTCGGCAAGAGCCTGCCTGAGGATAAATATGAAGCGCTGAGTATGATGATCAAGCAGCTGACAGACTGTGGGGAAAAGTATGAAGCACGAGCCTGATCAGCAATCAACAAATGAAGTAGAACTGGGGAATGCAGCTGTAGGTGTGTCTTGTTTGGTGTTGTACTTAAGACTGCCAAACACTGTGAGGTACATAGTCTTGTTTGTTCAAGCAGTTTCTAGGGATACAACGTTGAAGTCACATGTGTACAGTTTTGCTTTGTTACACTGTACTTTCAAAAACCAACTTATTCCAAGCAGGCCTCATCAGCGCATTGCGCTCAGAATTGCAGGATTGATCTGCAACTGAAACGATTCATAACAGAAGATTGTAACTGAAAAGCATGATGCATACCTCCTTGTCCTGGTGCAAAACTGCACTACTGTACAGGACCAACATGCTGTTTTTCTTGAAGCCTTGACAGGCAGGCCAGATTTCAGTCTCTGATTCACTTGTGTTCCTGCGCAAATGTGTCCTTCGGTTTTACATCACTACCACGTCAATAGTATAGCCACACTAAAGCGCTTGGTGATAGGCCTAGGTGATATCTGTCAAGATGCAAACGGCTTCTCGTCTTCAAAGTAGGTGATGCCGTGTTGAGGCCACAGTGGCAAGCCAGTTCTCAAACAAAGCAGTTACTGGGGAAACCATTTTGAACTGTAAGCTCAGCAGGTGCTCGATTGCAGGAGCAGGTTTATGCAGTTGGCTTGTGCTGATCAGAAACCAATCAGGTATAGTTTTGATTTGACATATTAGTGCACAGGCTCACATGAATTTCATAGAGTGGCATTTACAATTAGCAGTTCAAGAAACACTCTGCTTTGTGAAAAGAACAGCGTTGTATGCATGCATCTAGGCATGTTTTGCTGCTGACTGTCACACAAGCTAGCATCCTTGCAACACATTCAATTCAGAAGCTATGAACTCAAACTCTACAGCACAAGTATTACAGCACCTAGCGTTGCAACACTGTTGCTGATACCAGACCTGGATGTGCTCTCAAGCCTTGAACAAGCTCTGCCTTTGAGGGAGCGAACCAGCTTGCTTTGCTGAACCTGGACTGCTCACACTGCTACCAGTCATGCACTTGTCCTGAGCCTGAATTGTCACACTCAGCCCAAGTTTGTTGTCCTTGAAGGCAGCCACTCCTCCTCTTCTGAGAGACCCCTCCTTGGACTTTCCCAGGACTTTCTCTCTCTTGATGTCTGAAGCAGGGCTGTTCTCTGCACCAGCCCCTTGTTTGTGTGTCTGGACCACAGGGGCTGTATGACGCAGCCTGGCTGGACTGGCTTCCACAGACCCAGACTCTGCTGCTACACCTGCCTGGGATGATCTTCCTGAATCTTTACTACCACTGGAAGATCCTCTCAAGTCTGGTGCCCCAGCAGATGATGCGCTCACATCAGCACATGATCTAGTTGCAATGTCACCTGATCTGCCGGCAACATCAAACGTCCTGCCTTTTATACCACCACCTAAGGATGATCTACACACCCCAGTGGATGATCTGCCAGCCGTGGATGATCTGCCCACACGCTTAGACACCAGCTGTCGCGCTGAGTCCTGGTTGCTTCTGCTGCTCAATGTCCTCTTTGAGCCCGTCACCTTTGTGCTGCCGATGCTGGCGGCCTTGCCGACCTGCAGCTTGGTGGCTGCCTGTGACGACGTCCGCTGTATTGTTGGACTGGGACTGCGACTGATGCTGGGGCTGTCTGTAGGCGAGGCAGTGTCTACAGGAGCAATGAGGTGACCTCTGTCCCTGTATAACACAGTATGCCATCACAAATTCTGTCAGTGCAAGCGCAATGGCATGCCTCAAGATACTGTTCAGATACTGCAGCCAGGCGAGGTCTGCATGTGCGTAGCATACAGCCATGAGTCAGGGATGATGCAGACAGGCTTCGTTGTACCTACCATCAATAAAGCTGGGCTGACCTTGTGTGTTTGTGTGTGCATCTTTTGTACCTGAAATGCAGCCTACCTTACACCAGACCTGCTAGACTGTGCTTCAGCCCAGAAGGCCCAGAGTAACTATGGAGAAGTGCATGCAGTCAGTGTCTTGCAAAATGCAGCAGAGAACCAGCTTACTGCTGATGCATGACACCAAATTGGCTCTGCAGCGCAGCCAGCTCGCTTTCCAATCTTGTTATGTCAGCCTGCTGCTGCACCACCTGCTGCTGCAGTGCCTCATTGGACTGGCTGCCCTGGTTCACATCTGCACAGTCAAACTGTTTACTCAGCTCTGGGTGCATGAAGTTGATTTCATAAAGCAGGTACGCAGCACATCAAAACGCCAATTCAGACAAATCACAATTGACACAAGTCATGCCAGGGCAGTGATCTCTGGTATGGGTTCATATGAACAGCAGCCAGGGCTTGAGATCATGCAAAGGCAAAGGACAATTCACACAATCATTGCACAGACTTATGGTTCAGGCGGACCACTCAAGCTCTGTTGGGGTCTGAAAACATGTCCTGCTACACAATCGCTGTACAGCATAAACACTTTTGAACATGTGTGAGTTCTGATGCAGACAAACAACGGAATGTGACTCATGATAATGAATAGCTACATTCGCACTTGTTTGCAACCAAAGGGGATTGCTGGTGATATGGCTGATTTGCACACTGCCTTATGTTGTTTCTCAAGTCCACAGCTGTCCTGTCAAGACCAGAAGCCACAACAGGACCTCATACAGTGCGCTTTTCAGAACTATACATGCCTGATCTCAGAAGGAGACAGTACGTGCCTGATCCCAAAAGAAGACACAAATTGAATGACTACACAAATGAACAAGTAAATGAATGGATGGACAAGTGAGGGTATCACTGAGCGAATGCATCACTGAGTGATTGCATCTCCAACACTTTTCTGAGGATGATCATTTTGTTGGTCTATGTTACCGTTTTGTCTGTTTTGTTCACAGATGAAAAGCTGCAATTTAGTAAAATGGGCTAGCTGGCCCCAACGACTGTAAAATGCCTGACTGACGGACTGACTGCATCACTGAGTGAATGATTGTCAAGACCAGCAGCGTACCTTGGGCAGCAGGGCTTGAAGGAGCAGGCGTGAGGGTGAGTGAGGCTGCCAGCAGCTCCTGCAACCCCCCTGCCGACATGCTGCCCAGCAGTGGCGTGGCACTGCGACCAGGACTTGGCATCTGCAGTCATCACAAGCAGGCTTGCGTGATGCTGCAAGTGGGAACTGTGTTGTTTCCCAGTCAAAAGCTGGCCTTGCAGCTGAGGACTAGGCTGAAGCCTCAGACTAGGAGTGGGAAGCTCGCGAAAGGTTCTACTGAGGCCAGAAAAGGTCTCTCAATACCAAACAATTGCATTTCACGTTGTTTCGTGTACTAGGTGCCTGGTGAGCACAAGCACAGACATGTGACGGGCAACATAACTCGAGGTACCTGACCTGCCTGCACATGCTTGTGATGCTTGGAGCTATATGAGCTGATTTGATTCGGGCAAGACAGCAACACATTGGTAGTGCAGGTGTTACTCTGGCATCATTACACAGAAATTTGACTGTCGTTGATTCAGGCATGACAGTGCAGAAGCTGGCCTGTGCGCTTGCGGCAGTCTCTGGCTGAGCAACGCCGCCCTGACTCCCTGAAAGCTCGCCAAGAGGAACATCTGACAAGGGCCGTCTGTGCAGCTGCTCAGGCACGCTTGTATCACCAGCTACCAAAGATCGTCTCACTCCTGCCGCCTTCTGCCCTCCAACTCTGACTGCTGCCTTTCCTGCTGCCCTTTGAAGGTCCTTCTTCCTGTCAATGCTCAAGCTGGCTCTGCCTTTCAGGCTCCCCCTTGATGCCTTCTGCCCCTGCTGGCTTGTTGCAGCCAAGTGTGCTGAGTCTTGCTCTGCTTGCCCAGGAGTCATTGCATCTAGGCTTGAAAGATCTCTGCTACTGGCAGACTGTGGCCTGTCAGCTGCTGGGACCTGCCTTTCGGCTCCGGGTGTTTGCCTTTCAATGGAGCCCTCTCTCTGAAGCTGTGCTTGCACTGCAGACTCTGACAGCTGCTGCCTCTGGAGTTGCGCCTGCAGCTGCATGACTAAGCCATGCAATGAAGCAATGGCATTGTCACGCTTTGCCAGCTCAGCAGACTGTGTCTGTTTGAACGCTAGCAGGCTGTCCACCACTGCTTGTGTCTGAGCGTATCTCGCAGCCTCGACCTGAGTGGCCCTTGCTGACTCAGCCTGGACTGCTCTCAGTGCCTCAGTGCTGTGTGCCTCAACCTTTGTCACCTTCTCCTGCAGCTTCTGCACTGCCTGCAAACAGTGAGTTGCTATTGCAAGACCAACACAACACAGTGACCATAGAGGTGACATGTCTGGCGTGTTTTGGTCTTTGCACATTGTTTCTACTGCTAAGACCTGAAGACACTACATATATGGGCAGTATAGCTATCCTTGCCTCTGTGTGGTACTGAGCACAAGACCAGCAGCATCATCATTGCTTTGCTTTGACATTGCCTTGCATACCATTTGCGTCAACCACACAGCATGACACATTATCTGAGATGTGACACATGTCAGTCTGGCTTATCTTCCCTCCTGGGCTGTTATTGAAGCTAGGCATTATTGACAACATCTTTTCCCTCAAACACGCAATGACACCAAGAAAAAGCAGGATGAACAGCAGAGGTATGAGCACCACCTGCTCCTGTGCTCGCTGCCAGGGCAGGGCAGGCCCCTTCCTGCCCTTCATCTGCTCCATGACCTGCCCTAGATCAGTCACCTCCTGCTGCAGTTTGCCCTGTCCGGATTCCAACCCAGTCACCTGCTTCTGCATGTTCCTCAGTGCTGCCTTGATCTGATTCTGGCCTGAACTG
>JAABUO010001311.1_pt1 | contig 33254 bp, 30 predicted proteins | sample 5559291 | NCBI WGS metagenome assembly JAABUO01 (sample SAMN10711878, study PRJNA513372) | rock metagenome | isolation source: Antarctica rocks | place: Antarctica: Victoria Land, Finger Mt sud | reverse complement strand
CTTCACGCGGACAAGATCCTTGGTGAGCTGGAGCTTGGCGGTTCGGCCTTCGGAGATGTGGTTTCGGGCTGACGAGTTCCCTTCCCCGCGCTTTGTTGTGGCTGCCTTCCTCTTCTCGATCTTGGCTTTTGCCTGAAGCGCAACGTCCGTCCAAAGGAAATCTTCTGGTGTTATTCTCTTCACACTGCCCGCCTCCTACGCGGGTAAATTTGTGCCAGAAAGCCCTTCACGATGCGAACGTGAGGGGCTTTTTATTGCTGGTAGGTTACACGATAAACTGGGCATCAGTGGTCCTCCTCCTCTGGGTGGACTCTGGCGGGGAATCCAAGTGGGTGGTTTGGGGTGGTCTCCCTGAACCACCTATCCGCTTGCCTGAGTCCCCTCAGCCTGCTATTGAACCTTCGGCTTGTTCTGGCTAACCCAATCGGCCAACAGACGCTCGGTGAGGTCAGACATGTCCTCTCCGGTGCGCATCTTCTTCAGCAGCGATGAAGCATCGGTGTGCGTGTCGATATTGAGAATGAGGGTGTAGCCCTTCATGTTCGGGTCCTTGGACTTTGCAAGGGCCTTTGCGCGGGTGTCTGACGGCTGCGGTGCAGCCGTAGCCGCTGAGCGAGCTGCGGATCGCGGTTGCGACGGCAACTCGACTGGTTTGGACTGTGCCGGCTCGGTGCGAGTGGCTAGGAAACCCTCGTACTTGTTCTTTGCGTTAGCGGCCATGGTTCAACACCTCGTGTGCAACGGTTTGGTAAGCAGCCGACGCTCGTTCGGCGCGTGGCTGGTCCTTGCTCGATAGAGCGAGGTTGTTTACGGTGGTGCCCATCTCGAAGGCTTTATCGAAGACTTTGAGCCGGGGAATATCGACAGAGAACATGGGAACTCCTTCGCTCAGCAGGGCGGCGCGAAGCGCCGGTCCCTCTGGCTCTGGCGGCGGCGGAACCCGCGTCAGCAAGACACGGAAGCTCTCGCCTCCCATCTTCCGAAGCGTGTTGATCGTGAGGGCAAGCCCGTCATTGTCGATACCCGCTGGCACGGCTGGAATGATGAGAAGGTCGCTTCCCCGCATTAGTGCGCTCAACTCGTCTTCAGAAGGCCGCTGCCCGGTGTCGATCACGGTGTGTTCGTAGTTCCTCGATAGCTTCGCGCCCTCCTCCACACTGGCTATCCTGAACGGAAAGCCCTTCCCTTTCTGGCTCCATGCAGTGGCGCTTCGGGTGTCGTCGCCGTCGAGTAGGAGCGTGGGTGCCTGGAGCTGGAGACAGGCGGCAAGGTGGACCGCGGTTGTCGTCTTTCCCACTCCTCCCTTGATATTGGCGATGGCAATTATCATGTTTATCCTTTTACCATTGTAGCGGTTCAGACGCTTATGAGGGTATCGGTTCGGGTTCCGATCCCCCCGATTGGTCGATCGAACATAGACGTGAATGTCTATAACCGGCGGCATAGCCGGGAGTGTCTGTGTCGGCCCGGTCCGTGGGGGAGGCCTAAGCGTCTGGCACTGGAAGGGCATAGGCAAGCCGATCCCTTCCCTGCCGCACCCTGATAGGCCGGTTCTCCTCGGTGCGGGCCAGCTTCCCGATGCGCTGCAGCTCCTCGGGAGTGAGTTGGTCGGATGTCCACGTAATGGCCGCCGAACAGGTTCCAGTCGTGCGTACCGATTCGTGCACCGGAATGGACCAGGAAATGAGCAAGGTTGCTTCCAGTGAGCCGGACAGTCGAGACGATGCAAGGGGGTGGCCCTCGAAATATCCTTTCCACACCATCACGTCGGCCTTGGTGGTCTTGCTGCCTATGCCTCTGGCCGATGCTCCCACCTGGGTGAAGTGATCGCCCCATCGGGCGGTCATGGCAGCACCTCCGGCGTCTCGGCGGGCGCGACGCCGGAGGTGCTGCTCTTACCCTTCCGGCGTTCGTGCGGACGGGACCACGGACCTGCACGGCGGACGAACTCGTGAATGGCGGCGTCCAGCTTCAATCGCGCCTGATGCAAGTCGTACAGGTCATAGCAGCCCTTGCATCCGCCCTTGATGCCACCCCTGCCGTCTTTCTCAGGGTTATAGCGAGGGTGTCGGTCGCACTTGGCCGTAACCCGCTCCCGAATCATTTGTCTGTAGGTCAACTTCAACATGATGGTTCTCCTCTCCGGGGTAGAGCGGAGGCCGGGTTCTCCGGCCTCACGCGGGTTTTAGGCTTTGGCTGTCTTAGCGGTCGGCTTCTTTGCTGTGGACTTAGCGGTTGCGGCGGGTTTGGTCGTTTGGTTCGGAAGGGCTTTAGCGGTGGTCTTCGCGGGCTTCTTCGCCTTGCTCGGACTGACGGTCTTCTTCGGTTGTGGCGGAACGAAGGCAGCTTCAGCCTCGGTCAGAAAGTCGATCTCCTTCTCGCTAGGGATAGGGGTGTGGCCGGTGAGGACGAGACGGAGAGCAAAGCCGGTGAGCTTGTCGTCTGCCAGTTTGTCGAGCGTGGAAAGCAAAATCTCTTCTGCGGTTAGCTGGTTGGTCTGTTCGTCCGTATCGAAAAACTCGGCTACGTCGTCGGCGAAGGTGTAGGGGTCGATGTTGGCGAGGGCGCGAAGAAAGGTCCTCAGTTGCGCTGCACTGAACGTAGCTGGGGCGCTCTCGATGATGCGGTCAAGCTTGGCTGTGCGGGCCTTGTGTAACTTCGCCTTCCGGGCGATCTCGGCGTCATGCTCCTTCTGTCGCCTGTCGCTCTCAAGCCGCTGTTGCTCGGCCCGCCGTGCCTGTTCTTTCTCCTCCGCCTTCCGTGCCTGTTCGTTCTCGGGATGGGAGGCCGGTGTCGCTGGTGGTGCCGGATTCTGGGCCTCTAGCTTCCTTCCCGCGAGTGCGTGGTGAACGGGGCATTTGTTATCCGCGCATACGGTGAAGGTGGTGCCGACAAAACGACCGCAAACGATGATGGCGGGTTTAGCGGTGGCGCATGGCGGGGCTGGTTCCGCGTCGGGGTTTTCCGCTGGGGCGTCGATCTCGCGGAAGACTCCACGCTGCACAGCGTGAGGCCATAACTCCCGTGCGCTGCTGTAGCCGTTCACGATCTGCACAAGCTCCGGTCGGGCTGCAATCTCGCGGTGAAGGTGAGCGTCGATCTTGTTGTGGTAGCAGGGGGCGTCAAGGCATTGATCGCCCTGAACGTCGGCAAACAGTGTGGTGTTGTACCCGCTGCGGCGGGGGCATGTGACGCAAGCTCCGGCATCGGGTCTGAGCGTCGGGTCTTCGCGGTCGAACGGAGCATCCTCAAGGGAGAGGTAAAGGTGGCTGGTAATCCAAGCTGCAAGATGCTTCGCCGGTAGAAGGTGTGGCTCGGTCTCGCCGTACTCCTTTTTCCAGCACTGCTCGAACGCTGCCGCCTGGCTGCTCTGGGGAAGACGGGCGATAAGGTTGGCGTGGCTGGCGGTGATCTTCTCTTGTTGGAACGCCTGGGCCACCTCGGGCGCAAGCTGTAGCAGGGCGAGACGCGCATAGATGTGGCTCTGGCTCTTACCGCACTTTTCAGCAAGTGCGGCCACGTCGTAGCCGGGTAGGTCTAAGAGTCGCTGATACCCTGTGGCCTCCTCGTAAGGGTGTACATCCTGCCGCTGGCTGTTCTCGATGATCTGGACTTCAAGCGTTTGCTCGTCGGTCAAGTCGAGAATGCGGACGGGCAGCTCGGCCAGCTCCGCGATCTGCGCGGCGCGGAACCGTCGTGCTCCCGCAACGATCTCGAAACCATCGCTGTTGGGACGCACGGTGATGGGCTGGATGAGACCGTGGCTGCGTAAGCTCTCGGCAAGCTCCACCAACTTGCGCGGCTCGAAGGTGCGGCGGGGGTTGGTAGACGACTCGTGAAGCATGGAAAGGGGAAGGGTCTGGTAGCCTGTGGCGATGATTGCTGCGGTGCTCATGGTCTCGATCTCCTGATGGGTGTGCGCATCGTGGCGGTTGTGGGCGGTGTTATCAGCACCTCCCCGTGCTGGCTTAGCGTTCTAAGCCGCAAGCGGCAGGGGAACGGGGGAGTTGGCTTCCCCGCTTTCCCCTTCCGTCGATTCCTCACCCTCCTCCTCGAAGGCGTATCCGACAATGGCGTCTGTTGCTTTCTGGGCTGCTGACGCGGCGGTGATGATGAGGCGGCTGTCGCCCTGTAGAGCCGCAATCCAGTGCTGGATGTACGCGGTGGCGTTCTGTTCTGTGCGCTCGTTGGTGATCCCGGCGATAGCGCAAAGGAAGCTGCTGCCGACCTCTGCCACTAGCTCCTCTTTGCTGTACAGGTCGTCGCCGAATTTCGCCCCAAAGGTGCGGTTTAGGCGGCTCTCGTGGCCGGTGCTGTGGACCAACTCATGAAACAAAGTCGCGTAGTAGTGGGGCGCATCCACAAAGCGGTTGCGGGTCGGCATGTGGACGGTATCAGTCCGGGGTCGGTAGTAGGCGCGGCCCTCGTGCGCGTTATCCAGCTCAAGGCCGGGGCGGTTCGTCCATCCGGTAACGATGGCTTCGCAGCGTTCGTCCTGGGCAACCTCGGGGAGATTGCAAACCGTCTCGGGAACCTTCAACCCGTCGCACTGCTCCACGTTGAACACGGTGTAAGCGCGACAGAAAAAGCTCTTGTGCTCTTTTTCGCCCTTAGCCTCAGTCTTAACGGGCTTAGTGGTCTTCGGGTAACGCTTGCCAATCTTCCAGAAAAGGATCTGAGTTCCCTTCTCTCCCTTCCGAACGGTCCCGCCTAGCTCCTGTGCCTGTTTGTACGTCAGCCAATATTGCGACGTGTAAGCGCTCGACCAAAGGATGAGGATGTTTGCGCCCCGGTATGGTGTGCCGGTGCAGAAGTTCCGGGGGAATGGATCGTTGCTCCCGGTCCCCTTCCAAGGCTTGGCCCACGGAATGACACCAGCTTTCAGCGATTCGATAATCCGGGCGGTTACGGTCTCGTATGGATTGGTCATTGGTCTGGTCTCCTCTGGTAGGGCGGGATCTCTAATCCCTCCCTTTGGTAATCATTATAACATTATAAGTGGATAGACCGCCAAGTACTTATACATTTATGTTTATTCTCGGAACGGGGAGTGGATGGGCAGCAAAAAGGCGACCCCTTTTCGAGTCGCCTTCTCTGTGGTCCTTTGGGCCATGAATGCTATGCGTCTTCGTTGGCGTCGCTGATCTCTTCCGCCTGGCTGTAGTCGATCTTCAGGATGGTGTTTGCCTTGACGGCCCACGTCTTATGCTCGGCCCCATTCTGGTCCTTGTACGTCCCAGTCTGAACTCTGCCCTCGACCTCGACCGGAGTTCCCTTCTTCAGTGTCCCGGCGAACTTGGTGCGTGGTCCCCAGACCTCTACATCGTGCCAATGGGTGCGCTTGTGCTCAACCTTCTTGTCGTCGGTCCACTTCTCATTGACTGCTACGCTGAAGGTGACAACTGTGCCGCTGTTGGTGGTTTTGGTCTCGGCATCTTTGCCGACATTGCCGATGAAGCGGAAGCTATTTCTCGCGTCGTACATGGTTGATCTCCTCTGGTAGGGGGTATTACCTCTCCCTGGTTATCATTATAGCATGGTAAACATATAAGCCGTCAAGTGTTTATCAAGATTGTTCCTCTCTTTTCGGCGTAGCAGCTCAATGGCCTCGGGCCAATGGTTGTTGCTTGTTTTTGGTGTTGAAGTTCCCCCATCATGCCCTGCCTAATAGCGAGCTTTTCCGGGTGCCGGGGGCTGTCAAGGACGGCGAAGCCGCCCCGAGGGGGGCGACGAAGCGAAGCCCGGAACGAAGTGAGGACTAGAGCTGCAGGAGATGCTTGAGAGCCCCCGGCAGCCGGGGTACTTTCGCGTCAGGCAGAGCATGATGTGTCTGTGAGAGGCGGCGAAGCCGACCAGGAAGGGTGCGCAGCACGATGGCCGGGGCATTGCGGGGTGTCCCCGCAGAGGGGGTGGCGGAAGACAGCGGCTATCGCTGGCTGGAGACAGGGGGAGACCTCCCCCACCACGGTTGCTGCTCCACTCGTTCTGCTGCTTGCTGTGCTTCAATTGCCTCCAACTCCGCGAACATTGATGGAAAATCGGGAAGGGAAGTGAGCGAAGCTGGGCACGAAGGTGTGTTCGGACAAGCGACCGCATCTTCCTCTGGAGCTTTGGCTAAAGGTCGGTCGCCCAATTGATGCTCGCAGTGAGGTCCTTTACCTGCGCGAACGCCTTATCGTTCGTCACCAGAACGGCTCCGGTCACAATCGCGTGGGCAGCAATCATCGTGTCCATGTTTCCAAGACTCATCCCGGCCTTTTCGAGCTTGGCCCGGAGTCGCCCGTAGGCGTCGGCTTCGGGGCGGCCCCAAGGCAAGACTTGGATGCTGGCGAGAAAGCCGTCCATAAGGGTTTTGAGGGCGGTCGCGTCGGGCTTCTTAGAAAGACCGTAGCGGATTTCAGCTTCAGTGATGGCCGAGACGCAAGCGACCTCATCGCTTTTCAGGGCCAGCAATCGAGCACTTGCAACAAGCGAGCGGCCCCTAACGATGTAGCTGACCATGTTGGTATCAAGCATGTAGGTGAAGATCACAGTTCGGGTCTTTCCGGTGGTGGTTCTTGCGCGTGGGCGCGTTCAGCAGGAGAGAGAAAGTCTTCAGGAATGCTCAACTTGTGGAGGGCAGCCAAGATCTCCTGCAAACTCCCGGGGGATTGTGAGAGGATCACGTCACCGTTTTTTGCGTCGCGGCGGATATAAACCTCGTTGCTGGAAAAGCGGAACTCAGCTGGAATACGAACGGCCTGACTTCTTCCGCTCATGAAGACTTTGGCCTTTTCGAGCTGTGCCATCTCATCACCTCTGCTATCTATCATGCTACAGTACACCCAAACTGTCAAGCTGTTATACGCTTATACGGACGCCAGTTTAGCAGGTCGGAACTTCTCAGATCCGCCGCCCCTCTGTTTTGGTGATTGCTGTGGCGGGAGCTTCACCCCCGCGGCCAGGAGCAGACGGCTCTCGACTTCCGCTGGAGAGCCGCTGAGGCCAGGCCGGTACCGCTCTTTACGGAGATCCAGGGCAGGGAAGTAGGTCGACCCGCAGTCGGCTATAAGCTGCCACGCCGTTTTATCCTAGGCAAGATGGAAACCAAGCTCCAGCCGTGCCGCATCTGCAAGGAACTCGAAGCCTCCCTCCACGCGGCCCAGCAGCCGGACCCTCCCGCTCTCGTGCTCGGCCTGACGGAGGCGGGGCGGCGGAACCGGGATCACCAGAGGCAAGAGCTCGTTGAAAGAATCGAGAATCTACGGGAAAAGCATAGAAGATCCTGCTGGGAGGCGGTAAGGGATTAATGCGCGATCGCGCATTTATGCTCTTCTCTTTGGACCGCGATTACCCACGACAATGTCTATTGTCAGGGTTCTCAGAATACGCATACTGTCTGCTTCTATCGGGAGTCTGTTCCCTTCGAGACCTAAAAGGGAGCATTGTTCGGTTTTTCCAGGTTGGCAGACAAATTGCTCCATAACTACGTAGTTGGGTCCTTATCAGCACAGATCGCCTATCGATGGGCTTCTTAGCTGTTCCCCTTCTCCGGCCAAGTCTAGCTTCTCGTTGCCTCGTTACCGTATAGGGAGGAATTCTCTTCCTTACACGGGTTGCAAGTCTATCTGCTGTGTTGGTTCGTTCTCTCAAGAGGGTTATGTCACTTATCCGCGGATACAGGTCTGTTCTTTTTCTCGTCGTACTCTCGCTTGGCTCGGCTGGTACCCGGGCGCAGAAGCCGCTCGTTCCCCGTCAGTCCCCTGCCAGTACCGAGTACACGCTCGGCCCCGGCGATCAGGTCGTCGTTCGCGTCGTCGACCTGGAGGAGTTCACCGATCGGTCTGTCCGCATTGATCCGAATGGGTTTGTCGATCTTCCCATGGTTGGCAGAATCCAGGCCAGTGGCCTCACCATAGACCAGTTCAAGGATACCCTCAGCTCCAAGCTCAGCCGCTACATTAATGCTCCGCAGGTGACGCTGAATCTCTCGGAGAATCAGAACCAGACGGTCTCGGTCTTGGGCTCGGTGAACTCCCCCGGCATCCATCCGCTTCCGGGCCCTCGTCGTCTCCTCGATGTCCTCTCGCTCGCCGGCGGCTCCAAGCCCGATGCGGGATCGCGGGTCATCCTCACCCGCCAGATGAAATGGGGCGCGCTCCCCGTTACAGGCTCCAAGGTCGACGGCACGGGGGAGTTCAGCACAGTGTCGCTCTCGCTCGACGACCTCCTGACCGCGGCCACTCCGTCGGAAAACATTTTCATCCGGCCTGGCGATGTGGTTTCCATTCCCAAAGCGGACATCGTCTACGTCGTCGGAGATGTCAAAAGGGCCGGCGGATTCCCGCTTTCGTCGCACCCCACTATTTCCATTCTCCAAGCCCTGTCCCTCGCCGAGGGACTCGACCACGACGCCTCTCCCAATCGTGCCCGGATTCTTCGACCCAGCCCCGGGGGGGACGGCAAGCCGAAAGAGATTCCGGTGGATATCTCTAAGATCCTCGCGGGGAAGAATCCCGATGTTCCCCTCTTTGCCAACGACGTCCTCTTTATCCCGAACAGTGCCGTCAAATCCGGTTCGCGGCGCACGGCCGAAGCCATCCTGCAGGCAGCCACAGGTATCGCCGTCTACCGTCGTTGACGGCCGATCAGATCGATGGATTCGCCGAACAGCTCGAAAACTTTGCTTCTCAAGGGAAATCGCATGAATGACCGATTACAGCTCGACCCCAACGCGAGACACGTATCACCGATGCCCACCCCTCTGGATCGCAGCAGCTACGCCGATCCTACCGGCCAGCCGGAGCGCCAGGACCGCAGCTCAAATCTGCTGCTTGACTACTTCCGTACCCTCACGCGCTTCCGCTCAGTGATTGCCCTGTGCGCGGTCCTCGGACTTCTGGCGAGCCTGCTCTTGAACCTCACTACCCTTCCAACCTACCGCGCCCGGACATCGCTCGACATCCAGAACCTCAACGGTAACTTCATGAACATGAACACCCTCTCGCCCACTGGCGGCGCCGAGAGCTCTTCAACCGAGACCTACGTTCAGACCCAGATCAAGCTGCTGCAAAGCGACACCCTCCTCGACCGCACTGTCACCCGCCTCCAATCCGAGCCGCACCCCACCTTTATCGAGCGGGACGACCTCGTCTCCCAGCTCAAGCGCACGCTCCACATCTCGCGCGGCGAGCCCCTGGCCTACCAGACCCTGATTGAAGACGCCGCCCGCCAGGTCAAGGTCAAACCGCTCGGCGTCACCCGCCTCGTCGAGATCACCTGTGATTCGTGGAACGCGGCCTTCTCCGCCAAGTTCTGCAACACGCTCACCCAGGAGTTCAAGGACGAAGACCTCGAGGTTCGCAGCACCGAGGCCCAGCGAACCAGCGACTGGCTTACTCGGCAGGTAGCCGATGTCCGCCTCAAGGCGGAGGAGTCGCAGAAGAAGCTCGAAGCCGCAACCGGCGGCAACGGCTTGGTCCTCAGCCAGGAGAGCAACAGCGTCGGCGAGGACCGACTGCGCCAGATGCAGGCCGAGTTGGTCAAGGCGCAGGCCGATCGCATGGAAAAGGAGGCCCAGACCGGCGTGGCCGGCTCCGCCTCGCCGGCCTCTCTTCCCAGCGTCCTGGATAACCCGGCATACCGGCAGTTGCAGGGGCAGCTTGCCGATCTGGAGAACAAGGTAGCCGAGATCGTCCCTCCACTCACGGAGGAGAATCCCAAGGTCATCCACCTCCGCTCCCAGATCAAGGAAGTTCAGGCCGAGATGGCCGCCGAGCGCAACACCAGCACCAGCCGCATGAGTAACGAGTTCGAGGCCGCGCGCCACCGCGAAGCCCTGCTCCGCGCCGCCTACAACGCCCAGATGCAGAGCGTCTCCACCGACCTCGGCCAGGCGTCCAAGGTCAACCTGCTCCGGCGTGAGGTCGACAGCGAGCAGCAGCTCTACCAGACCCTCCTCGGGCGCGCCAAGGAAGCCGGCTTCGCCTCCGCCATGCAGGCGACCACCATCCGTATCGTCGACACCGCGCGCAGCCCCAAGATCCCCGTCTCTCCCCGCCGCGTGCCTGCGGCCGGAATTGGTCTCCTCCTTGGTTCAGCCTTCGGAATCGGCCTCGCCTTCTTCAAGGACCGCAGCTCCGAGGTCTTCCGTCTTCCCGGCGATGCGCCCCGTTACCTCAACGTCCAGGAGCTCGGCGTCATCCCCACCGCCGACACCGGGCAGCGCAAATCCGTCGTCGCGTCCATCAACGCAGCGCGCTCGCTGGTTCGCGAGCCCGAGCCCGACATCTCCCAGGGCAACGCCCTCGCCATCGCCCGCTGGGGGGATCACTTCTCGATCGTCGCCGAGGCCTATCGCAACACCACCTTCTCCCTCCTGCTCTCGGAAGCCGCCACCCGCCGCGCCCGCGTCTACGTGGTCTCGAGCCCCAACGCCGGCGAGGGCAAGACCACCGTCACCTCCAACCTCGGCGTTGCTCTCAGCCAGTCCAAGCGCCGCGTCCTCCTGATCGACGCCGACCTCCGTAAACCGGGCCTGCATCGGGCCCTCAACATGCCCAATGAGATCGGTCTCCGCAACCTTCTGCGCGAGGAGGTCGACCACGAAAAGGCGCCCCTCACCGACTTCTGCAGGCCCACAAAGATCCCGAACCTCTCTCTCCTCTCCTCCGGCACCGGATCCGAGGAGGTCGTCGAACTCCTCCACTCTCCCCTGGTCGGCGATCTGCTGGCGCGTCTCTCCCGTGAGTTCGACATGATCCTCGTCGACACGCCGCCCATGCTCCACATGGCCGATGCCCGCATCGTCGCCCGCCAGGCCGACGGCGCCATCCTCGTCCTCCGCGCCGCCAGCACCAGCCGCGAAGAGGCCGAAGACGCGCGCAATCTCTTCGATCACGACCGCGTTCGGCTGGTCGGCACTATCCTCAACCGCTTCGATCCCTCAGCCGAAGGCCGCAGTGGCTACTACTCCTCCTACTACCGCTACAAGCAGCAGATCGAAGCCAACGAAAAGGCTATGGTCGGCTGATGAATTCGACCGCCCTTTCAGACCCGGCAGTCAGCGACTCCCTGATTCCAGAGCCCCAGCTCCCCGAACGTGAAGCTCCTGGATCAGGCACCCCTGGAACAGGGATTGCTGGATCAGGGATTGCTGGATCAGGGATTCCTGGATCAGGCATCCCAGGCCCCCATTCTCCCGTCCCCAGCCACGTCGCGAAACACCTCATCAGCGGAACCTCCGCGCTCGGCCTCGGCATCGTCATCGAGCGTGGCATGGGCTTCGCCGCCAACGTGCTCGCCGCCCGTCTCGGTGGTCTGGCGACCTTCGGCGCCTACTCCCTCGCCATCAGCACGGCGAACAACATCTCCACCTACGCCGCCGGCCAGATCGGCTCCACCGCGGCGCGCTTCTCCGGCAAATACCAGTACGGCACACCCGGCTACACCACCCTTGCCCGTGCGCTCGCCATCGTCTCCCTTGCCTCCGCCCTCGTGGGGGTCGTCGGCCTTTGGTTCTGCGCCACCCCTATCGCCCATCTACTCGGAAAGACCAGTCTGACCGGCCTCCTTCGCTGGGCCGCGATCTCCGCCGCCGGCATCATCGTCCTCGAGTGTGCCCGCGGCTTCTTCGTCGGCCAGCGTCGTCTCGCAGCCCTCGTCCTGCTCTCTCTCCTCGTCGGCATCGGCATGGTCTCGCTGCTTCCATTGGCCGCCGCCATGCACAGCCCCATTCGCATGATCGTCTCCCAAGGTGTGATCACCACCACCGCCGTCGTCGTCTGTCTCCTGCTCGCGCGGCCTCTGGGCCTGTTCGCCCCTTCCACACCCCTGCCCGCTCTCCCGCTCGGTCCCATCCTCCGCGAGGTCTGGTCTTTCGGCTTCGTGCAGCTCGCCGGGCTCATCGGCGCCAACCTCGCCGGCTGGTGGCTAACTACCCTCGTCGCCCGCGCCGATACCTCGCTCGTCCAAATGAGCTTCTTCGCCGTCGCCAGCCAGCTCCGCAACCTCGTCGGACTCGTTCCCGGCCTGCTTACCGAGAGCAGCTATGCCATCATGGCCGACCCCGAGGGCGAAGCCGCCAAGACCCCGCATCACGTCATGGCGCTCTGCACCTACGCCGCTACATTTGCCTCTCTTCTGCTTGCCTCGCTCGGCATCGTCATCATGCCCTGGGCGCTCTCTCTGCTCTGGGGGCATACCTACAGCGCAGGCGCCGTGACCGCCGCCATCGGCCTCGCCATCGCGGTCATGCACATGGGCAACGCCCCCGCTGCCGCCCGCCTTTCGATCGTCTCCATCCGTCTCACCGGTCTCCTCAATACCGTCTGGGCCATTGTCGTCGCCCTGGCCGCCAGCGTCTTTCTGCTGCACGGCGGAAACGCCGCCATCGGCATGCTGATCTACTTCTGCGCCCACATCCTCGCCGCCAGCCTCGTTCTCCTGGTGCTCGCCCGCGAGGACTCCGTCCCTAGAGGGATGACCTCCGTCCTCGCGCTGGGCGTCACTTCGACCTCCGCTCTGGTCGCCCTGGCCTTCTTTCGCGCCTCTCATCCGTCGCTCACCGGCACCGCCACCCTTGCCATGGCGGCGTTCGCCATCTTGTCCATCTCGATACTTTTCTTCCTCGGCAAACAGCATCACTGGCTCCCAACCCCCGCCGCTGCTCACCGCGCTTTAAGGTTCATCAGCTCTGCGGTCAGCCGCATCCTCCATCGGCGAGGTATCCATGCGGTCTGAACCGGCGCTCACCTCAAGTTTGGCCACCAGTTTGCAGTTCAAATACCGAGCAGCGCCTCCACCATCCACCACGTCTCCAGCACTCATCACCCGCAGCTCTGCTGTTTAGCGACACACCAACTCACTCTGCCATGGCCACCGCCCTGACCCAACCCGATCTCGCTCCTTCCACCACCGCCCCCCCGCACTCCCGCAAGGCCGTGGTGGTCCAGAGCGGCGCACGAGATGCCTACCAGGTCGCGCGCGCTCTCGCGGACGCGGGCATGCTCGAGGCACTCGTCACCGACCTCTTCTGGCCCTCGGATCGTCCCTGGGCCCAGGATCTCGGGACCCGCCTCCCCCCGACCCTCCGCTCCATGCTCGCGCAGCGCAGCGAGCCCCATCTCCCCTCTTCGCTCGTCCATCCGTGCACCCTGTCCGGCCTTGCCGCACTTCTGCTCGACAAACTTCCTCACACGCCTTTGCCCCTTCGCCGCCGCGTCACCCGCTCCACCGACGCCACCCTCGGTCGCACCGCCGGTCGCCTCGCCGATCGCACCGGCGCTGGCCTCCTCAGCTACAGCTACTACGGCTACGACGCCTTCTCCCACTACCCGCATCCTGGCATACTGTTCCAACTCCACCCTCACCCCGCCAGCATGCGCCGCATCCTCACCCGGGAGCTCGACGCTCATCCGGACTGCGCCGGCTCCCTCCGCCAGGAGTGGGAGCTCGCCCTCCCCGAGCAGGACTTCCAGCACCTCGTTCGCGAGACGGCCATGGCCGCACACTTTTTGGCCGCTTCCTCTTTTACCCGCTCCACCCTGGTCGAACACGGCGCTGCCCCCGGCTCCGTGACCGTGGTTCCGTACGGCGTCGACTCCACCCGCTTCACGCCCGCGCCCTACCGCCGGCCGAATACCTCCGGCCCGCTTCGTCTCCTGTTCGTCGGCCGCATCAACCAGCGGAAAGGCATCAAGTACCTCCTCGAAGCGCTGCGCCTGCTCGGCACTCGAAACGTCCATCTCACCATCTGCGGCCGCGTGGTCGACTCGCTCGAGCTCTTCAAGCCCTTCGCCTCGCAGGTGGACATCCGCCCCGACGTCAGCGCGCAGGAGCTCGTCACGCAATACCAGTCCGCCGACCTCTTCGTCTTTCCCTCTGTCGCCGAGGGCTTCGGTCAGGTTCTGCTCGAATCCCTTTCGAGCGGCCTCCCTATCCTCTCCACCACCCACACCGCCGCTCCCGACCTAATCGAACACGGCCGGGAGGGCTTCGTCGTCGAACCGCGCCGTCCGGATCTTCTGGCCGCGCACATTGACTGGGCTCTCACCCATCGCTCCGACCTCGCCCACATGGGCCGCCAAGCCCGCCTCCGCGCCGAGGAGTTCACCTGGGCTCGCTTCCGCTCCGGCATCGTCTCCGCCGTGGGCAGCTTTCTTGCGTCCGACGATAGCGCCGGGAAGTCGAGCCGGGCCCATGTTTGAGCTCCTCCTCTTCCTCGCCGTCGCCATCGCGCTGGTCGGCGTCCTCTGCGCGCTCGATGGCAGCCGCGACGTCTTCCACCCGCTGGTCTTCATCGGCCCCATGCTCGCCTTCCTCTACGGCTGGATGCCCTGGAAGCTATTCTCAAGCGGCGGCCTCGCGCAGTTCCTCGACACCGATCAGCTCACGCACGTCCAGACCCTCAACATCCTCGGTATCCTCGCCTTCGTCCTTGCCTGCCTCGCCGCCGGCGTTCGTCTCCGGTCGCGGCGCCGCGCGGAGGTCGATCGGCTCTCCCCCATCGCCTGTCGCCGCCTGCTCTTTGGTGCCGCCATCGCCGGCACCATCGGCCTCGTCTGCTGGGGCATCGCCATCCTCAACGTCGGCGGCTTCGTCAACGCCTACAGCGCCTCCTACTCCGGCGGCTGGGACGATAGCGGCTACGTGCGCGACGGCAGCCTCCTCCTCCTCACCGGCGTCCTGCTCGCCATCACCACGCTCTCGGCCGGCGGTCCGCGGGTCCCCGGCCTCATCCTCATCGGCCTCTACGGCCTCCCCTGGCTCTCGCAGGCCCTGCTCATGGCTCGTCGCGGACCGACCTTTGCCTTCGCCCTCATCGTCCTCATGGGCTGGTACATCAACCGCAGAAAGCGACCGCCGATCCTGGCCGTCGGCGCCCTCGGCCTCTGCCTCGGTTGGCTTGTGCTCTTTCTGGTTACAAATCGAAACAACATCTATCTCGGCTCCAGCTTCGAGCTCTCGACCGACGTCGGCAACATCGTCGAAAAGCCTGACACCGGCAATGAGTACATCTACGGAGCCGGAACCGTCCTCTCCGCCGAGCGTCGCGATCACTACTTCTGGATGCGCCGATACCTCGCGCAGATCCTCGTCCGTCCCATCCCCAGCGCCATCTGGCCCACCAAGTACGAGGACTTCGGCGTCCCCGAACTGCTCCACAACGCCGGCACCGGCGAGGGCTTCGGCGACGCTCTCGGATGGGTCGGCGCCTCCGGATCCGCGCCCGGCATCATCGCCGATCTCTTCGTCGAAGTCTGGTGGCTTGCCATCCCGGCCATGGCCGCTCTCGGCTGGCTCTACGGCTTCGTCTGGCAGAAGGCCGTGACTCGCGGCGGCCCCTGGTCGAGCCAGTACGTCATCCTCTCCGCGCTCTCCATCTACCTCGTGATGCAGACCATGGAAGCCGTCATCTTCCGCACCCTCCTGCTCTCCATCCCCTGTTGGATCACTTGGCGCTGGGCCTTGAAAGCACCCTCCACGCTTCCCCGTCGCGTCACCCGCAGGCAAGAGTCGCATCTCCCCTTGGGAGAGATCGGCCGAGGGGTCAACCGTGCCTAATCCTCTTCCGCGGAACACCGCCACCGCTCCCCGTCTCAGCCCCTGCAAGGTCGCTGTCATCTGGATCGACTGGTACGCCTACCATGTCGCGCGCTTTCGCGGCCTCATGGCAGCGCCTTCTCTTGCCGATCGCGTGCGCGGCATTGAGCTAGTCGGCGGCATCGGTGTCCACACCGGTCTGAAATTCCGCGAAGATCTCCCCGACGATCTCCCGGTCCATACCCTCATGCCCGAAAGCAGCTGGGCCGAAGCCGGCCAACTCCGTCTCGCCCACAAGCTCTGGCGTCACCTCTCCGACCTTGATCCCGACGTCGTCCTCGTTCCCGGCTACTACACTCTCCCCGCCATCGCCGCCGCGCTCTGGGCCAGGCTGCACCAACGCAAGGGCATCCTCATGACCGAGAGCACCGCCGACGATCACACCCGCGCGCCCTGGAAGGAAGCCGCCAAGTCCCTCCTCATCCGCACCCTCTTCAACTCCGCCATCACCGGTGGCCGCGCCCATCGGCGCTATCTCGAGCAGCTCGGCTTCCCCCTCAACCGCATCGGCCATTTCTACGATGTGGTCGACAACGCGGCCATCGCCCACCAGACCGGAGCCCTTCGCCGCCACTCCCCGCGCGACTTCGACCTTCCCGAAACCTACTTCCTCTATGTCGGTCGTCTCGCTGGGGAGAAGAACGTCCGCGGCCTCGTCGAAGCCTGGCTCGCCTATCGCGAGACCGGCGGCTCCTGGCCTCTCGTCCTGGTCGGCGACGGCCCCGAGGCTCAGCCACTCCGCTCCCTGGTCCACACATCCGCGTTCGCCAACGACATCCATTTCGCCGGGCACAAGGCCTCCGCCGACCTGCCCGTCTTCTACGCCTTCGCCGGCTGCTTCGTGCTTCCCAGCAGCCGCGAGCCATGGGGCCTGGTGGTCAACGAGGCCATGGCCGCCGGTCTTCCCGTCATCGTCTCCAGGCGCTGTGGCTGCGCCGAGGATCTCGTCCAATCAACCCGCAACGGCCTCACCTTCGATCCCTCGGCCGACGGTCAACTCCTCGCCTGTCTCCGGCAGGTAAGCAGCGCTGCACCCGAACGCCTCGGCGCCATGCGCACACACTCCTCGAAATTGATCACTCAATATTCGCCGGCGAATTTCGGTCTGGAAGTCGCGCGATTAGCCGAAATATAAGCAACAATCGCCGTTTATTCATCTGCAGGTAATAGTTCCTAACTTCTTAGGTAACTCGGCTCACTCGAAGCTTCCTATACCCGAAACTCTGCTGCTACCGTAAGAATGCCCGTAATCATGACTTATTTGCCGCACCTGCCGTACTGGAGCTAGCTCAACGTGATCCTCTCTTCTGCCTCAAAGCCAACTCGGGATAACGTCGTTCTCGCGGATTTGACGGGAGAACATAAAAGCGCGCATTGGCTCACAGTCGTCTCCCACCTGGATCCCAGGTACGGCGGTTTAAGCTCCGTCGTGCCACAACTAAGCTCAAGGCTCGCCTCCACTTTTAACTTCAAGATTGACCTGGCAGCCTTTTGCACGGAAGGTGAACTTTACTTACCTAGCAGCTACCCGGACCTGGCCCTGACAGAGTGGCCCGCCAGCCGCACCCAATGGATACGCAACCGCTCCCTTCGCGATAAATTCAGACAGCTTGTCGAATCCGCTGACGGCCTGCATATCCACGGTCTATGGGAGCAGAGCACAGCCATCGCAGCACCTACCGCGCGAGCTCTGCGCAAGCCGTACATCCTCTCCGCTCATGGCATGCTCGAGACCTGGGCCCTCACGAATAAGCGTCTGAAGAAGCAAGTCTACGCGGCTCTTTTTGAGCGGGCCAACGTCCAAGGTGCCACCTGCCTGCACGCTCTCACCCATGCAGAAGCACAGGACTACCGTCGCTTCGGTTCGACCGGGCCCATCGCTATCATTCCCAACGGGGTCACCATTCCTAGCTCCGTCGACCCCACCCTGTTCCTATCGCAGTTCCCTGCATTAAATGGGAAAAGAATTCTCCTTTTTCTCGGAAGAATTCACTTCAAAAAAGGCCTCGACCTACTCATTCAGTCGTGGTCACAACTATGCAAGAACTATCCCGAAGCACACCTGGTCCTTGCCGGGCCAGACTTCGAAGGCACGCGGGCCAACGTCGAAAAGCTCATCGCTGAAAGAGGACTAGCCAACAGTGTCCTTTTCACGGGAATGCTCCGGCACGACCTCAAGTGGAGTGCCCTGGCCGCAGCGGAAGGTTTCGTTCTTCCCTCTTATTCAGAGGGCCTCAGCGTCTCGGTTCTTGAAGCCATGGGACTCGGTCTGCCGGTTATCGTCACCGAGCAGTGCAATCTTCCCGAAGTTAAAGAGCTTGAAGCTGGTTGGCAGATCCAATCTGAAGTCGGCCAGCTTACGTCAGCTATAAGAGAGCTTCTGTCGAACTCAGCGTCAGCGAACTCCGAAATTGGAAGCCGCGGCCGCAACCTGGTACTCACCCGCTACAACTGGTCGGCCATCTCTGAACGGATGGCCGAACTTTACCGCTGGGTCGGGGGCGGCCCACACCCAAACGGCGTCGAGATCGTACCGGCGCGGAGGAAGCCATGAGCCAGGTCCGTCTGCGAAGCTACGACAACTCATGGTATGACCCCGGCCGATCCTCGCCGTGGCGGGCTGCCTGGTTCCTACTCGGCTCTCCCCTCTTCCGCTCCCACCTGCTCCCCTCTTCGGCTCTCCGCGTCACTCTTCTCCGCCTCTTCGGCGCGCGCATCGGTCAGCGCGTCGTCATCCGTCACGACGTCAACGTGAAGTACCCCTGGCACCTCGTCGTCGGCGATGACTGCTGGATCGGCGAGCGCGTCTGGATTGACTCGCTCACCACCGTCCGCATCGGCAACGACTGCTGCCTCTCTCAGGGCGCGTATCTCTGTACCGGTAATCACAACTGGAGCGACCCTGGCTTTGGCCTGATGATCGCCCCCATCCAGCTCAACGATGGCGCCTGGGCCGGCGCCCTCTCGATCCTCACCCCCGGTGCCGTGCTCGGAAACGGTGCCGTCGCTGCCGCCGGAAGCGTCATCTCCGGAACCATCCCAGATTTCGAAATCCACGCCGGTAATCCAGCCGTATTCCTGAAGAAACGCGTCATCCAGACCGCCGGCGTCGCCCATCCTCAGTACGAGGCAGTCCGTTGAGAGTGCTTCTGCTCAACCAGTTCTTTTGGCCCGATTCAGCTGCCACCAGCCAGCTGCTGACAGACCTCGCCCGCGGTCTCGCGGACCAGGGACACACCGTCTATGCCATCTCCGCCGCCGGAGGCTACGCCGTCTCCGCCGCAGGCGACCCTCCGCCGGTTGAGATCCACCGCGTCAAGTCTCTGCCCTTCGTCCGTGGCAAGGCCGGTCGGGTCCTCTCCTACCTCTCCTTCTATCTTTCCGCCGCCGTTCGCGGCCTCACGCTTCCCCGGCCCGACCTCGTCCTCACCCTGACCACGCCGCCCCTGCTCTCACTGCTCGGCACCCTCATCAGTACCCTTCGCGGCTCACGCCACTTCATCTGGGAGATGGACGTCTACCCCGACGTCGCTGTCGATCTGAACTACTTCAAAGCAGGCGGTCTCGCCGACCGGCTCACCGGGTTCTTCGCCGATCTCTCCCGCCGCCGAGCTGAGGGCATCATCGCCCTGGGCGAGTGTATGAAGCAGCGCCTCGTGCGCCGCGGGCTCGATCCCACCCGCGTCGCCGTAGCCGAGAACTGGGCCGACGCTGAAGCGATCCATCCGCTGCCGCGCCCCGGCGATCCCAACCAGCTTGTCCTCCTCTACTCCGGCAACCTCGGCCTCGCTCACGACCTCGACACCCTCACCGAGTCCATGCGTCAGCTCCGCTGCGACGACCGCTTCCGCTTCCTCTTTGTCGGTAGCGGCGGCCGCCGACAAGAGCTCGCTAGCTTCTGTCAGACCCACAACCTCACCTCCGTCGAGCTCCGCCCCTATGTCGGGCGCGACAGCCTCAGTCAGAGCCTCTCGGCCGGAGACATCGGGCTTGTCACCCAGCGCGAGGCCTGCTGCGGCTCAGTGGTTCCCAGCAAGGTCTACGGCATCATGGCTGCGGGTCGTCCCATCCTCTTCATCGGTCCTGAGGATGCCACTCCAGCTCGAATCGTCGAGCGCTTCGGCTGCGGTTGGCACGTCAATTGCAATGATTCAAGTGCGCTCACCGCCCTGCTCAAGTACCTCGCCGCCAATCCGGCAGAGGTCGCCCAGGCCGGGCGGCGCGCTCGCCGGGCCTTGCTCGACCACTACGACCTTCCACTCGGCGTGGCTCGCATCATCCGGATCCTCGGTGCAGACGTTGCACTTTCCTCCATCGCTTCAAAACCCCGAGAACACCTTGAGCTCGGATCGGCCCCGAAACGTGATTGCACGCCCGTAAGCCACCGCTAGTCACTCGGAGAGACTGCTTATGTACGCCATATTGATTTTGGGAATCACGGCATTCCTGCTCTGCCTCATTGCCACACCCCTGTGTCGCGATCTCTTTCTGCGCTTGGACATTGTCGACCACCCCGACACTGACCGGAAGTTCCACCTCAAGCCCATCCCACGCATCGGCGGCATCCCCATCGTGCTCTCCTATGCGGGCGCACTCGGCCTCATGCTGGCCTTCGCCCCTCACGGCGCCAAGATCTCCATCCAGCACAGCAAGCTCCTCTGGTCGCTCCTTCCCGCTGCCGCCGTCATCTTCACTACCGGCCTTCTTGACGATCTCATCGGGCTCAAGCCAAAGCAGAAGCTCGTCGGCCAGTTTGCCGCAGCCGCCCTCGCCGTCGGTCTCGGCGCCCATCTCACCATCGCGCACGGCATCCTGTCCTTACCCTGGGTCTCCATCCCCCTCAGCCTCCTCTGGCTCATCGGCTGCAGCAACGCCTTCAATCTCATCGACGGCCTGGATGGACTAGCCTCCGGCGTTGGCCTCTTCGCAGTTGGAACTACCCTGCTCGCGGCTATCCTCCACGGCAACATCGGCCTCGCCATGGCAACCGTCCCCCTCTGCGGTTGTCTGCTCGCCTTTCTCCGCTACAACTTCAGCCCTGCCTCCATCTTTCTCGGAGACTGTGGCAGCCTCACCATCGGCTTCATGCTCGGCTGCTTCGGCCTCATCTGGAGTCAGAACAGCGGCACCTTCGTTGGCATGGCTGCGCCTCTCATGGCGCTCGCCCTTCCCCTCGTGGACGTTGCCCTCTCTATCGGCCGTCGCTTTCTTCGCAACGCCCCTATCTTCCACGGGGACCGCGGCCACATCCACCACATGGTGCTCGCCCGCGGCTTCAAACCCCGCGATACTGCCCTTATCCTCTACGGCGTCTGCGGCGTCGCCGCCTTCCTGTCCCTCCTCCAGAGCGTCGCCAGCTACCAGCTTCGCGGCCTCACCATCCTCGTCTTCTGCTCCCTCGTCTTCGCCGGCGTCAACTATCTCGGCTACGTGGAGATCAGTGCCGCCCGCCGCACCCTCTCCCGAAAGATGATCCTGCGCGTCGTAAAGGAAGAGATTTACCTCCAGGAACTCGAACTTTCACTCGCCTCCGCAATTACTCCCGACGAGTGCTGGACGATCGTCCGCAGCGCCTGCAACGATATGCACTTCGCTTCCGCCCAGATGTATCTCCAGGGCGAGTCGTATGCCGAAGACTTCATTCCCCGCGAAACCGAGCCTAGCTGGAAGATGAACCTCGTCATCGGCCGCAGCAGCTATCTCACCCTCACTCGCGTCTCCGAGCGCAGGCCGCCCAAGCTCATGACTCCGGTCCTTGATCTGCTGCAGAAATCCATCCAAGAGAAACAGGACGTCCTGATCAAGCGCTCGTCGCCAGTCAGGCCTCACGTCATCTCAGGCGCGGCCTAGGCCGCGACATCACCGGCTTCCATGCGACCACTGGCGCCTGCCTGTTCAGCGCGGACCCGAACTCCCCCATCCAGTTGCTGCCCACATCGCCTCTCGTCTCACTCATCCGTAGCCGTACACACCCTTCTGAGTCGTTCGTCAAGTCTAAAGAACCAGCTCCTCCGTCTAGCGCCCTACCGTGATCACTGCCACATTCGAAAGCAGCGTATTGTTCCCGGTGTCGTGTGCCCAGACCTGTAGCACATGGCTGCCCGCCGCAAGCATTGCCGTATCCAGCTCATACAGAAACGGCGCAGAACTCACCCGCCTCGTCCCGATCTCCACACCATCCACCATCAGGTACGATCCCGCCGCGTCCAGCGTCGCCGAGATCAACGCACTCACCGAAACTACGCCCGAGACACCCTGCCCGCCCACCGGGTAGGTCAGCATTACCGGCAATCTCTGCGTCGGCAAAGGTGCCGGTCCCGGTGCAGGAGTCGGTCCCGGAGATGGTACCGGCGTTCCCGCCAACTCATTCGCCACCGTTACCGTCACCGCCCCCGAAAGCGCCGTCTCATTCGCAGTGTCATGCGTCCACACCTGCAGCACATGAGGTCCGTTCGCCAGCGTCGTCGTATTCAGCGCATATTGAAACGGCCTCTCCGTCACCCGCCTGGTTCCAATCTCCACTCCATCCACCATCAGATAAGATCCCGCCGCATCGAGCGAGACATTCACCTGCGCTATCACCGCAACTCCACCCGACACCGTGTCGTTCGCAGAAGGTGACACAATCATCACCTTCGTCGGATTCGGCACAGTCACAGGAGTCGGCGCAGGTGCCGGAATCGGTGCAGGTGCCGGAATCGGTGCAGGTGCCGGAATCGGTGCAGCGATCGGAGCCGGCACCGGGGTCGGCGTTGGCACCGGAGCCGGAGCAGGTACAACAATCGGAGCCGGTGCCGGTGCCGGACTAGGGCTCGGCGCACCCCCAGAACCGCCCACGCCCGCATCATGGTAAATCTGCACGATCGTCGGGTTATTTGGCTGCCAATAATCGGCATGCGTCATCAGGATGTCCCCCGCCCTCACTGCCTTGGTCAGCTGCGCCTGCGCGGCCGCCAGCTTCGCCGGATCCACATCGTTGATCAGGTTCGCACTGAACGCATGCGGATAATATCCATACACCGACGCATCCGTTCCCAGGTCCCCGTGAAAGATAAATGTCTTGAACGGAGCGGTGTACGCGTAGTCCTTCGGCGTCGTCTCCTCCGGAATCAGCAGCGAGTCCGGCAGTGCCGCCGCAGCTTGCTGGAAGATCCCCGCATCCAGCACCGCTCCATTCGGTTCCACCGTCGAGTCGATATAGAACAGCGTCGCTCCCCATCGATCATGCGCATACTTCATCTTGCGGATAACCTCTGCCGCAACGTCTGCATTGGCCAGCGAAACCTGCTGTGCCGTCCCATCCCTGTTCATCGTGAAATGCTGCGGCCGAATGCACACACCCACCCGGAACCCCGCATCGCGCATGATCTTGAAGTAAGCATCGTCCAGCTTCATCCCCGCATATGGCGACGATCCGTTCGCAATCACGCTCTCCATCTCCGGCGCAACCTGGGCAATCTGGTCCGGCGAGCACACATAACTCGTTTCCTGCGGATACTGCTCGCCCTCGAGATCCCATGTAATCGCGCCCTGCGCATTCAACAGGTGCAGGTTCTGCACGGTGTTCCCCGCCTGCTGCAGCACCTTCGCTTGAAAATTCGAGAGCCCCTGCGCCGTCCTCACATCGAAATCGCTCGCATTGCTGTTATTGAAGTACCGCCGCGGGTTGTTCGGATATCCACCCGGCTGGGTCACATTCCCTTGCGGAGAACTCGCCAGGTACACCGTCCCGATCACCCTCCGATCACTCCAGTTCAACTGCGCCGGCCACGTTCTCGCCCAGCTCTGGTACGCATCCGCGCCCAGACTTGCAGCCGGCGTTCCCGTCGGCGCGAATCGCAGCGAAACGGTGAAGCTGTCCGTCTGCCCCGGTGCTACCGGACGATCTGCTGCACACCCTGGTTGCCGAAGCTCACCTTCAAGCTGCTCTGCGCCATCGTCTTGCGTTCTACCGCGATTGCCGCCACTGCTGCCGCAATCAGAAAGCCTGCAAGTGCTCTTCGTCTCATCGGAGATGCCCCCAGAAGTCTGATCAGCGAAAGGAGGTCCCGCCTGCTGCTCGACCCGCGCATCCTATTCGCTGCCTTCGTCATCATCCGTCCGCCTTTGCCCAAGGGCCATCCCACCTTCTAGGCATGACCTAAGTTTTGGCCCACCTCACGGAGCCACTGAACTCATCAAGCCAACACAAACAACTCCGCATTTCGAGGACCGGAGCCAACATCTCTTCAACAAGCCATCATCTCGACTGAAGCAACGGACAGCTCTATCCTCCATTGCGTTGCGGACATACCCCTGTAGTTGCGCAATGCCGCGTTTACCGCTACTTCTCTATATCGGGCGAAGCCGACAAAAGATGAGCATGAACGATAAAACGCTTCGGAGCCGCTCCAACATAATCAAACGGATAACAGGTGATCAGAGTAAGCTCCGGCCGTGACCGGATCTCCAGCACCTCGACCTGCTCCGGAGTGACCACCTCCGTCGAGTCCACCTCATAGTGGTACGTGCCCGTCTCATCCGCCACCCGGATCTCCATCTTGGGCACAACCCGGCGTAGAGGACGAAAGTACGTGTCGCGATGTCCCGCCAGCCCCATCGTTCCCAGCCCGCCCGGCAGCGCCGTCCCCTGGATATGCCCAACACCCCGCAGCAGGCTGTTCGGATCATAGTCCGCCATGACTGGCACCGAAAGCGAGATCCGCGGAATCTCCAACCGTCCGATTACGAGACTTGCCCCCGCCTTGGCCCTTGCCTCGGCATTCCCCACAGTCCCAATAGGCACGATCGGGACCACCTGCGGCTTCAGTGCGTCACCCTTCGCCTCGGGCGCCTGCCGGCCAAACATCTCCGCCTGCCTCTTGGCGGTGAGGGCCTTGCCTCCAGTCACCGCACACGCCGCCACGCACAGAGCCCCTACTATCCAAAGCAGGAGCTCTGCACTTGCGGCGGCACTCCGTCGCCAGCGAAGACGTTCGGTCACGTCCGTTCCTTACTTCGCGCCATTCATGCCCAACCGGAACGTCCGCAGAATCGCAGCCCCTAGCAGCGCCATACCGCCCATCATCCATACCAGCGGCATCATGCTCGCCGTGTGGGGCAGCTTTGCAATCACTGGCTTCGGCTTGCGCACAGCAGGCTGGGAGCTCGCTGCCCGTGTTCCAGTCGTAGCCTGCGAACCAGCATCACTGACAGCCGGCCCCGGCCCTACACTCGCAACCTGTGAGCTCGGTGGCGCCTGGTAACGCTCTGCCTGGATCCCAGGCTTTGCATCGCCCGCAGTCCCGTCACTCGGCCCCACCGTCGTCGACGACAGCAGCCACAGCGTCACCACCTCCAGGTCGTCCTTCGATAGGCCCTTGTCCGCGACCTTGCCCTCGGATGCGGGATCGATCGCGGGAACCTTGGAGTCGTTTACCGTCGCAATTGAGACCGCCTCCGCCTTGGGGTAGACGAATTCGACCACAGGACCTCCGCCCGGAAACTCGAAGCCGCGAATCGCCGCGCCGCCCTTGGGGCTCTTGGTCCACACCACAGGCCCGCTCGCGCTCGGCTTCGTGATGTTTCCATTCTGGATGCCTAGAAAGGTCGCATGCGCATTGCCCTGCGCGCTATCCACCCGAACGATCAACCGGTCGGACAGATGATCGACCACACGGATGGAATACGTTCCAGGTTTCAACGTCAATCCGGGAACCTTCGACTGCTCCGAAATCGTAAACTGGCTCGCCGCTGGTTCCGCCGCATACACCATGGCCGATCCGGCGAGCAGGGATCCTGCACACACTAGAACTTTCAGTCGCATCTCTAATTCTCCTCTGCGTCTCTGCGTAGATTTGGCAGAAACGGGCTAAGTACAATCCATGCTATAAGAGCAACCTACCGGGTTGCCAATCGGGCTCTGTTGCATTAACTTTTGGGGCCACAAGCTGTGGGGTAACGCTATGACGGACAACCCTACAACTTGTATGTCGATCGGCTGTTCTGGCGTTAATGCAACAGCGCCGGGGTGTGCCGCTTATTCTTACGCACGGTTGGCCTAGCAGTTTCCTCGACTACGTGGATATGCTGCCAATGCTCAAAGACTTCGACGTAGTCGTGCCCTCCCTGCCCGGGTATGGATTCTCGCCGCGTCCATCTAAGGTCGGCATCAACTACCGGTATGTCTCGGAGCGCTGGCACCGGCTCATGACGGAGCTAGGGTATTCCCGCTATGGTGCGGGCGGCGGCGACTTCGGTTCCGGAGTGTCCACGTTCCTTGCGCTGGACCATCCCGAGTCGGTGATCGGGCTCCACATCACCACACTGGAGTCGGACCTTACCCCCGAGGTGGAGGATGCAGAGCTATCCGATGAAGAGCGTTCGTACCTCGCGGTTCTCCGGGCTGGGACGCTACGGAGCGGGGCTATAGCGCGATCCAGTCCACCAAGCCGCAGACGGTCGGCTATGGACTTAATGACTCCCCGGCTGGACTGGCCGCATATCTGGGCGAGAAGTGGCATTCGTGGAGCAACGTCACGCCGCCCGACGATTTCCTCTGCGCCACGCTCACCCTGTACTGGGCCACGCAGACTGTTACCTCGTCCATGCGCGACTATTGGGACAATCGCCGATACCCGGTCCACCCCACCAACGTCAGCACGCCTACGGCCTTCGGTGTTTTCGCGCACGCAACCATTCCCGAGGGTGAGCCGCCGCGCTCGTATCTGGAGCGCCTGATTGCTTACACACGCTGCGATTTGCGTGTTGCTCCTTAAACTGCCAAAGAGAGGACATAGGATATGTTGGCTGTCGAGCACATCAAAGACAAACCTATAAGTTGTCCTAGTGCCCAGCCAACGATGGAGGAAGCTCAGATTCTGGGCGTGGTCTTGGGTACGCCGACCGAACCTCGCGTGGCTTACCTAGAGGAATCGGTCGCGGCGACTGCAGACGTGGTTAGCCAAGCTGGTCAAGCAAATCCTCTGGAAATTTGTCGCTTTTCTGCTGCATGTCAGGAGCGGCGGTGCGTTCACTTTGATGGAGCCGATTGCCAACTAGGAAGCATGCCTTTTGGCTCTGGTGGCTGTTGGAGTGGTTGTTGGCTGCGAGATGACCGGAACGACGATCCGCTCCGATTCCTGGCGGTGTGAAAAGGCAGAGATGCGCGTCCGAGTTTTATGCCACTCGCCTTATCTGTGCGCCGCAGGTTCAATCGCTTCGACGATCTCCTGCCGACTGTAGAGGGCCGCAACGCGATGCTCCATAATCAGTACGAGAGCGACCGCGACGAATGGGCAGAGCTCGCCGTAGATGCGCGTTTCGACGATGACCCCGGTGTAAAACATAATGGCGAACCAGAAAGGAAGGATCCACAGATAGTTTCGGAAGCGGAGCGGTCGCAGGTCCCCGCGCAGGAGAAGCACCATCGGCAACATATAACCGCAGATATTGAGGAGCGCGGGCCACATACGGGGATTGATACGGCCCATATTCTCGCGAATACGCACATAGTTTTCTGCCTGGCTGTTATGCAAGAAGATGTGGGCCAAGCCGGCTTTGATAATCAGCCAAATTGCCGCTAAGAGAATTACCCTGATCCACGGGACCTTAGCCAAGGAAAAGCGGAGGCCAATGTTTCCTGAAGGTTTGCCGAGGTCGGTGCTCGCTCGATCCAGCACGTAGATGCCGATAAGAAATAGCGTTGTCTCGCGGTTCAGGGTTCCGATCAGGAGAACCAAGACGAGCGGAAGAAACTGCCTCGCATAGATGAAGTATAGACCAGCGCTGAAGAAGGCGACGGAGAGCATGTCATAAGGGTAGGAGTAGTTCGCTTCCGTGTGGATGGAGTAGGTCCACATCATCGTGAACAGAAAGATCGGGTAGACCAGAAAGTTTAACGCTCCGGACTCGCTTAGCAGGCCATAGAGCTTCTGGACGAAGAAGCCGGCAATAAAGATAGAGACCAGGCTAATAAGGTAGAGAGGTGCTCTGTCTACGGTGAAGGCGCCGGCCGTATGGCCGGCGGTATGGGTCAAAGAGAGGAGGCGATAGAAGAACCTTATCAGGAAGACGGGTAAGACTCGCTCTTGGAAGGGAAGCCGTTCGTGGCCCGACAGGTATGCCGGAAGGTCGAGGTAGAAGGTAGTACTGATGGTGTAGAAGCGAATAAATTGCAGCGTGGCGCACGCATACAGAGTTCCGACGGCGATGGCGACAGAACGCTTCAAGGGTTTTGGATCCTCTAAGGAGGCTGCTCTCACCGTGCAAGAAGAGTAGCTGTGACTTGACACTTGTATCTGTGATGCTTCGTCCAGTGTAGATGGACGCCGAGGCGGCTTTAGACGACATCACGCATTCAAGAACAAGGCTTACAACAGGTTTGCCCACCCGCGTATTCATAGAAGAGCAACGTTGCGCTCCGTTTGTTCCGGCCAGGCCACATCCTGATCGCGATCGGCTGCGTGGTTGCGCCATAGCGCGAAGAGTTCCTGCTCCATGAACGCCGCTCGTGCCTGCCACGTACCGTTCTGGCTCTCCGTCCAGCGTAGGTTGGCCAGGCCGTCATCGAAACCGACCGATTGCAAGCCGGCGAGGGCATCGGCGGCCTGATCCGGACTGTCGACGAGACGAAGCAGCGGCTCTTTGTGGAGCAACTCTTCGAAGCCGCGGGTTGCGATCATGGGCCGGCATGCGGCAAGGTGCTCGTAAAAACGGGTGCTGCTGCCAGAGTAGGTGGGCTCGTTGCGGCGATATGGAAGAACAGCGACGTCGAGGGCACGCGCGTATCCGGCGAGCGCGCCGTAGGGCTTCATCCCGGTAAATCGAGCGTTCGGCATTTGCGAGACACGCTTACGCGTAGCGCTGTGTACCGGATCGCCAATGGCCATCGTGGTTGGTCCGACAAAGACCCAACGTAATTCGGGAGTGAGTTGCAGAAGGCGTTCGAGGAAGAGCCAATCCATGTTGCCCGCGAGATTGCCGATCACCCCGGCGATCGGGCGTTTTAGATCCGCGATGTCATTTGGAAGGTCGGACGGCGCGTGAGGCGGCGAGGGGAGCAGGTTGGAAGCCCGGGTGGCATTTGGAACAATGCGCACCTTGGAGGGAGGACAGTTTGCATCCTGTGTCAGATACTTCGCCAATCTGCGTGAGTTGGGACAGACCAGCGTCGCAGCGCGGCACATACGATCATCCAGACGGCGCACGGCGAGGGCATTCGCGCCGCCATAGCTTTCTATCCGATCGGTAAGCCAGTAGATGACCGGCCCTGGCCAGCGTTCCGCGACTGGGGCAAAGTAGGGGACCGTGCAGATAAGTGGCGAGTTGCCGGGATCGGGGGTTTGCCGCAAAAGGTGCGCGCTGACGGTTGTGCCCGTACGCGCGATTGCAGACCACGGAAAGCGCGCATATCCACGCAGCAACGGGAAGGAGCGTACCTGCAAGGGCGGGTCGGTGATCTGGCGAACAGCTGTGGCTGCCGCTTGGCGTAACCGGGGGAGGAGGGTTCGCTCCGGCTCCCACGCGAGCAGGGGGACGCGCTCGGTGAGGGCAGCGCCGAACTCAATATCGAGAACGTCGGAGATTTGAAGAAGGTGCCAGATCATGGATGCTCCGGGTGCAAAGTGTTACTGAAACAAGAGCCGGTGGGCTATCGAGAGTCGAATCGGGCGCACTGCGTACGCGCTCTGCCCGTTGATGTACAGACGATTTTCTACGCGATTCGATGCTCCAGCGGTAAAAAGAAGGGCTGGCCTGGGGTGAATGGCCTTTGCATCCTTTAAAGGAGACGGTCGAAGTGCATTTTGAGATTGGCGGCGCAGTTAGCCCAGGTAAAAAGCAGCGCTCGTGCACGTCCCGCGGTTGAGAGCTGGTGACGAGCGCGGGTATCGGTCAGCAGAGCATGGATGGCGTCGAGATGCGCTTCCGGGCTCATGGGGTCGGCCAGGGAGGCTGCCTCACCAGCGATTTCGGGGATTGAGGAAGAGTTGCTCGCCACAACGGGCGCGCCGCAAGCCATTGCCTCGACGACCGGGAGACCAAAGCCCTCGTAACGCGATGGATACCAGACGACTTGCGCGGCAGAGTAAAGGGCGTGGAGAGCTTCATCCGTGACGAAACCCAGCAGCCGGAAGCGCTCACCCATCGACTTTACCTGCTCCCCGTAGACCGGGTTGGAGTGGTTCACCACGGCGATGACCAACTCCGGAAATCGCTGAAGGAGAGCCGGAGACGCGGCGAGGATCAACTCCGCATTCTTTCGGAAGTGCAGACCTCCGGGTACAAGGACGAAGGGCCGGTCCGCCAGTCCAGCCTCTTCGAGGAACGCTCGTCCGGAGGCAGGGACAGGTTCGAAGAAGTGCGGGGTAACTCCGTTATAGACACAGCGAATACGAGGGGCAAGCTCCGGGAAGAAGTGCGCGAGGCGGCCGGCCGAAAACTCCGAGACGGTGTGCAACATATCCACGCGGCGGCCGAGCTTCTGATAGAGCAGGCGCCACTTCAACCGCTGTTTCCAGTAGCCCGCATTGCGCTGATGCGCCTCCGGCTCGAAGTAGCTGGCATCGTGTGCTGTTACCACAAGGCGGGCCTTGGTAACGGGAACATAGGATTCTCCGGTGCAGAAGACGACTTGCGCTTCGGGCCAAAAGCTCTCGGCCTGGGGGCGATCGAAGAAGAACCACTTGGCTTGCTGGAGCGAGGTCTCAGACGCAAAGGTGTGGTAGCGATACTCCGTCCAGGGCTCCTTGACAAGGGGGATCACGCGTTCGGTGTCTCCAGCGTCGGCAAGCACACGCATTTGCACGTCGTCGCGTTGGGCCAGGTGCTCGACGATCTGCCGGGCAGTGCGGCCGGCGCCCGTGGAGCCGTGAATGTTACGAAGATGCACATACGCCAGCAGGTTCAAACGCGTCGGCGGGGGAGCTTTCAGACGCGAAGCGAGGCTGGAGTCCGCGCATAGGGCGGGGCTTGCACTTGCAGCATTCGCTGACATGAGAGATCCTTTCGCCTACGAGGTGTGTCTTTGCCCGCGTTCATAGAACGGATTGCAGGATTGTCCCTCGCTATACCGCGGTCCGGATTCAAGTTTAGCGTGCATAGATCGCTGCACCCATAGCGATCTGCAACACAGACTCAGCTGCGCGGCGTGCCCCGGACTGGGCAACGCTGTTGGGGATGAACAAGATATCGTTGGCGTATAAGGGAACATCTGGGGCCTTGCCCGCGAAGATTTGTTTGATGTCGACCGGGATCTCGCGAGGTTTTCCGTCGTTTCCTGGGACCGGCCGCAGGATCTTCGCATTCTTCGTAGCGGCATTGGGACCGAAGCCCTCTGCAAGAGAGAGAGCCTGCAGAATCGAGATCGTCTCATGGGAGGCGAGCGGGAATCCGCCTGCCCGTCGGACCTCTCCGACGATATAGACGATGTCACCTTTGGGAACGGAGATCACGTCGTTTGGAAGCACGAGTATGTTGAGCGCGGGAGCCTTCCCTGAAAGTAGATCGTCGAGCGACACAGTCGCCGTGTTGAAGCCTCCGGTTGCGTCCTTTGCGGCGCCAGGAAGCGGTAGAGGACCCGACCTTGTTTGACGCGTCAGAATGATCCTGTAACCTGCATCCGTCTTGATTCCGCCAGCCAAAGAGACGACGTCGATCAGGGTTCGCGGGCCAGGCAGCTGGTGAACACCCGGAGAGTTGACCTCTCCGATCACAGACACGGACCTGCTTTGGCTGTCGGTGAGATTGACCGAGATCTGGGGTGCGCTGATGTACTTGCTCAGCTTGGCCGCAAGCTCGCGCTTGAACTGTTCCACGGTGAGCCCAGCGGCGTGCATCCTGCCGACGAGAGGAAGATCGATTCCGCCGTCGGGGTCGATTCGGACGAGCTTGTCGGAGAGCTCCTGCATATCGACAACACGAAGAGTGATTTGATCGCCATCGCCCAGGATGAAGTCTGAACCTGCTTCCCCAGATCTCGATGGCCCAGATTGATCGGAGGAGAGGCCCCGAGTGACTGCTCCAGCAGCTTGCGTCGTTGGCTGCGCGCGCGCTGACGTGAGACTTGCCAGCACGATCAAGGCCGGCAGCATCGTTTGGGTTAGAGCGGTCATGATATTTCCTTTACCAGGAACGGCGCCTTGGTCTGTTCAGATGTAGTCTGTCAGACTAGATGTCCTTGAACAGCTCTGAAAGGCTTATTCCCAGACCTAGAGCGACTATCTCGAGGATGGAGGGAATCTGTCGCTTGAGATGCGCCGGTCCTGCGGGAACTGTGATCTCGTGCTCCAGAAGGAACCCGCGAAGCTGATTGATCACGCCAGTCTTCCGGCCGATCCAGCGATCCCTCACACGGTGCAGAGCCTGGAGATCGAGTTGAGTCTCGTTCTTGATGGCAACGAACCGCATCGTCGGCCGCTGCACGGCTTCGGCAATCGCTTCCGCATCCACGTAGTCGTTCTTGTTCGACTTGACGAATGGCCGGACCTACTCTGCCGGCATGAGCTTTACGTCGTGCCCTTGCCCGGCGAGAGCGCGAGCGAGGAAATGGGCGCCGGGGCAGGCTTCGATCCCCGGAAGACCCTCGACCCGCGGAACCGAGGTTGCCGTAGTTGATGAATTGATCTCCATGGACGACAGGAGCATCTCCTTGTGGACGAAAACCCGGCTTGAGCGACTTTCCCGCATACGACAATCGTTCCTGCTGATCCTCGAGTTCCGCTTGGGTAGCCTGCAGACTCCTGCGGACGCTTCGCCTTGCACCTCGCGAGGCACAACGCATGACTCGGTTATTGTGGTTTGCGACTCCTTCACTGCACAGAGCTTTCACCTGCTACTCCCTGCTTCGCGGAATTTCCAGACGGGCCCCGTGCTATGCCCTGTGCTCGCGAACAGAGGGTTCTGTGTATGGCTTACCTAAAGGGGATATCCACCTCTGTGTAGCTGCCGGGTGTACTGGCATTTACGGCGGCAGTTATCTTGTCCAAGTGCAACCGGACAATAGGCCATAGCGGATTGGCAAGAACAACCAGTGCAATCGTCCGGCCTTTGAGGTTTTGTTGGTAGCGGATGTTCTTGTCGGTACTGAGAAGCACGTTGTATCCAGCGTCTTCGGCCTGTTGAATCAGTTCACCGTTTTCCAGTTCGTGCCAGCCAATCTGCCGCGCGTAGGTGACTTGATGGTCGGTGAGATTACGTGCAATCGGCTTTGGGGTGCCGTTATCGAATAGGATTTTCATCAACCGAACGCGGCACTTTCGCAAGACTCTCGCTAGCAAAATGCAGAACGGCCTGTACTTCCTTGGGCGTCACGTCGAAGACTTCCGTTATCTCGTCCACAGACATACCCGCCTCAAGATTCTCAAACACCGTCTTCACCGGCATCCGCGTTCCCCGGAAAACCCACGCCCCACTAAGTTTACCCGGAATGCTTTCGACCGCGCGACATTGGGACCAATCAAGATTTGCCATGTTCTCAGCCTCCTTTTCATCGTAATCTTCACCACGGCTAGAGAACAGCTGTTCCGCAGGCGTGCCCTCCTGGGGCTAGGGTTATGCGCGTGAACAGGACCCCCTCAAGTCACCCTTTGCGCCTACTTCCGATCAGGCGAGATTGCGCTTGAATCAGTAGGCCCAATCTTATCAATCCACGAGAACTCATAAGCGGGGGTGTCGTCATAAGCGAAGCAAAGCTC
>JAABUO010001310.1_pt1 | contig 33255 bp, 26 predicted proteins | sample 5559291 | NCBI WGS metagenome assembly JAABUO01 (sample SAMN10711878, study PRJNA513372) | rock metagenome | isolation source: Antarctica rocks | place: Antarctica: Victoria Land, Finger Mt sud | reverse complement strand
TTCTCTTCTTTGAGTAGTTCCTGCACGACTTTGGCCTTAAAAGCTGCTGTATACTGTTTTCTCATCATGCTCTGAGTATATCTTAGTTCAGCCCTCTTTTGTGTTCAGATTTCTAGGGCCATTATAGCAGAGACGAATTAGGAGTTAGCCAATATAATGGTGGACTTTTTAACGATGATAAAAAACCTTATCTCAAAACACACAAGATTGCTGATGTCTATCTTTCGAGAGCACTTTTTGAATCGGGCTATAGGCTAAACAAAGAGAGCAACCAGCTTATTGATTATCGCGACCTCTCCGTGCGTTACCTCGGAACTCTTTACGAGGGATTATTGGAATACAAACTAAAGCTTGTAGAGAAGGAACCAGTGATTATACGAGAGGGGAAGGGAAAACGGATATATGTTCCCCTTAGTGAAGCAGGGACAGTCAAGCGCAACGAGCCAAGACTTGAGATAGGTGAGGTATATTTTGCTGATGACAATGGAGAGCGTAAGTCCAGTGGCTCCTACTATACTCCTGAGGATGTTGTGCAATATATTGTATCTAATACGCTTCTCTCTAAATTGCAGGAATGTCGCGTTGAGTTAGAGAAACTTCTAAGAGAGATAGAGGACGAACTGGCTGTCGCAACCACTACCGAGGAAAAACATAATATAGAGAGATATGCGGATAGAGAGGTAGAGAAGGTTATTAATCGTGACATCCTAAATTTGCGAATCCTTGATCCTGCGATGGGAAGCGCACACTTTCTAGTTGCAGCAGGTCAGGTCATGACGAACTTTATTGTTGAGACACTCAATTTGACATCATGGTCTAATGATGCAATCAACACGGATGCGGTGTTCTGGAAGCGGCGCGTGGTAGAACGATGTCTGTATGGAGTTGATGTTAATCCGTTGGCTCAAGAATTAGCCAAGCTAGCACTGTGGCTCAGCAGTGCCAGTGTCGGTAAACCACTTACTTTCTTGGATCACCATCTTAAAACTGGCAATTCTCTTTATGGAGCAACGTTAACGAGGATATCCACGCTCCCTACAACTAGAAAAGACCTGCGAAATGACCTATTTCACGAACAACGAGAGCAAAGCATTCAGACGGCCAGAAAAGGGCTGGAGAAAATGACAGAGATAGACTCGGAACTGATAGAAGATGTTAAAGACAAATACAGGATTAACCAAGAGGTAGAGAAGGCTACACGAGGTCTACTTGCGATCTCTAATGTTTGGCTAGCTGTTCTCTTTGGTCTACATAATAGTCAAGGTAAAGCTCTACAAGATACTGAATATTCAAATTTAATAGAATATGTTACTTATAATCAGTCTTCTGACTCTTGGGAAATTTTTGTAGAAGATAGTTATCTTCTAAACGAAGCACGTAAAATAGCAGAAAATGAGCATTTTTTTCATTGGGAATTGGAGTTCCCAGATGCAGTTAAAGGTGACAAGTGCGAATTCGATGTGATTATTACCAACCCGCCTTACGTAGGTAAATCTCCAAATATAGCTATAAGCTCATTATATGAAACGGCAAAATGTGGAGATTTGTATGCTTGGTTATTCGAATTGAGTGTGAAATTCGCTAAAAACGTCGGACGCGTTGGTGTAGTAGTTCCTATGTCTCTTATGTTCAGTCACCAATTCAAAACCTTACGTTCTACTATTTTAGAGAAAAAAGGGAAAGCGTATTTCGCGGCCTTCGATATTAGGCCGTCTAGTCTATTTGGCTCGTCGGAAGCTCCAAATAGCCAACGTGCGTGCGTCTGCGTACTAGAGGGTAGCGAGCTTGATATTAAAGAAGTTTACACTACAAATCTTTTACGTTGGACGAGAGAGGAACGTCCCAATCTCATTCCAAACATGCAATTCTCAGAAATAACCCGATTTGCAACCTCGGAGAGGATTCCAAAGCTAGGAGATGCTCGACTTCTAGAGCTCTGGCAAAGGCTAATGGCCTATAATAGGACTATTGGTACTACTATATATCGTCTCGAGAAGAAACAACCTCCGCCACTGTTATCTCGTTTATACGTTTCTGGGTCTGGCCGCTACTTTCTCACTGCTATGCCTGAAGCGATGCGTTCCACAGGATTAAACACTTTTTCTTTCGACGATCAATGGACGAGAGATATAGGAATGATTGCTCTGAACTCTAACATATTTTATTGGATTTGGTGTGTCATAGGAGATGGATTCCATGTTACTGTTGAGAATACAGAAATGATGGTGGTGCCGCAGGTTCAAAAGGATGATCAAGAGACTATCAGGCTGCGTGATACACTCTTAAGAGCTACCGAAGAATGTGTTACCTACCAAAACAAAAATGGCCAAAAGATTCCGAATTACAACTTCAATAAAAGAATGGATATACTGCTAGACATTGATGCGTGGATTATTAGATACGTCGCGCCTGATTTGGACCTCCCATGCGATATTTTCGCACAGTACAAATCGAACTCTTTTTTGCGGCCGCTTGATCTATTTGACATGATAGGTATAGAGGAGAATACGGCGGTGGATGAATGATACAGATAAATAATAAATTTGCGAAACCAAAGCTACAATTGAGCAATGGATATTTTGTCAATTTAAAGCACCTCTCCCTCATCTTAAATACAATCTGTCTTGATCAACGGGGACGTATACCCCGTATCGACTTAGCCGAGAAGGTTGGTTTTGCTGAGAGGCAAGTAAAGCAAATTTGTAGTATTGGACAAGCATTTGGTCTAATCGAGCAAATTACTTATAAACCCACCCAACTGGGTCGTTTAATACAGTCATATGATCCATTTTTTGACGATATTGGAACGTTATGGTTTCTACACTACATTATTAGCTCTAATCCGCATAATCTTATTTGGCACCGTATGGTTGTTAAGCGATAATGATTCTAACCAGTGCTGCGCTTGATCCTTGCCGGTTCCTCCCAGGACTGACGGCACAAACCTTTGCTGATACCCACTGATGACAACCAGAATTGCCGGTGTGGAATTGAGAGAGGAACGCGATTTTCCTGAAGAAAGAAAGCAGGCCATCGAACTGGACAAGTGCCAGTCAATGACCTAGCATGACACTCATCCATTAGTAAAGGGGAGTGTCATGAAGAAGGATACCGAGGTCAAGCTGTATATGCAAGAACGACGAAAAGGTACTACCCAACGTGTGGCGGCGGCACGCGCTGGCATCAGTGAACGTACTGGACGCACCTATGAACGCCAGGGGAAATTACCCAGTCACCGCAAGCGCCCCCATGAATGGTCGAGTCGCCCGAATCCTTTTGAAGACGACTGGCCCTGGGTCATCGCGCAATTGAAACAGGATCCTGCTCTGCAAGGCACCACGTTATTTGCCCTGCTGTGCGAGCAGCATCCCGAGCACTACCGCCCGACACAAGTGCGCACCCTCCAACGGCATATCGCCCACTGGAAAGCCTTGCATGGCCCGGAGCAGGAGGTCATCTTTGAACAACGACATACGCCAGGAGAACGGGCGCAATCGGACTTTACGCACATGGATGATCTGGATGTGACGCTGGCTGGGGAACCGTTTCGCCACCTGATCTACCACTTTGTGCTGACCTACTCCAACGTAGAGGTGGCCAGTATCTGTTTCGGGGAGACGTTTGAGGCCCTGGCTGAAGGTCTGGAAAAGGCCTTGTGGCAGATCGGCGGCGTACCGCAGCAGCACCGCACCGATCACTTAAGTGCCGCGGTGCGCCACCTCCCCAAGACGGACCAAGAGGAGTGGACGACCCGCTACCAAGCACTCATGACCCACTACGGCATGCTCCCGACCTGGAACAATGCGGGCATCGCCCACGAGAACGGCGATATCGAACAAGCTCACCACCGCTTCAAGCAAGCCGTCGATCAGGCGCTGTGTGCACGAGGCAGTCGCGATTTCGCGGATCGAGCCGCCTACGAGCACTTCGTCCAAACCCTGGTCTACAAACGTAACCAGACGCGGGCCGTGCGCTTTGCAGCGGAGCGCGAGGTCTTGTGTCCTTTGCCAGCAACGGTGTTGGCTCCTTGTAAGGAATTGCGTGTCACAGTCTCGCGCTTCTCTACCCTTGCCGTGCTGGGCAACGTCTACTCGGTCCCCTCCCGCTTGATTGGCACCGTGGTGCTCGTGCGGGTGCGTGCTGAATCGTTGGAGGGCTATGTGGGCACCGTGCGTGCGTTTACCTTGCCTCGCTTGAGCGGCAAACACCAGCACGCTATCAACTACCGACACATCATCTGGTCCTTGGTGCGCAAGCCCGGTGCCTTCGCCGCCTACCGCTACCGTGATGATCTTTTTCCGACGACCACCTTCCGTCAGGCGTACGATCGGCTGCTGAGTGAACGGGGACTGCGCGCGGATCAGCAGTATGTGCGCGTGCTCCATCTGGCTGCCACCACCTCGGAGGCTGATGTGGAAACGGCCCTGACTCTGCTGCTGGAAGCGCAGAAGGTGCCCACCTTTGTGGCAGTCCGCGACCTGGTGACTCCGCTCTCGTCGGCCACCATTCCGCAACTCGAGGTTCCGGTGCTTGATTTAACACTCTACGATACGCTCATTGCTTCAAGGAGAACCCATGCCTAAGACCATCAACTCCCACGCCGACTTGCGTTCGTTGTTGGAGCGGCTCAATCTGGGAGCCATGTCCACCGCTTTTGCCGACCTGGCCCTCAAAGCGGTCAAAGAGAACCTCTCCCATGAAGCCTACTTGTACGAGTTGGCCAAACACGAGGAAGAGGAACGCATCCAGCGGCGCACCGCCCGACTGCTGCGGCAATCAGGACTCCCCCTGGACAAAACCTGGCGCACCTTCGAACTGGAGCGGCTCTTCCCCACATTACGGCTGCAGCTGGACCGCCTCAAAAGCGGAGCCTTTCTCCAAGAGGCTACCAACGTGATCGCTGTTGGCAAGCCCGGCGTCGGCAAAAGTCATGCTCTAGCGGCCGTTGCCTACGAACTCATTCTGCTCGGCTATCCCGTTTTGTGGGTCAGTACCGCCAGCTTGGTACAGCGCCTACTGGCAGCCAAGCGCGATCTGCGGCTGCCTCAGGAACTCACCAAACTGGACAAGTTCGCCTGTATCATCCTGGATGATATCGGCTACGTCCAGCATGATCGTGATGAAATGGAGGTACTCTTTACCTTCTTGGCTGAACGCTATGAACGCAAATCGGTGATGATTACCACCAATCTCGTCTTTAGTGAATGGCAAAGGATTTTTAAAGATCCGATGACGACTCTTGCGGCTATCGACCGCGTGGTTCACCATTCGGTCATCTTAGATATGATGGGCATGGAGAGTTATCGAGCGAAAGAGGCTTCTCGGTCCCAGCTTCAGCAGCAAGAGAATGGACAAGAGGTCTTAAACGGAGCTTCATCGGAAGCAGAAACGGCAAGTATCGAACGCGCCAGTGGTAGCAATCATTGACTTTTAACAATCATGTGAAAAGTAGGTTACGAAGCGTCTGTCTACTGCTAGCAGCAGATAAGTATATCTACGTTATAATCGTCTAGAAATAGTGGGCAATTTGTTGAGTTGAGATACATTGGAAACTATAAGTCAGGTAACCAGAGTAGTTAACTTGCCAATTTCGGCGTATAGCTCGTCGGTGAACTGCTACCCATAGTTAGCTTTCAATTTCATGGTAATATCCTGTTTCTCAAAGAGGGACGGAGCACTTCCTGCACGAGTGTTCGTCAATTCTTGAGTGGTGGTCTTGCCCCATTTTCGTAGTCTTCCATAGAAGTGGTGCTCTACAATTTCATAGCCTTGATGCATCATCAAAGAAGCCCAAAAAAGATTGTAGTAGAATGCGTCAAATGTGAAAAGTCTCTACAGAAAAGTAGGAGCTTTGTATTAATTATTTTTAAGCCGTTTTATGTGGTATCATTTGGAATGATATTAGGATGAAACATTGAGGATGAGAAATGAAGCAGCAGGACTTCGACATGCTTTTAGCAGATACAACAAAGCAGATAAATGGGCCTATTGAGTGGGTGAAGGATGATGACCATTATCCGTCAGTAGAGTTTCGCGTCGAGGTTATTTCTCAGTTCAAGTATCCTATATTTGTGAAAGGAAGTTATAATCAATTAGCTCTAACACTTACTTATGCCTTGATTCATCAAGGCTATGGAAGAATATATGCATTAGATTTAGGTAAAGAACATCATAATCCTACTTGTATTACTATTGGTAGAAAGCATAAGCATCGTTGGACAGAATTGTTCCGTGATAAAGAGGCTTATGTACCTGATGATATTACTGCTTTGGTAAATAACCCTGTAGACGTTTGGACTCAATTTTGTAAGGAATTACTTCTTACACACAATGGAGTGATGTATCCGCCGCCTCTGATACAGTTGGAATTGGAGTTAGATTGATGACTACTCCCTGCGAATTGATTACTGAACAAATGGGTTTGCTTTATAGTTGCTTGCCGATAGGTCAGTACATTAGAATTCAAACTCCATTTCTTTATCCAGATGGTGATATTATCGATATCTTTTTCCAAGGGGAAGAGAGTGTCGGTACATTAACGGATCTTGGCGAAACATTACGTTGGCTTAGAATGCAAACTGTCACACAACGACAATCTCGTAAGCAACAACAACTCATTGCTGATATATGTCTCACCCATAATATAGAATTTTACAAGGGGATGTTAATGGCACGAGTAAGAAGGCCTGAAGATTTTGTTGATGCTATCACAAGGCTTAGTCAATGTATATTAAGGGTGTCTGATTTGTGGTTCACATTCCGTAACAAGATAGGTGAATCGATTATTGAAGATGTCGAGGATTTATTACGAGAGAGTAATATTACATTTAATCCTAGTCCAAAAATTTTAGGTCGATCAGCAAAACTTTGGCGACCAGATTTTCAAACAAGAGGAAAAGAACATAGTTCTTTTGTGCGTGTCTTAAGCACTGGAAGCCGAGCTGTGGCACGCGATATGGTGTTTCAATCAACAGCCATGTGGCACGATCTCAGTTATCTTAAGATTGGAAAAGAAGCAATTCAATTCATTTCTTTGTTTGACGATACAATGGATGTGTGGAATCAAGAGGACATCGAACTAGTAGACAGTCTATCAGATATCGCTTTCTGGTCTCATACAGATGAATTTCTTGAGAAAGTGGCCTAAATTTCGGCGAGAATAATTTATATATAGGCTTTGATTCTTTCTTTATTAGCGACTCATAATAAGGGAAACGAACGAGATTTCGGCGAGGATGATACACCTTTAATTTGCCATCAGTTGGACGATTCCGTGCTGAATTCGACGCGGATTTTATAGGATCGTATTGTATGCATACAATAGGTTGTGCCGGGCGTATAGTTGCCATTGTTATTGTGTCTTTACTCCCAGCAATAGAAGTGTTTAATCTGAAAGGTTTGAGCATGCTATGGACATCACCCCGATCATCCCAGATGGCTACAATGGTCCTATTAAACAACTGACTTGTCGTATCTGCAAGCGCTTGTTTTATATCACCCAGGACGACTATCGCCGCCTCTCGGAAGTGCGCTACTGTCACGAGTGTAGCCTTATCTTGCTAGAAGAGCTTCAAAACAACCAGGGCGCTACTGCCCTACTCTCACCGTCGGTAGCAAAAACAGAACCAGTCGCCTCTGTCCCGCCTCGCCTCTCCCTTCAGCCCTCATCTCCTGTGCATCTGCCTGCGCCGCGAACTCTTGATCGGGAAAAGATGACGGTCGAGCAGGTGCTCGACGAAGCGCGGATGTTCGAGAAAACCTGGAGCTACCGGAAAGCCTTGAGTTCGTATGAAGAGGCACTCCTACGGGATCCTCGCTGCATCGTGGCACTTTATGGCCGTGCCAGTATGCTTTCAATACTCGATCACCCAAGGGAGACGCTCATTGTATATGAGGAACTGCTTCATCTCGAACCAGCCAGCGCAAAAATCCTGAGCAGGAAGGGATGGATACTCGGGAGCTTGAAGCGCTATGAAGAGGCATTCACTGCCTTTGACACTGCCCTGCAACTGGATCCTTCCTGTGGGGAAGCGTCCACTGGCAAATGGTTTTTCTTGACGCACTTAGACCGCGATGAAGAGGCCAAGCTCTTGCGTGAGTCGAAGAAATCTACCTCTCGGCACGAGGATGTCACTGGGCCATGCTCCACCGCAGACGACTACTATCAACGAGGTCTTGCGCTCTCCGCTTTAGGGCGTGACGAAGAGGCCATTCGCGCCTATGAGGAATGCCTTCGTCTCGACCCTCTCCATCTCGATGTGTACGAACGCATCCATTTCATGCACCTCTCCAAAGGCCGCCACGAACAGTCGTTAGCCACCTTCACGCGAGCTGTGCAGGCTTTTCCAGAGTGCACCAAGCTCCACATCTATCATGCAGAGGCCCTCGGCCGACTCAAGCGTTATCAGGAGGCGTCGGAGGCCTGTCAGCGAGCGATCCAGCTCGATGGTGCCTACGCAGAAGCCTATGCGGAGAAAAGTAAGCATCTTGTGCATTTGAAACGGTATGCCGAGGCGTTAGAAGCTATCGAGCAGGCCATTGTGCTCAACCCCGACGCTGACCACTACTACAGGCAGAAAGCGAACGCGCTCGCTAGTTTGAGGCGAGATGACGAAGCGCTGGCCACCTACGATCAGGCGATTGACCTCGACCCTGATCACTTCTCCTCCTATCGGGAAAAGGCGGAGCTTCTGGCGCAGTTGCAGCGCGATGAAGATGCGCTGGTGACCTACGATCGGTTTATTGAACGCAACCCCTTGATTTTCGAGGGGTATCGATGGAAGTTGTATTTTCTCTCAAAACGCAAGCGGTATACCGATGGGCTAGCAACATGCGACCGCTGTCTGGCGTACAATCCCCACCAGGTCCAAGCGCATGAACAAAAAGGTCGGATGTTCTCTTCCCTGCATCGCTATGAAGAAGCCCTCCTCTCCTTCGAGGAGGCCATTCATTTACACCCGCAGGGTGAAGATATCTACACCGTGAAGGCGGAGACGCTGACGCTTCTCAAACGAGATGACGAGGCGCTAAGTACCTTTGATCAAGCACTTCAACTGGCTCCTCATGAGGTCTCAATCTATAAAAAGAAGGGGGATCTCCTGATTACCTTAAAACGCTATGAGGAAGCGTTAGCCTCTCTGAAGAGTGCGGCACGGCTGGATGCGAAGGATGCCGCTCTTCAGGATAAAATAGGTGACGTTTTAAGTGAACTGGAGCGGTTTGAGGAAGCAGTGAACACGTATGACCGAGCTATTCGACTGGATCGAGGTTTCATCCATGCGTATCGGTCAAAGGCGGCCGCGTTGGAGAAACTGGGGCAACAACAGGAGGCGTTAGTCGCCTATGGGGAAGCACTGGTCGCCTATGATAAAGCGCTGAAGTCCGAGCCGAAGGACTTCTTTTTACACTTTTTTAGAGCAGACATCCTCATACATTTGGAGCGTTACGATGAGGCGAACGCTACCTATGATCACGCGGAACACCTGGCCCCTCATCCTTTTATGGCCGTCCACTGTATTTTCGCACGAGGAAACATCAGGATGCGAGCAGAGGCGAAAGCACGACTGCAAGCTGCCGGCAAAGAGATTAGCGAAAAGACGATAGCAGCCGAGGTCGAGCTGATGCACAAAGAGAAAAAGCTAGAACCGTTACGCGCCTCTCCTCTCTTCGTGCCGATCTGCCAGTTGATGCAAGAGCAACAAGAGTGGAGTGGAACAGCAAAAGAGTTTAAGGAAGTTCTGTGTCATCACCATCCAGATGCGCTAGCGACGTGGTATCGGGCACCTCGTAAGTTTGTCGATGAGTTACAGACGCTCGTGCCAGCGCTACATGAAGAAGGAATTGAGGTTAGCACTCCTCCGGATACAACTCTCGTTACCCTCGTCAAGGAGCCCATTGAAACACCTTGATCAGAAGATCGCAAGTAATGTTTAGTCTGATGCATCGGGGCTTATGCAACTTTGTAGTGATCCCACTGAAAAATCAGCTGTTTATGGAAACAAACTTGAAACAGGAGGCTTCTTAGGAGCAATGAAGCCGTTTCCGGCCGCGTGAGGCAAAATCTGCCGAAGCTCTGTATGAGTCCTTTATGTATCTTGAGCTTTTGACGATCCCTCCCATCGCTGTCGTAACTACTTGGAGCATTCGTTTGCGAAATTGGCTGTTTGCTTCAGTATGAGATCTTGCTTTTAGCGCTTTCCCTGGTTGTACAGCCCACTTGAGGCATCCGTCCGAAATACGTGACGTTTTCTGAGAACGGATATCCAAGTAGCCAGTACTGCTTTCTTGTCGTATTCAGGTGAAGCATAGAGCTTGACAGAGTGTACCATATACGGTACACTATGGGTATGAGCGACTCGCTGAAAATTCTCCCGGCCAGGTTCTTCAAAACTGCTTCTGGTACTGAACCGGTTAGGGAGTGGCTAAAAGACCTGGACAAAGATGATAGTCGAATTATCGGTGGGGATATCAGAACACTAGAATATGGTTGGCCCATTGGTATGCCTGTTTGTCGCTCCATAAAAGGGTATAGAGACCTTTGGGAGGTTCGCAGTCATATATCTGATGGGAGAATTGCGCGCGTGATTTTTCATATTAGTGGTGGCGAAATGATTTTGCTGCATGGGTTTATCAAAAAGACCCAGCAGACTTCACAACAAGACTTAGAGTTAGCAGATAAGCGCAGAAGGGAGTATGAAAGCAATGCCTGAAAATCCCCATAGAGGTTCCTCCTTTGAAGACTTTCTGAAAGAGGAAGGCATCCTCGAAGCATCTACCACCGCTGCAGTAAAAAAGGTGTTGGCTTGGCAGATCGAACAAGCGATGCACACTCAACATCTCACAAAGTCAGCAATGGCTTCCCGTATGCATACGAGCAGATCACAACTGGAAAGACTTCTAGACCCAGAAAAGACAGGGGTATCACTAGAAACTATACAGCGTGCTGCGGCCGTCGTAGGCAGAGAGTTACGGATTGAGCTGGTGTAAGCTGTAAATCATTTCATTCCATAACTGTTCTCACCGATTGTGGAATGGACGTGAGTTAGCACCTTGCCAACGGAGAAAGGAGAGACCTCCTTCCGTGAGTAACAAAGCATGCTCTCGGAAGGAGGTCTCTCAATGTCACATGGGTTCACTGGCTCGTTGGGATATCTGTTGAGTCTGTCCAATTTTTCGTGCGAAATGATCGGACCAGAATAAGCCGAATAGTGTAAAGTAGCACTAGAGTTAAACCCAGAATGAAGCTCACTCATACTTACCTACAAAAAATACAAAATTTAGGTCAGACTCTCTCTGTTCCCAAAGGAGTATTACTCTGGCTCTACTCAGCCCTTTTCTCCTCTAGGGGAAGATCTGAGTCCACAACTTTATTCTTCATGCCAAAGTTTCGACAAAAATGTGGTGTTTCCAGTCCACAACTTTATTTCGCCGGAAGAATCCTTAAATGTATGTAAAGTTATGGCCTTGAGTCCGCGACTTTATTCTTCATGAACACTAGTATGGAGTAGCAATACAGCCCGTGAGTTGTATACATAGAATTACGTTGTCTGGCAGAAACATCTCTGTAACGAAGTCGTTAGTTGTAGTAGATAAAGAAAGTCGTTCTCAGGTAAACAAAGTTGTTCCGTTACCAGAGAGGATAGGAGAAATACGAAGCATTGTATATATGCTTTGTGTTTCTCCTATCCTCCTTCAGCACAATAGCTCGGAACAATACTATACTTCTGTAAGTATTGTCTACCTATCTTCACCTAAATTTCCCTTTGACTGGCTTCCCTCCTCTTTATGTATTTGCACTTATAAGTGATTGAAGCGAACTCACTCCTCATATAGACTCAATCAAAGTACTGTGTTCTCATATGCTTGGGGTGGGGAAGAAGTTTTTAAGCCTCTTCTTCGTTTAAGTCAACATCTAACATACAGAGCTGATCATTGATCATACTTTTTGCCAGGTGCATGGGATAGGGAAATACAATATTCCCACCGTCCCATCCTGGGGAAATGCGCATGAAATGTGGAATATGGCACCATACCTGCGGGTCATCTTCTGCTTGAAGGAAGAAAGGAACCAATTCGACGATTGTTTGGTGCTTAAAAGCGATCCCGCCTCCTTCATCTGTTTTATATAAGCCTATCTTGTTTTGCTGCTCTGTAGCAGCAGTCGTCGGCAGGCCACCGATTGAAAGGTAATGGAAAAATTCGCTCTCAGCTTGTGTGTCAATAAAGCCAGTAAGCTGTTTAAGGTCCTTCTCTTCTTTCAACTCCTCTCCTTCGTCTTCATGCACGGAAAAGTACTGTGGTGTTTCTCCCGAACCGATGGTGCGTACACGGATGATGCGCAGGTTAGGAAGGTCTTGCTGCGTATAGAGATGCTCGAACGTTTTCACATGAGTGAGATTCAGTTGATCTTTCGTTACCACCTTGCCGTTGGCAAATTGGGGGAATACATCATGATTCCGCCAATCTTGAGCTTCTAGTAACACCAGCGTGGGTTCACTATACGTATCGGTAAAAACATGAGCAGCAAATTGGGCCTGTGCCTCTTTACTTAGGCTGAGAATTTCCTCATTCCCTTTTTCTTTCCCCCTCACGAACAATTCTCCTAATGCTTTGTGAGCCTCCAGGAGAGGCAACCATTGAAGAGGATACTGTGGCAAAAGTACTTGGAATGTGCCATCAGGAGAGAGCCGTACCGCCATCGGAAAATCTATCTTTGGCTCAAATTTGCGTAGTTTGTAGAGACCAATTACATGGAGACGCTTGGCTTGCTCCTGTGAGATACCCGCCTTCTGATAAAGTTCTACTGGTTGGTCATAGACAAGACCCGTTTGGCGATAAATGAGATCAGCAACACTGTTGCGAGCACGTCCCTTACTTTCTGGTGCAACTCCCTTCTTATCTAGCTGGATTGGAAAAAACATCTGTGAGGCCAACCCAAGGCTGTTACATGCTCTGCGGATTGCTCCTTTAATATGCTGATCAGGATATGTTTTCTTAGGGTCAAGTTTATGCAGTTCAATCAGTGCCAAACCATAGCTAGATTCAGCAGGTAACAAATTGCTTAGATAGTCTTTCCATTCCCGCGTTTTTTCACGGAATGCCTTGCGCGTCTGTGCTTTCCACTCCACCAAGAACTTTTGACGCTCCGACCGCGAAGCGAACCTTTTGTAGTGATCAAGTGGGTTGAGTTTGCCCGGTTCTAAGGGTGCTAATAGTTTGCTGGGAATAGGATCTTGAGGGATAATCAATTTAATATGTTCAGGCAAGGGTTCATCCGAGTCCATGAATAATGCCTGTCGTATTTCCTGCTCTAGCGTCGTTTTTGTAAGTGTCTCACCCCAACCAAGAAGGATATATATGGGTCTTTGGTTCGAGGCTCGTTGAAGAGCATCAAAGATGATCTTTTGTCGTCTTGGTCGATTTTGCTGTTCGCTCTCTTCCTTTGTTTGTTCTGGTTGCTTTCTCACAAACTTCTTTTTCTGAAGATCATCAAGACCATACATCATCAGAGGAAGGTTGGATAGGTGCATTTCCTTCTTGGATATATCAGAAACGAGCGTTTGACCGTTAGAAAGCTCTAGCCCTAGGATGTCTCCGACCGCATTAGCTATCTCACGCAATTCTGCAAAGTCGAAACCTGTCTTCACTTCATGCTTGGGTCTAAAGCCCTCTGCATGCACAACGAAGTATTCATCATAAAGACTCATCGGACTGGACGTGCGATAATTCTGTGGTGCCTGTAAAAGTTGGTCTGGTGCAACTAAATCACGTGCCTTCATTGCCGATAAGAGTTGCACTGGGTCTTCCTGCCATCGTGGATTAGATGCGCCACCAGCAAGTGGGAGCGTTACTAGTGTTGGTGACCATCCCCACCCGCTTAAACGAGGTTGGTCGATGCCAACCTTGACGCTAACATCACGCTGAAAATTGACATCTTTCAAGAGCTTATCAACATAACGACTGCATCGTACATACAGGTGAATCCAATGGTGTGGACTCCCTACCTGTGTTTGTAGACGAAGTTCGAGTTTATAGGCGAATGTTCCCTCTTTTGCATTATGATAAACATCTTCGTATTGTGCATGAAACGGATTGCTAATCACAGCTAACCCATTAGCACCATCCTGCATTAGACGCCACGTTATTGTTTTTCCATGTATATATGATTTCTTACCCGCCATGAGCGATGCTAACACGCTAGGAATAGCACGATATCCTGTTTGGGTACCAGCATCAAGATTGAGGAAAAGCGAAGCCGCATCTGTTTCTTGCCATTGTTGTGCTGGTTTTTGCAAACGATCTAACAAACGTTGATGAGCATCTTTCCCAGCACCTGTAACCGCCTTGTTAAAGTTATCATACCCCCATTGTTTTCCCCATTCATAAGCCAAATCACTAATTTGCTCTGGTTTGGGACGATGCGTGACATCTATACCGACCACAAGCATCTGCCGTTCAGGCTGTTTTGTATCCACATTCTTTCGAGTAACAAATGGATGAGTCAAGGTTGGAGCCAAGGCTGTCAGTACCGTATTCAACCGATGGTATGGAGGAGTTTTATTCGTGTTATCTGGCATAAGTTGTTTCATGCTTGTAAGAAAGTTCAAGCAGTCCTGCTCATAGGCGAAAATCGAAGATGAGACTGCTAAACCGCGTAGGTGGATTTCATCAATGCGAAAACGCATTGGGATGATAGAAGACGATGTTGCCATCATTAATTCCCTTTCTCCTTAATATTCCGGTTCAAAGCCCTTGATGTCTACTAACGCATCAACAATAGAGGCATAAAGTGCCTTTCCAATCGGTTGCTCAATATATTCCTGTAAGACCTCTATCATTGCAGTCAATAGACTCGTTTTTAATGTTTCTTGTGCTTTTCTATCATTTGCACTTTTGGGTGCCCAAGCTGCGTCAACAAAGAAAGCGTGGAATGGCATACCTCCGCGGAGGAGACGACCGCAAGCTTGAATGATAAGACCAGCGGTAGTAGCTGCGAGGTCAAAAACTTCACTGTAAGTTGTATCGTTGTTATTCTTTTCATCCTCATGGTTCAACGTGTGATAATAGCTGCGTAACTCTGCTTTACGCCAATACTCGCTGGCCTTCTGACGCAGTTGGATAGCTTTTTCCTGCAGCATCGGTTCCTGCCAAAGCTTTAGCTGGATATCCCGACACCAATCCTCTGTTCGTCGGTTCAATTCGCGTGCCAGTGATTGTGTGTCTGCTGGGTACGGCATTGGACGTGTCAGGAAGTAAACTGCGCCAAACGCAGCTTTCCCATCTTGATTGAGAATGTTGTATCCTCTTCCAATAGCCTGCAGCGGTGCAATCAGTATCTTGCCGTTCGTCCGTGCGAAATCCTCAATATCGCTACGATACACCATGTCATCTGCCATGACTTCATCGTTATCATTGTTGGTTCGCGCTAGATAACGAATTTCACCTGGAAGAGCAGTACGTGCAAGTTCGCTAAGTTTTAGCTCGCTATATGCCCATTCGGCCTGATCATATGAATTGACGATCAAGAGCAACCGCCCTCGATCATGCCAGTAGTGTGGCTCATCTTGCGCCAACTGCCGTAACTGATCTAGTTCTTCTTGTAATGGAGCTTTTCGACCAGATCGACTGGTTGCTAATGCTCGAATCATATCTTTGATAGGTTGCAGTTTTTCGGGAGCCCCAGAGATGCGAATTGGCTTCAATGTCTTTTTCTTCCATGCATATTGTGGAATGTAGAAGAAGGTACTTTGCGCTATTGCCTTTTGCGCTTCAATCGAAGGATCGAGAATTCCTTGAGGTGGAAGAGTAATGTGCCATTGAGATGAGTGTGGCAACCAAGATGTTCCTGAGAGGGAAAGGACATTCGGGCCACGCCTACCATCGAGGTCGCTAAACAGTTCGTGAAAATGCAGGAAGTACCAGCGTCCAACGTTTGGATAGCCAAAGACAGAAAGGCCCGAGGGTAACTGGAGGCTTTTTTTCTCGTCCTGACCTATTTCTAGGTCCTTTGAATAATAGGTACCAAACATACGTCCTGTCGGTGGGATAGGCAATATATCTGTCAGATTACTGGGTGACCGCTCTAACGAATGCTCATTGAGATCCGTGAGCATATTTTCAGGTTTGTTATACCATTCATAGAAGACAATCCGTATATTACGATCCAAAATCATGACGCTCAGAACAAATTCCAGGCGTTGCGCTAACGTATCAAGGTTATCTGGCGGCTCTGGAGTTTCTTGATCGGTATATGTACCTTTGTCCACCTGTATACGCCATGCTATCCTCTCCTGAGCCAGTTTTTGTAGCGTTTGTTGTATATTAGGGATAAAATCCTCAATCCATGCCTGACACTCGTCACGAACAGATGAGTTATGAGCACTATCACCAGCGGCAATCAAGGCACGCATGATTAATGCCAGGCGATAGACTGGATCGTTTTGGGCATTTTTTTTAGGTCGATCTATAGTAATAGGATCTTTCTGACTCAGCCTATCAAAGTGATAGACGACGTTTTGGGCTTTTTTATCCGCATCTATGCGATCCTGTCCCAAGCATTCTTCCCATTTAGGGAGACCAAGTAAACGCCATGCGAGCTTATAGCCCAGGGTCAGCGCAGTAAAGTAGTTGCGTCCTACCCAACGGCGCAAAAGGATGCCTTGCTCAATGTCAGTTAGGTTGCTAAGGATGTTGGAGATGGAAGTCAGAGAATGACGTTCTGCGCTGACCCAACGGCGTGTAGAAGCAGGCTGTGTTCGTCGGGGTACCCATGCCTGCGCTGTCTCAACGTCTTCTATATCGAGTAGGCCATCGCTTCCATTGGTGAGGATCACCTCTTCGGCGAAAAGATTATCAAACCATTGCTGGATCGTGTCGGCCTCGTCGAATATCACCAGATCCGATTGTTCATAGACGATCTCCGTCAGATGCACTTTGCGTCGCTCAATTTGAGCAGGTAAACTCGATTTTCCCAGTGCTCCTGGGGTGGTGATCCAGATGCGGGCAGTGGGCATATCGTGATACAACTGCTTACTTGGACATACAGCAAAAAGAGGGCAGTAGTGGTAGGTTTTGCGTCCTCCTGGCTTTTTCGGCGGCTGATACAATGATTCGCAGGGTTCTTTGCCGGGAAGTACACCACATGGTGCCTGTTCAGTTGCCAGTGCTTGTAAAGGACAGGCGGGATTCAGCCAACGCAGTGCCCAGTGGTCGGGACGAAACCTGCTGGAACGATAGAGGCGCTGCAAGTGCAGATCACGTGTGGAACGCCCAATCAGAGGCACCGCCACTGGTTTCTCTCCCCAGGTGCAAAACAGCGTATTCAATTCATCTGCCAAGTTAAGGGCTGCCATTGTATCACTGACAACCAGTGTGATACGTAGCTCTTTCTCTGGATGTAAGGCTGCATCAGCCAAAATGAGTTTGGCAATCGTGGATTTGCCTGCCGCAACAGCTCCCACAACATAAGCGTGACCATCTATGTGCAAGGGGACGCTATTTTTGCTGGCGAGGCTTCCGTCAGGGAAGATGGCACGATACCCTAAGAGATTATCGACCAACTCTAGCCAACTTTTTTGTGATCCCAGCACTGTTGATAAACCACGCTGTAGACGTAACTGGTCGATTTCACCTGCGATTGTACGGAAATCGTTATGTGAGTAGCTCAGAGACCGGCGATTACGTGCTTGAGTGAACCAAGGAATGTTTGTTGACGCAATGTCCGCCGCTTCTTCACTGATTTCTACCTGTACAACCTGTTTGCCCTGCCCAGTGATAGCGTCAAAGTAAAATGTGGCTGCCGTCGCGGGCGTGATCGTTTTTGGTGCAAATGGTAGTGTGCCATCAAGGACAGCGGTATAAGCTGGAAAGCGTTCTTCGTGGCTTTGGAGATTATACACCAGTTGCTTTTCCAGCTCTTCTGGATGTACCCTATAGCAACGCCATTTCTCTTCGATAGTAGCATATGTTCTCAACGCATTTTCCCAATTGAAGCGGCCAGAAAAAGGGAGCAGAATGCGTGCATTGGCAATAGCGTGTCGTTGTTGCTTATCCAATGTGCTTAAGCGAGGGTCGGGAATAGGTAGACCACTCAAGAGTACCCACAGAACTGTAATGGCTTCATCACGCAACTCTAGCCGTTCGAGCAACCATAAGCCAAGTTCTACCTGAAGCAGATAGGTATATTTTCCTTTGAGGATTCCATCCGCGTCCTGTGCTTTAATCTGTTCGACAAGTGGACCGTACCACGCGCTTCGGTCGTACATGTTTTCTCTCCTAAGATGCATGATTAGTGTGATGCAACACGTGCTTTAAACTGTTTTTCACTAAGAATAACAACATTAGACGGGAGCTGCCCAGCGGCACGACGTACATGGGTAGCATAGTCAGGACGCTGAATCTCACGATAGGATGGATACACATAAAACCAGTAGTTCCATTCCAAACTGCTTTCTGCGACTTGTCGATTATCCTGAGCTATATGCTTTCCCAATGCGAAGGGATCTTTGTAGTCTTTAACATCTACAGCCCATATGCCTTCTCGAAACTTTAAGAGAAGATCGTAACGATCAACTCCCGGCCATAAAACAACTTGCTGTAACAGTGGCTGTGTCGGTTGTATATCTTGAGTGAGCCACCGATAGAGCTGAATTTCGGTAACTCCTGGTATGTGGGTCCGCAAATGAAGACCTCGCTTCAGGACGAGGGTATTACTGAGCGGGTCAATATCCTGCCAGCCTTGTGGACCAGGGCATCGCCCAGCACAGGCACTTGGCTTAATACTGCCCAATCGATTATTTCGCTGATAAAGCGGACCACATACTGTACAATTCCAATAGCGAGCTGTTGGCATTCCAGGTCGCTGATGAAGTAGCATAGCGTTAGACGAGCGACTGTCCTGGTACAGTGCGCCGACCTCCTGGATTTTGATGTAGCGTAGAGAGCGAAATTGTTGCCGAATGGCTTCAGTAGTGGTCCAAGGATTTGTAATCACATATTGCCTGATGGCAGCATACTCACTGTTAGCACCAGCAGAGTCGGTAATGGCTGCATTTCTGGATGTGTTGAGTATATTGACCATCAACTGATTATCAAGTATAACTTGTATATCTTGGAGCGTGGTCCCTGACGGCAAGTTGTATTCAAGCAAAAACTCAATAACCTGTTCGTCCAAATCACCTTCGTAGAGCAACTCAAAGCGTGGATCGATCCCAGGTGGTAACGTATCGCCAGGCCACCATTGCTCAAGTGGTTTCTCAAAAAGCTCGAAAATATCTGAGATTGTACGAGGAAATGCAGTGAGCATAGTCAACGAAAGTTGATTCAGGGCATAGAGCAGTTCAGGCGGATAAGGATATTTCTGCTCTCGTTCAGCATACTTTGCTAACCCTAGAGCGAGATAAGGAAAGACATTTTCTGGTAGTGGTTTCTTCATTAATGGCTCCTTTTCTTCGACTTGATCTTGTGTTCTAAGTGTGATACAATGTTTCATGTGTGATACAAAGAGAGTATACATTATTTTTCTTGATTGTGCAATACATGAAACAGTGTTTCTGAAAATTGATTCAAACAAGGGGAGAACGATGACTAAAGAGTTAGACACCCAATATCTGGCGGCTCTCATTAAAACAAAACGTGGGAATCGTGGTCTACGTGAAATTGCCCACGAAATCGGTGATGTCAGTCCATCAACGTTATCTCGTATTGAGAATGGTAAAATACCAGACATGGACACCTTTCTCCGTATTTGTGATTGGTTACAGGTTTCCTCAGAGGAGTTTATTAAAGAGACGAACGATCAGCTACAAACTGAAATCAGTACGGTAGATCGTATTGAGGGATATCTGCGTGCAGATAGAGAACTAGATCCCGAGACTGCAAATGCGCTAGCAAAGTTAATGAAGGCAGCCTACCGGGCTGCGACTGAGGGAAAATTAGAGCTAGAATAGATGAGAGATTTAGATAGAAGTTGTAAAGACTGGTGTGAGAACGAAGGGATACGTTGGCGTAGAGAATTGAAATTGTATGCCTATGATCCTCTTCCGTCACGCCGTTTAACTGAGCACCTAAAAATAGGGGTCATCAGTCCAACAAAGGTGCCGGGGATAGATGAACAAACACTTCAAAGCTTATTGAGAGAAGACGCAGGTTGGTCCGGTATCACTCTGCCAATTGGTGAAGGCCGATATTTAATCATTTATAATCCAACGCATGCATCTACACGTCATGAATCAGATGTGATGCATGAACTCTCTCACCTGTTGTTCAACCATCAGCCAATACGTTTGCGCCGCATTGTAGGAGGGCTTTTGGTACGCGAGTATCGCACAGAAGATGAAAAAGAGGCTGCATACCTAGGAGGGTGTTTACAAATTCCTGCTACAGGTCTCGACTGGGCATTCCAACGCGGCATGACCCATAACGAGATAGCTGAGCACTTTGGAGCGAGCTTGCAGATGGTACGCTATCGCTGCAACATAACAGGCCGGAAGCCAGTCCCAGGTTGGTACTAGTTGGAACAAATTTCCCTCGAAACAAGTTCTCTCATAGAAAACAACTTAATTCTTCGTGTGCAGTTGTTGTATCAGGTATTTAGTACCACCGTTCAGAAATGATTTAATTGTTCGCATACGCTAAAATTGTTGCCTTTCCTTCACCAACAAAATCCCCTCCCAAGGTGGTATCTTACCCCTTGTCCTGAGTTCTAGGAGAGTAAAATCAATGCAGAGCCTGCGATAGAACACAAATTCTTGTTCTGTCAGAGTCTTCTTTAGCTCAAGCTGTTGTAGCAAGTGTTTTTGTTGTTTTTGAGAAATACTTGTTTGTTGCATCTGAAAGTAAGAACGGCGTGCTTGTAACTGGCCCTGGTAACGAACAAGCCAACGAATTTTTTTCTCTTCCTCAGTATAAGGAGGAGATGTACGTTCACACAATAGGTCTAAATAATTTGGTATAGCAGGGGCGTCTATTTTCATCCCACTACTTAAAACCTCGGAATAAAATAACCTCTTTCCAAATATAGAATGGAAAACATTCTTGAAGTGAGAACTATCAAGAATCAATGGGTGAGCTCTAATATCATGTACAAGCAATGGGTTAATATCCGAAGCCTGCATTTCGTTTAACTCTCGTTCCAATTCCAGAACTTCATCAATAGGCTCATGTCGGTCTCGGACCCGTACTCGATTATAAGCCAGTGCTTTGGCACGGTCTAGTAATAGTTGGTCGAGGACTAGTCCCTCAAGATTTTCATGATCAGGTGTTGTTCCATTAAGCCAAATAAATGTGTTATCTTCAGCCCAAAATCCAATATCTGACATGGACAATGGAGTTCTGTTTATAGGTGATAGAACCTGAGTGACTTCATCCTTATGGGGAAGGCGATAATGCCAGCGTCCATTTTCACGAGTGGTTAACCAGTCACAAAAGGCTTGCACATCTAAAGGTTGTACTCCTAAAAGCGGCTCAAGTCCTTGACTTGGTTGAAATGAAGCAGTATGCCAATGCCAAGGGTGGTAATAACGTTCTTGTGTGCTCAAATCATCGAGGAAAAGCTGATATTCAGCACTATTCACTGGAGAAGTATCGATATAGGTATCGTCTGACAAATACACCATTGCATCCAGCCGCCGCTTTAAAAGAGCTTGAGCTACAATATTACGTTTCCTGCTATCAGTGTCCTCGATACCTGTTTGTAACAACTCTTCAATCTTTTGAGTTACCTGTGCATCAGCTTTTAATTTCTGGTTGTTACATTCAAGTGCTAAATTGAGCATTTGTACTGAGGTATCAGCCTGAGCGAGACATGCTTGAATGATCTTTGTAGCATCAACCTGTGCGCTGTAGAAGCAGATAGTTTCATGCCACCACTCGTCGTTGATATGTTTGAGCAAGAGGCTTTCCTTGCGTCCCTCCTTCAGGTATGTTGCAGCAAGGTACTCTTGAAAGGTTTTATGTGCAAAGCCCCATATTCCTGTATTCATTTCTAATAGCAACCCACTATTCAGCTCGATGTCTTTAAGAAACTCCGCAGGTGTTAGCTCTGAAGATATTTGTGTCAAATGTGGTGTAATCACTTGGCAGAGGCGGTCATAATCGAGTTCAAGCAAATCTTTCTGTATCATGTGAAAGGCAAGTGGTTGTAATATTTCTAGCTTTTGTTGCACACTTAGTTTTGGCGACAGACCAATTGCGTCTCTGCGCCTGTAAAGCAGCACCTGAAAGATTTCGCGGTAGAGTTCTAGCCGATCATTTGGCAAGGAGCCACCAGTGCTGGAAAGTGTTGTAATCATTGTAAGAAGAAGTGGGTTTGCTGCTAGCTCTAACAGTGATACTTTCTGATTTAGGTGAGCTAACAACTTACCAGTACTCTCTGAAGCACGTAGTTGTACACTTGAGTCATGCTTCTCTGAACGCATCCACTCGTCAATAAGGAACCACTGCTTAATAAAGCTTTTAATTTGTGTTGGCGAAAAAGGTTGCACACTGAGGACTACAGCATCATCTAAAGGTGTGTCTACATAACCATGAGGACGAGCAGCTAGTATAAAACGATTGTTAGAGTAAGATAGAAATTGGTCTCGTATCCATTTCACTATCAATTTGCGTATCTCTTCATCAGCTGTTTCGTCCAGGCCATCTAGCATCACCAGACATTTACCTCGCTTGAACTGCTGCTCAAACCATTGCACTGGGATAGTTATATGTCCTTTGCTCTGTACAGACGCTTGCAATAGTTCTGGCAAGGTGCATTCTGGTTTATCTTTTATCGTTGAGATATGGTCACGTAGATAGAGTAAAACAGGAAAGGATTGGTGTATGTGATGCTTACGAAGTAAGCGAGAGCGCAAGCGTGTTTGGCAAAGCGAGAAAGCTATGTATTTTATCAGAGTTGTTTTGCCACTACCAGCAGCACCTAGGAGCACAAGCGCATTAGTGTTAAGCATTTCATTGCTTAAATAGTACCAGATATCATGTGAAGCTAATCCAGTTAATTGTGTGCCTTTAAGAGGATGCGAAGAAGCCAAGTGGGGAGGTACTGGAGAAATTGTCGGCTCCACAAAGATACGCTTAATTTCCCGGTTATAAGCGGGGCGTTGAACAAGTCCACTAAACTCTAAAACATGATGTGCATGAGAAAGATAATTGAGATATTGCCTACGATAACCTGCAAACCTATTATTGAGGAAGGATGGCAGCCACCCAGCGATTTTATCAACTAGAGGACCCTCAAGCTTCTGCCACACTTTATTGATGAAACTCAGGGCATACGCTAGCAAACCAGTTACAATTGCAATGACGATCTGTAAAGTGGGATTTTGAGTAATCTTTTGAGCAATGCCATATCCGCCAGCGAGTCCACCAGCTGAGAGCAAAAAAGGACCAAGGATCTTTACTAGTTTTATGTAGAATGGATCGTTTTGGGGTGCTTGGTTGCTCATAATTCTTCCCTGGACAATCTCTCTAAAGCGGACTCATGCATCAGGTTCTTCCGTAAAATAGTGCTCAACAATTCAAATGATCTGGCAAGGTGTATATATAAGAGAGAACATCGAGTAATGTTTTCTTCTGAAAGAGACTTCTAAATAAGCCTAAAAGCTTTCGAGCGTTCCACCATGCTGTGTTTCTCTCGTACCGTCACATTGCTAAGCATGAAAGATGTGAATAAAACTGAATTTCTGGCTTCATTATACTGGCATAAACAAATCCTCATACATCTTATTCTAAATGCGTGCTTGATAGGAGGTAATGTTAATGCCAGAGTGAGTAGGACAACACCCGTCTATTTTGCTGCGTATGTTTGCAGCTCATTTTCTCGCTCTCGCCAGTCTGGTAGATAGGCGTCCATGAAGTGCTTGAAAAGCCGACTATGGTTGGGTGCTAGTAGGTGAACCAATTCGTGGACAACAACCATCTCACCTAATTGACGAGGCATAGTAAGTAGCGTTGGATCGAGTGTAAGCCAGCCAGAAGGCGTGATCGTTCCCCACTTTTCAGACATCATCTGGAAGCGTACAGGAGGCTCTTTTACTCCCATTTTTGTGGCCCACTGTTTGACTGTCCAGCGTACTTCCTCGTCATCACGCCAATACTTCTGTGGGCGTTGTGGTTCCGATTGGGTAGACATCATTTTTTGTATATTCGTTTCAGTTTGAGTATTTTCGAGGTCAGCTTGATTGACTCTCCTACTGATTTTATCATATTGGAGAAGGAGAGCATGACTCCATACAACTTGCTGCGTAAGCTTTTTTCCTGAAGACTATCCCACTCATAGTCGGGATACTGCTTGATGACCTCATTGATGGCAATGGCCTGCTCAGGTGTCACTGCCGCGACATCACGTTTGAGTTCCAAGTAGATAGAGAAGGTATTGATATCGACATCTTCCCCAAGCTGTTTGCGTGCTTCTTCAGCATCAACAATGCGTTCGGCCTGCTCTACCAGTTCGCATAAGGCGTCTTCCGTTCCTTCTTGTCGGTCTTGAAACTGTCTTATCACGTCATCCGCACGTTCCCCTATTGAGCGCAAGTGAGGTTCGTATTCTTCACGACTCTCAGTGACCCGCTTAATAGTCTTGCGCAGATCAAAAAGGTTCAGTGCAGTTGGAGCGTACTGTTGTTTGATTGCAGCGAGTCGCTCCTGATCCAATTCGTAGATAGTATCGGGCCCAGTGATATCAGTGCTATTTGCATAGGTATGTAGCAATTGGCGTGTTTTCTCTGTCAGTTCTCTGCGCACAATGCTATCCTCACCCTGTATGCGCTCACGTAGCGCACGATACAAACTAGCGAGTGCTTTGTAATCATCCAGGTAGGGGTCCAGGAAAGTATCGGGGGCGATGATGTCAAAAAGGCTCTGGAGATTACGGTAGAATTCAAGAAACGCCTCTTGGCGCTCTGAAGCGTCAATGAAGTATTGGGCTATGTCTTCTATGTCTTTGTCTGTACCTGTCTTCAAAGGGCGTGCGTAGGAAAGATACTCCTGCGTTTTCGCCTCCTCCATGATCTGTTTAAATCGTGCTTTTAGCGTTTCGATGTTGTCGATTACGGTACTTACAAAATCTGAATCGAAGGCAAGCGCACGCTCCAGCTTATCGAAGATGCCAACAAAATCAACAATAAAACCACATGGCTTGGCCTGTCCCAATTCATCTTCATAAGGTCGATTGACGCGAGCAATAGCCTGTAGCAGAGCATGACCACCTACTGGTTTATCTAAATACATGCAATACAAATTAGGTGCATCGTAGCCGGTTAATAGCTTTTCGGTGACGATCAAAATTTTTGGGTCTTTATCGCGTTTTATAAAGTTACGGCGAATCTCGCGCTCTTTTGCAAGGCTATGGGCGTATGTTTTAAGATCGCCACTATCATTATTGTTGCTGGAGTAGACAACCTCAACCTCTTCTTCAGACATGTATTTAAGGAGTGCCTTGCGATATTTGACGCAGGCTTCGCGGTCTACTGCCACCAGAAAGGCTTTGAAGCCCATTGGCTCTACTCTGCTTTTGAAATCTTCAGCGACAAATCTCGCGACCTTATCAACGCGATCATCACCCTTCATGAATTCTTTAAGGACGACCGCATGATCAAGAATCGCATTAATCTGGGTTATATCTTGCACATCTTCCTGCTCAAGCTTACGGAGGAATTCTTGTTCCAACGTCTCTTTATCAACCAGGAGATCCGAAGCCGCCAGTGCATAATGTAGGCTAACAGTAGTACCATCTTTGATGGATTCCTCAATGGAATACTTGTCGAGGAAGCCTCGATCATCATCGACGCCAAAAGTCTTGAATGTACCCTTACCTTTTGAGATTTTATCAATGGGAGTGCCGGTAAAGCCAATATAATAGGCACTGGGCAGGACGGCCATAAGTTCCGTTCCCATAGCACCGCCAGTCGAACGATGAGCCTCGTCAATAAGTACAATGACCTTGCGCTTGTATTGTTTGACTGTCTCTTTATCGATGGTAAGATCACTAAATTTGTGGATCATGCAGACGACTAAGCCACGTTGATCTCGTGAGAGGACCTGTTCGAGTTCCTCTCGGCTTCCTACCTTTTCGTAACTGGTGATGCCGTAGCCTTCCAAGTTCCTCTGAAGTTGCTGTTCCAGTTCGATGCGATCAATGAGCATCAGTACAAGTGGTTTGTCTTCTTCACTGGTACGTAGCAATTGGTTCGCGATGGTAATCATGGTAAGCGTTTTACCGCTTCCCTGAGTATGCCAGATCAAGGCACGACGCTTCTCTTTATCCTGGACGCGATCAATGACTTTCTCGATGGCACGTGTCTGGTGTTGCCGTAAGATGACTTTTGTAAGCGCATCATCTTTAGTAAGGAAGACGATATAGGTTTGGAGTGTGCGGAGCAGGCGCGTCTGGTCAAAAAAAGTGCTTACACGTTGCTCAAATCCACCACTCACCACATCTTTCCAGTTGAAAAGGTTCTTGTATTCTGTGTTCCAAGTCACGCCGTAAAAGAAACTAAACAACTGAGTAACAACAAATATTTGTGCTAGCGCAAAGAGTTCAGGAGTTTCTTCGTGATAGCGCCGGATCTGCTCAATAGCACTGTACAGTCCATCATGTGCAAATGCACTTTTGGTTTCGACAATAGCGATAGGAATACCATTAATGAGAAATACAACATCGGCCCGATTGAGACGTACACCGTCATCACTACGTTGGTACCATTCGTCGGTAACGTGGTAGACATTCTTTTCCATATGATCGAATTCATCGAAATGGATCAGTTTGACGTTGCGCTCGCGCCTCTCTTCCTCAACATAAACAGACATCTTACCCTGCAACCATTGGAGCGCATCGCGGTTTCCCTCAATGCTTGGTCTAATCTGGCTCAAGCGCTGTATGACATCTGTAGTGCGCTGCTCGTTGAGGACGGTGGGATTGAGCCGAAGCAATCGTTCTTCCAAAACGTCATAGAAGAAGCGTCCTCCAAGACCACGACGCAATCGCTGCGCCTCATCCGGTTTTATGTATTTCCATCCGCATTTTTCAGCGTATTCAATGAGTGGTTCCTGTACCGTCTGACGTTCTCTGCTCATAGGTCAAAGTCCCTTTCTCTAGTTGTTCTACAAGTGGCAGGGTTGATATATGTCCAGTCATGAGTTCGTCGAGTAACGCGCGGAAAAGTTCTTCATGTAGTATGATTTCATGCTTAAGTGCTGCAATTTTATTATCAAGAGCACTCAAAATCTCCGTTAATTTGATCTGCTCTACTAACGGTGGTAGAGGAATGTTAAGATTCCCCAGCTCGTTAGCATTAAAGTTAGCTTGGTTAACAGCTCTTCTTGAAAGCTTGAAAAAAATTCCCTTTTGACGGAAATAAGTGAGTAGTAAATGTAAATACTTGTAGTTTATTTTTTCCCCTGTTCTTAGCGCAAGAATAAACGAGGCAAAAATTGTGGGTTTAATGGGATCAAAATCTATGATGGCACATTTACCTACATGTTCCTGGGCATTTCTCCAATTGAAAAGTACGTCGTTCTTATGAACTCTGTAATTCTCTACTAATTTTTTCGGTATTTCTACAGTTCTAATCTTTGTTAAGTTTAAAATCCCTTCATTAAGAATTTCTGCGGTGCTAATAATGTCGATGCCACCAGAAGGAGGAGTAGAAGGTATGGATGTTTGATAACCGTATTTTATTCGGATGATGTTTCCTAAACGCACAACCTCCCAACTCTCTGGTATCTCCCCAACCTCACTCTGCTTGGTAGCCTCTTTCCGCGTACCATACGTAAAAAGATAATGCATCAGTGCGGCTTTGCGTTCACGTTCAAGCTTTAGCTCTTTATGCCGTGTTTGGATGGCTTGTTGAACTGTATGTAGAACGTAGGCGACGGTATGTTGTTCGGGAAGAGGGGGTAAATATAACTTTAGTGACTGGAGATCAAATCGAGAAATACCTTGAATGGTAGTTCCACGTTTATATCCTTTAAAAATCCTTTGTAATCTGTCTGTCTTAAATTGATAAGCGATAAAATCTGGTTGTGCTACTTCCTTAAGTACTATTCCAGTAATATCCTGACTAATTGCTATGTCTAATAAATTAACAACAGCTTTACCAACGCCTACACGCGTACCAACCAATAAATTCCCATGTGGAACAACGTGAGAAGCACTTTCTTGTAAACCTTGTTCAGTGATAAAACGTTGAGCGATGTTATACGTAATAGCATCTTCTGATATAGTTGCGCTAGTTGTCCAAGGTATTATCCCATCCCATAGTTCGGTTCGTTTAGTTGAAGGAGTTCCTCCACTAATAAATTCTTTTGCAATAGCTCCAAGTTTTACTGATTTCCACTGATTAGGCATCCATTGTTCATCATTTGGAGTTAATTCCTGCTCTGTAGTATTCACTTCTTGATCATCATTATATTGCTGTATCAACAGATTGCTCATCTCATCGCCTTATCTATCCCTAAATCTCCTAATAACTTGCTAAGCTCCTCATCCGACTTTTGTCTATCTTCCCTGGCTTTAGCCAAATCTTCCATAATCACTTCTAAGGAGCGATATACAATTGAGTCACTCACATGCACAAATTGCGAAGGACTTAAGTTATAATCTGTTGCTCGTACTTCATCCACCGTAATTACTCGGCTTAGTTTCTCTCGCGTCTCCCAACTATGATAAACCTCTGTAACTGCGATAATACCCTCGCTGGTCAACTCATTTTTGGGTTTGCGCTTCAAGAAATAGCGTGAGGCATTGATCAATAAAATCTGGTTTTTGCGCTCTGGAGATTTGGCTTTATTGAGTAGAACAATTATACCTGGCGCGCTAGTATTATAGAAGAGGTTTTCTGGGAGCAGAATTACGCACTCGATGAGATTTTTCTCAACAAACTGCTTGCGGATATCACGCTCTCTATCACTATTCTGACCACTAGAACCGCGTGAGACTGCCATTGTATCTAGAACAATAGCAGCACGTCCCTCTTCATTTAGCGAAGCGTGTATAAGCTGTAGCCAACCCCAATCTGCTGTATTGCCCGGTGGGGTACCATATCCAAAGCGTTTCCAAGTATCGCCGTCATAAAAAGTCTCATCGTAATTTTTTTGATTCCACATAGGATTTGCGACTACATAGTCGAAGGTATCCAAACCAGCACCTTTTGAAGCAAAGATAGGGTTACGCATGGTATCACCAACGGCAATAGTTGCTCCGATGTAGTCGTGCAGAAACATATTCATCTTTGCCATAGCATAAGTTGTAGGATTCCATTCTTGTCCGTAGAGCTGAGGTGCGCGAGAGCGGTCTTCGGGGTGTTGCCGCTCAAATAAATAGCGGGCTTTGATTAATAGACCACCGGAGCCACAAGCAGGATCGTAGATACGTGTACGTGGGCGAGGATTAAGCAGTTCTGCGATCAGATCACCTACTTCTTTCGGTGTGTAGAATTCACCTGCACTCTGCCCTTGTCCTTCTGCGAACTTCCGTAACAAGTACTCATATGCGCGTCCGAGAATGTCTGGTTCGGCATTACTTAGTCCCAAGCGATGACGACTGATGATCTCAACAAGCTTGTAGAGCGGGTCATCATCAAGTGTGCGTTGTCCACTTTGTCGCTCATTGTAATCTTTTACATCAATGACACCCTTGAGCGAAGGATTCAAGATAGCGACAGTACGCATCGCGTTCGTCACAAATTCGCCCAGGTCGTCTTTAGGATGATTGCGTATTCTACTCCAATGGTATTTACCAGGGATAAAAAAGCGCACGATAGGCAATCTGCCATCTTCCAATGCTTGGCGGTTATCTTCCTCAATAATCGCACGAGCAAGTTCTTCGCCACCATATTCTTCATAGTATTTACTGCATTCATCATCAAAGACATCAGAGAGTCGCTTGTAGAAGATCAGAGGCAAAATAAAATCTTTATACTTAGGAGCATCATTGTTACCCCGAATGGCACAGGCCGCATCCCACAACCAAGTTTCTAGAGCAGAAGTACTTAGGTGCTCATCAGCATTCAGTGTCATAGGAAGTAGTTGCTGATTAGTAGAATTATTTCCTACCTGATACGACACACCACCATTTTTCTTTCGTGCCACTATTGTCTCCTACTTTAGTTCGTATACAATTCTTACGATTTACGCGTAAAACACCTAAAAATAAATTGATATGTCTATGTATGAAGTAAGACTGTTCCGTTATTGTACTGAGCAGTGCTCCAATCTAACACGTTTGCAAGCATCTGCTGAAAATCAGCTAGAGCTTTTTCACGCTCTACCTCATCTGGCATAACTGTACTTCGCCAGATAAGCGAAATCTCAACTTGCTCAGGAAGTGCCTCACTTCTCACGATGAAACGTGAAACTGTGCCAGGAAATAGATACTCGTCACTTTGCCGTATTTCTTCTAGCTTCTTCATCAATTCAGAGTGACGATTAGAGCGTATCTGCACCATAATAGAAGTTGAAAGCAACATGTTATTTTCGGGCGAGAGGCGCCATCGAAGAACGCTTTTTCGTGGACGACCTGCAATATTAGGCTTAAAACTCTTTACTTCTTCCACAGGTATGAGAATAACATGAGCCGCCCTTACAGATGAGAGCCGTCCATCCTCAACATATTCATATATTCTACTGGGTGAAAGACCAAGTATCTCCGCTGCTTCCTTGATGGAAACGTAACCTGGAACACTTGTCTGACTATCATTTACGTGCATACGTACAGTCTATTCATTATGGGTATTTATTGACTAAGCCGTAGATTTAGGTATTTATCCACTTCCCTAAAATGTGGTATATTCGTCTCATCGGTCATTCACCATCTGATGTATAGGGGAAATATGTCAATGCACATGATGATTTGATGAGATAGGAGTTCATACAGAAGATGCTTGTCAATGTCTATTTGATTATTGACATCTATGGCCCCACATTAAAGTGAGGATGGTAGCTGGCTAGTGTTGCTGTAGGAAAAAAACTGTTACAATCCAGTCTAGCATCGATGGGGGCTGTAGTTTATGGTAGTTCGTTTACGTGTGAAAGAAGTAGCCAAAGAGAAGGGTATTAGTATGGGAAGACTTCAACGGGAGGCGAATGTAGCGTATAACACGGTCAAACGAATGTTCAAAGACCCATACTATATCACAACAACGGAGACACTCGGAAAGCTGGCGAGGGTTTTAGGAGTTCAACCAGGAGAACTGCTTGAAGAAATACCTGATGCATTTCCTAAAGAAGCCCTTGATGAATAATGATTAATGTCGTCACGTTTGACATAGCAACAAGATGAGGGTCCAACTGATTTAATCGAGAGGGATATGGGAAAGAAGCGAAAACGGATCAAGCAGGCGAGAATGAACGAGCAACAACTGCTCTCACAACTCCTGAATGCACAACAGAGAGAGTCGTTTGATCGCCTTCGTGCAGCATTGATCCCGAATGCGTATGGGTTCGTCGCAAGCATCATACGGCATCCAATAAGTGGGTTATGGCAAGGATGGATGTCCGACGGCAACACAATCATTTGTATTTCAGCACGTCACGACCCCGACCAAGCATCTGCCGATGTGGAAGCATTCTTGGAGGCAAGTACTCATAAAGACTTCCGTTTAGAGGACGTACCATTAGTGCAAATGAAGTTCGATAAGGAAGGTGATGCTCCTTACATAGCTCTTCCAGCAGATATTACAAATTTACTGCTTTTCTACATACAGATTCTGCATATGTTGAAACGATGAGGGTCGAGACTATATATGGTTAGAATAGAAATGAGTAGACGACAACGCGCTTAAAACAGAAAAAAGCTTACATATTGTAACCTCTGGTAAAGTATCAAGCATATTTATATGTCTTTTCACGACTAGATTTTCGTCGTAGCTAGTTGTGTATAGAAATACAACACATCTGTACAAATTGCCTCTATTGATCAAAGATTGCACTAGCATCCATATTATCATCCTTTGCGTGTTACCTTTCTGATCTGACAGAGCGCTTAATTGCCTCATAAAGAAATGCCCAATCATCTATGGTGCGAGGGCGCATTCCTCGATACTCGATGTGAGCGAGTACTTTGATGTCTTCGTTACTGAGATGCTCGGCTGACGCGAACTGCCGAAGTTCTTCGGGAACATCTAGTAGTTCGGTGTCCGATACTTCGAGTTGCTTCTCAAGCAATTCACTTACCGAAGACCCTAATGCAAAGGCAATACGATAGAGAACGTTTGCAGATGGACGAGTGCCATCAAGGTCATGTTCTAATCGACTCAGATAACTCTTGGAAACCTGAGCTCGGCGTGCAAGCTCAGTTAAGCTAAGACCTTGTTCGCGTCGCCGTCGTTGTATTTGAGTAGCTAATGCCATATCTACCTCCTAGACTGTATAGATGAAATAATAAAGTACGACTTTTGGCAAGACTAATAACATAATAAAATTGCTCTTTTTGTGGGCAAATGCTGTGCTGTTACTAAGAACTACCTCGTATATCCTCAGGCACTTGTCTCCTAGCAAACGGACTCACGATAGCGTTAGTTCAATATTTTATAAACAAGACCTAAGTCTTGTTTATTGTACTTCAACATCACTCTCTTGTCCTACCCCTGCATTTATCGTCTATTTTGTGTCGTCTTCTACCGTAATCTCAGCCTTGATATTATCAAAAAGTACTATAGCTTCATCATTTAGTTAACAGGATGAAGATTCAGGATTATATATAAAGAGAACAAAAATGTTCTCTTTAGAGAACATCAGCGTTTTATCTGATGGGTAAGACAACCTTTCCTACCAAAGAAGTATATAGCATAAGGCATTCAATGGTCAGCAACAGAATTTTTGTACATCGGTGTTTTGATGACCTGATACGCTTCTTTATTGGATAGACTGATAAATATCTACTCTCTCGATTATCGTAACCATGCTAAGTATATTTGTGAGTTACTTAGCAAGCATGTACTTTTCACAAGAAAACGGAGAAAAAGCATGTCACGGTATCCCAGACGCTTTACTGCTAATCTTCTTGCGCGCTACCTCAAGGAGGAACGCGGTGTTGGTGAAGGTGCTCAGTACAATCCTTGGGTTCACATCTACGATTTCCCATCGATGGGCTTATCTTCCATTGTGCCAGGCTGGACAACGGGACGTGAGCATCATGTCTTAAACGTTTGGTGTGAAATGGAAAGGACTTGAAAAGAAGGATATCCAACTCGTAGAGTTAGCTTATCAAACCAATTCCAAGGAAAAGGAGCTAACTGATGATCGATTTGGATACCTTCTTGACTA
>JAABUO010001308.1_pt1 | contig 33358 bp, 33 predicted proteins | sample 5559291 | NCBI WGS metagenome assembly JAABUO01 (sample SAMN10711878, study PRJNA513372) | rock metagenome | isolation source: Antarctica rocks | place: Antarctica: Victoria Land, Finger Mt sud | reverse complement strand
GTTGGTCTCGCCGTCGGTGACGTACGGGCCGAAGCGGCCCTCGCGCAGCACCACGGGCTTGCCGGACACCGGGTCGTTGCCCAGCTCCTTCAGCGGCGCAGCAGCGGCAGCGGCACCTCGCCCACGCTGCTTGGGCTGGGCCAGCAGCGCGAGTGCCTCGTCGAGCGAGACCGTCAGGAGCTGCTCCTCCGACGTGATCGACCGGCTCTCCGTCCCCCGCTTGACGTAGGGGCCGTACCTGCCGTTCTGCGCTGTGACCTCAGCGTTGTCGTGCGCGGGGTCAATGCCAAGTACCCGCGGCAGGGTCAGCAGCAGCAGGGCCTGCTCGAGGGTCAGCTCGGCCGGCGTCATGCTCGCAAACAGGCTCGCTCGGCTCTCCCCCCGCTGCACGTACGGGCCATAGCGGCCGTTGCGGAGAGTTACCTCCTCGCCGGTGCCCGGGTCGGCGCCGAGCATGCGGTCGTCAGAGGGTGCAAAGGCAAGCTCGACGGCGCGCTCGACAGTCAGCTCGTCCGGCGGCAGGTCCTCGGGCAGCGTGGCCCGCTGCCCGCCCTCGGGATCGCCCACCTGGACGTAGGGCCCGTAGCGGCCCACCCGGACGACGACGGTTTGGCCCTCGTGCTCACCGATGGTGATCGAGTTGACGAGCCGGGCGTCGATGTCGGTCAGCCGCTCACCGACCATTTTCTTCAGGCCACCAGCCCGCGCGACGCCGCCCTCGTGCCCCTTCTCGTTGCCGAAGTAGAAGTTGCTCAGCCACTCCTCCGAACGCCGGCGGCCGCCGGCGATCTCGTCGAGGTCGTCCTCGACGCTGCTCGTGAAGCGGTAGTCGACCAGGCGCGCGAAGTGGTCCTCGAGCAGCTGGACGACGGCGAAGGCGACCCAGGTGGGGATCAGGGCCGACCCCTTCTTGAACGCGTATCCGCGGTCCTGAATCGTCCCGATGATGCTGGCGTAGGTGCTGGGCCGCCCGATGCCGAGCTCCTCCAGCGTCTTGACCAGACTCGCCTCGGTGTAGCGCGGCGGCGGCGAGGTGCTGTGTCCCTTGGGCGTCAGCTCGCGGGTGACGAGAGCGTCACCGGGGCGCACGGCGGGCAGCCGGCGCTCGCGGTCCTCAAGCTCGGCGTCGGGGTCGTCGCTGCCCTCGACATACGCGCGCAGGAACCCCGGGAAGGTGATGACCTTGCCCGATGCGGAGAGCTCGGCATCCTCACCGGTGCTGCTCGTCGCGCCGAGCCGGATGGTGGCGCTGGTCCCGGTCGCGTCGGCCATCTGGCTGGCCACGGTGCGCTGCCAGATCAACTCGTAGAGCCGGAACTCGTCGCCTTTGAGCGAGCCGGAGACCTCGCCCGGGGTGCGGAACGCGTCACCTGCCGGCCGGATGGCCTCGTGCGCCTCTTGCGCGTTCTTGACCTTGCGGCTGTAGCTGCGCGGCTTGTCCGGCACGTGGTCGGGGCCGTACAGCTGCGCGGCCTGCGTCCGGGCTGCCGTGATCGCGGTCTCCGACAGCGCCGTCGAATCGGTACGCATGTAGGTGATGTAGCCGTTCTCGTACAGCCGCTGCGCCACCGACATCGTCCGCTGGCTGGAGAAGCGCAGCTTACGGCCGGCCTCCTGCTGCAGCGTCGAGGTCATGAACGGGGCGTAAGGGGAGCGGCGGTAGGGGCGCTCGTCGACGGAGCGGACGCTGAACCGCGCGCTGCGCAGCCGCTCCGCTAGGGCCGCGGCAGCGGGCTCGTCGAGGTGGACGACCTCGGCCTTACCGGCCCCGCTGGTGCCGCTGCCGGCCTTCAACCGGCCGTCCTCGCCGAAGTCACGGCCACTGGCGACGCGCCTGCCGTCGAGGGTTACGAGGGTCGCGGGCAGCGGGATGTCGGCGTCGACTGCCCCCGGCGCCGCGGCGAACAGGCCGTCGATGTCCCAGTAGCCGGCGCTGCGGAAGCGCATCCGGGCGCGCTCGCGCTCGACGAGGATGCGGGTCGCGACGCTCTGCACGCGGCCGGCCGACAGCTTGGGCATCACCTTTTTCCACAGCACCGGCGAGACCTCATAGCCGTACAGCCGGTCAAGGATGCGCCGGGTCTCCTGTGCGTTGACCAGGTCCTCGTCGATCTCGCGCGGGTTGTCGACCGCTGTGCGGATGGCCTGCGGGGTGATCTCGTGGAAGACCATCCGGCGTACCGGCACCTTGGGCCGCAGGGTCTGCAGCAGGTGCCAGGCGATGGCCTCGCCCTCACGGTCCTCGTCCGTCGCGAGGTAGAGCTCGTCCGCATCCTTGAGCAGTGCCTTGAGCTTGCTGACCTGCGCCTTCTTATCGGGACTGACCACGTAGAGCGGCTCGAAGGCGTTGTCGACGTCGACCCCCAGCCGAGCCCACGCCATCCCCTTGTGGCTGGCTGGGATGTCGGCGGCACTGCGCGGCAGATCGCGGATGTGGCCGATGGACGACTCCACCACGTAGCCGTCGCCGAGGTAGGAGGCGATCGTGCGTGCCTTGGCCGGCGACTCGACGATGACCAGCCGGGACCCGCCAGCGGGCACGCCGGAAGTGGCGGTGCTGGTAGCGGTCCTGGCGCGCGGCGGCACTGGCGGCACTCTCTCCCTCGTGAGTCATTCCGGATCCCCCGGAGCGACTCCCCTGGTGCTCGGGCGACATGCGAGCGAGACAGTACGCCCGCTCGAGAGCTGCTCCCGTCAGCCCGAACGTGGCGGTACCCGGCGGCGTTCCCACCGGGTACCGCCACGTGGACGGTGCTCTGGCCCTCTCGGCGGTGTCCCGCCTGGCCCCGTCAGAACTGCGCGGGCTCCGAACGCCGGGTCGCGCCCGGCGTGTGGCCGGTGCCATCAGCGGTGCCCCCGGTAGCGCCGGTACCCGCGATGGCGGCTGCGCCCGCGCCGCCACCCGGGCCGTCGAGCATCGATCCGCGCCGCTTGCTGACCACGACGACGGCGACGAGCAGCGCCACGGCGACGAGCGCGATGGCGAGGCGCAGCGGCGTGTTCTTGTCGGTGCCTACCGAGTACCGGACGATGGCCGGCACGATCAGCAGCGAGACCAGGTTCATCACCTTGATCAGCGGGTTGATGGCTGGCCCGGCGGTGTCCTTGAACGGATCGCCGATCGTGTCGCCGATGACCGTGGCGGCGTGGGCGTCGCTGCCCTTGCCACCGTGGACGCCGTCCTCGACGAGCTTCTTGGCGTTGTCCCACGCGCCGCCCGAGTTGGACAGGAACACAGCCATCAGCACGCCGCCGGCGATAGCGCCACCGAGGTAGGCGCCGAGCGGGGAGTACCCGAGGCCAAAACCGACTGCGACCGGTGCCAGCACAGCCAGGGTCCCGGGAGCGATCAGCTCGCGCAACGAGTCGGCGGTGCAGATGTCGACGACACGGCCGTAGTCGGGCCGCTCCTCACCGGTCATGATCCCGGGGCGCGTGCGGAACTGCTCGCGGACCTCGAAGACCACCCGGCCCGCCGCCCGGCTGACGGCGTTGATAGCCAGTCCGGAGAAGAAGAACACCACTGCAGCACCGAGGATGACGCCGACGAGCGCGTCGGGGTAGGCGATGCCGAGCAGAACCCGGCTCGGGTTGGGCACGACTCCGGCCTTGGCGACCTCGCGCACGACTGTGTCGGTGAATGAGCCGAACAGCGCGGTCGCGGCGAGCACGGCCGTCGCGATGGCGATGCCCTTGGTGATCGCCTTGGTGGTGTTGCCGACGGCGTCGAGGTCGGTGAGCACCTGCGCGCCGGCGGCGTCGATGTCGCCGCTCATCTCGGCGATGCCCTGTGCGTTGTCACTGACCGGGCCGAACGTGTCCATCGAGACGATGACGCCGACCGTGGTGAGCAGGCCCGTGCCGGCGAGGGCAACGGCGAACAGCGCGACCGTCAGATTGCCCTGACCGAGCAGGTAGGCCCCGTACACGGCCGAGCCGATCAGCACCGCCGAGTAGACGGCTGACTCGAGGCCGATGCTGATCCCAGCCAGCACGGTCGTCGCCGCACCGGTGCGCGACGCCTCGACGATGTCCTTGACGGGCCGGCGGCGCGTCTCGGTGAAGTACCCGGTGAGCAGCTGGATGGCCGCGGCGAGCACGAGACCGATCAGGACAGCACCGAGGGCGATCCAACGGGGGTCACCCTTCGCGTCGGGCGTGGAGCTGGAGGCCAGATCGCCGAACGAGCCCGGCAGGTAGACGAAACACACGATCGCGGACAGCACGGCCGACACCGCGGCGGAGATGAAGAAGCCGCGGTTGATGGCGGTCAGGACGTTGCGGTCGCCCGCACGCGGCGTTGTCGCGAAGATGCCGATCACCGCCGTGATGACGCCGACAGCCGGGATCAGCAGCGGGAAGACCAGGCCCTTGGCCCCGAAGGACTCCTTGCCGAGGATGAGCGCGGCCACCAGTGTGACGGCGTAGGACTCGAACAGGTCGGCGGCCATGCCGGCGCAGTCACCGACGTTGTCACCGACGTTGTCCGCGATGGTGGCGGCGTTGCGGGGGTCATCCTCGGGGATGCCCTGCTCAACCTTGCCGACCAGGTCGGCACCGACGTCAGCCGCCTTGGTGAAGATGCCTCCGCCGACGCGCATGAACATCGCGAGCAGCGCGGCACCGAAGCCGAAGCCTTCGAGCACCTGCGGGGCGTCCTTCTTGAACAGCAGGACGACGATCGCGGCGCCGAGCAGGCCGAGCCCGACCGTCAGCATCCCGACGACCCCACCGGTGCGGAAGGCGATCCGCGTGGCGTACTGCGTGCCGGTGGCCTGCGCCGCCGCTGCCACGCGGACGTTGCCGCGGACAGCCAGGCCCATGCCGGAGTAGCCGACGAAGTAGGAGGCACCGGCCCCGAGCAGGAAGAACACCGACCGGCCGATCCGCGCCGAGGTGTCGTCGGCGGGCAGCAGCAGCAGGATCAGGGGAATGGCGATCGCGAAAACGGCGAGGGTGCGGCCCTGCCGGCGCAGGTAGGCCTGAGCACCTTCCTGGACCGCCAGCGCGATCTCCTGCATCCGCGGCGTACCCGTGTCGGCCGCGAGCACTTCGCGGACGAGGAACACGGCGACGACGAGGGCGGCGAGCGAGATCGCGGCGATCACGCCGACGATGCCGAGCTGCGAGCCGCTCAGCGAGACGCTGTCGGTCACCCCTGCAGCAACTGGGGACATTCGCCCTCCTGGTGGCGTTCTTGCGCCGGGTGGGTCAGCACCGGGCGGCCGGGCACGGCGAGGACCTGCGCCCTCGACGGCTCGTGGTCATGTGGATGTGCACGCATGTGGGCCGCTGGTGCAGACCCACCCGGGGGGCATGCTAGCCGGGAGGTGCGACAAGTCGCATTCGCCATGCTGATCAAGCGCGCCACCTGGCCCACTGCGGGTGGCTGGAGACGAACCGTGCAATCGCAAGCAGGAGTCCGTCCGGAGACCGGCCTCAGCTAGCGGTCGACGGCCCGGACGAGGGAGCGGTCGCGGCTGTGGCAGGCTCATCCGCCCACGGGTGCAGCTCCTCCTGACCTGCAGGCGCTTCGTGCCGGGCGGGAGGCTGGGCGGGCCACCGCATCGTCACGCGGGTACCGGGGCCGTCGTCACGCAGCCCGACAGTGACGTCGTCTACCAGCCCCTCGATCAGGGCCAGACCGAGCCCGGATGGCAGGGGGCTGGGGTGGTCGTCGGGCGACTGCGTCGCGGGGATGTCGAGCAGCTCGCGCGCGGTCGTCCTGCTGCCGTCGCCCTCGCCCGGGGGGACATCCTCCCCGGCCGGGCCGGAGTCGAAGACCTCGACGGTGTAGCTGCCGTCGTCGTCGCAGAACCGGACAACGACCGGGGCCACGCTGCCGTTGCGCCGGTGCACGCTGACAGCCCGCGAGGCGGCCTCGCCGACGGCGAGCTTGACCTCGTCGAGCTGGCTGGAGGTGAGCCCCGAGCGGCGGCCCATGGCCGCGGCTACGAGCCGTGCCGTGCGCACGTGCGCGGGGAGCCCCGCGAACTGCAGCTCGACCACGGGCACTGGGCAGACCTCTCGTCGTTGTCGCGCCGGCCGGATGCGTTGGGGCGTCAGTCGCCCGCGGCCTGCGCCTCCTCGACGGAGGAGTGGATGGGGAACACCTTGGTCAGGCCGGTAATACGGAAGATCTTGAGGATGCGTTCCTGCGTGCAGACCAGCCGGAGCGAGCCCTCGTGCGCCCGCACCCGCTTCAGGCCGCCGACGAGCACCCCAAGCCCGGTGGAGTCGAGGAAGTCGACGCCTTCCATGTCGACGATGAGGTGGTAGCTCCCGCTCGACACGAGGTCGATCAGCTGCTCGCGCAGCTTGGGCGCGGTGTAGACATCGATCTCGCCACCAACTGTGACGATGGTGCGCTCGCCCTCGGTCCGCGTACTGAGGGACAGGTCCACGTGCTCCTCCTGGTCGTCTCGGCGCACGCGTCGTCAGCCCGGCATCCGGGAGTGACGCGGCAGGACGCGGATACCCGGCGCAGCCCTCGTCAACCCCGCAGGCCCCTCCCGTGGCCCCCTCTGGGCCCTCGTGCCGCCGAGCAGCAGCGCATCGCGGAGCGGGTTCTTACAGTGCAGGGGTGAGCGTGCGGCCGGCTGAAGCGCTCGGCACGGGCGCGCCCGATGAGGTGCTGCGGCGCCTCGCGCTCGACCCCCGCCGGGCGAGGTGCCTGACGCACGTGGAGCTCATCCCGCCACGCCCTGGCGTGCAGGAGGACTGGCCCGACCTGGTGCCGCCGCTGCTCGTCGAACGGCTGCGCCACAGCGGCATCGAGCGGCCGTGGCAGCACCAGGTGCGTGCCGCCACTGCAGCGGCTTCCGGGCGCAGCGTCGTCGTGGCGACCGGCACCGCATCGGGCAAGTCGCTTGGCTACCTGCTGCCGGTTCTGTCGACGCTGCTGACCGAGCCGACGGCGCGCGCCCTGTACCTCGCGCCCACAAAGGCGCTCGCCCGGGACCAGCTGGCCAGCGTGCGCGCGCTGTCGCTGACTGCGGTTCGAGCCGTCGTCGTCGACGGCGACAGCCCCGCCGACGAACGCGACTGGGCCCGCCAGCACGCCACCTACCTACACACCAACCCGGACATGCTCTCGCGCTCGGTGCTGCCAGGGCACAGCCGGTGGGCCACGTTCCTGCGGGGGCTGCGCTACGTCGTCGTCGACGAGTGCCACGGCTACCGCGGGGTGTTCGGCTCGCACGTTGCGCAGGTGCTGCGCCGCCTGCGTCGGGTGTGCGCGCGCTACGGGGCGTCGCCGGTGTTCGTCCTCGCATCGGCCACGGTTGCTGATCCCGGCTCGACGGCCCGTCGGCTCACCGGGCTCGATGTCGATGTGGTCGACGTGGATGCATCGACTCGCGGCGCTGTCACGTTCGGGCTTTACGAGCCGCCGCTGCTCGACCCGCTCGGCGGTGGCACTGGCGACGGCGCCCGGGATGGAGCTGGGGCCGAGGGCGAGGCGTCCGGTCCTCCCGTGCGCCGGTCGGCCACGACGGAGACGGCCGAGCTGCTGGCCGACCTCGTCGCCGACGGGGTGCGCACTCTTGCCTTCGTCCGCTCCCGGCGCAGTGCCGAGTCGTTGGCGCTGGCGGCGCGGCGGCGGCTGGTCGACGCCGGCCTCGACGAGCGCGTCGCTGCCTACCGCGGGGGCTACCTCCCATCCGAGCGGCGGGCACTGGAGACGCGGCTGCGGCGGGGGGACCTGCTCGGGCTCGCCGCCACCAACGCGCTCGAGCTCGGCATCGACGTGAGCGGGCTCGACGCCGTGCTGCTCGCGGGGTTCCCTGGCACGCTCGCGAGCCTGTGGCAGCAAGCAGGGCGGGCCGGGCGCCGGGGCGGTGGCGCGCTCGCACTGCTCGTCGCTCGGGACGACCCGCTCGACACCTACCTCGTCCACCATCCCGAGGCGGTATTCGGCCGGCCGGTCGAGGCCGCCGTGCTGGACCCGGACAACCCCTACGTGCTGGCCCCGCACTTGGAGTGCGCAGCGGCCGAGCTGCCGCTGACCGAGGCCGATCTCGAGCTGTTCGGCCCGGTGGCCCGGCAGGTCGTCGACGACCTGGTCCGCCGCGGGAGGCTGCGCAGCCGCCCCGGCGGCTGGTTCTGGACCCGGCGCGAACGCCCGTCCGCCGACCTGCGCGGCACGGGCGGCGAGCCGGTCTCGGTCGTGGAGGGCTCGACCGGACGCCTGCTCGGCACCGTGGATGCGGCCGCGAGCCACAGCACCGTGCACGAGGGGGCGCTTTACCTGCACCAGGGGGCGAGCTACGTCGTTGAGGCCCTTGACCTCGAGGCGTCCGCCGCCTTTGTCGAGCCGGCGAGTGTGGACTGGACGACAGTGGCGCGCGACGTCACCGACATCCGGGTCGTCGAGGTCCTGCGCCGCCGCGATCTTGGCGAGGTGTCGCTGTGCTTCGGGACTGTGGATGTCAGCAACCAGGTCGTCTCCTACCTGCGCCGGCGGGCGGTGACCGGAGAGGTGCTGGGGGAGGAGCCGCTGGACCTTCCCGTCCGGCAGCTGCGGACCCGTGCGGTCTGGTACGCCGTCGACCCGGCGCTGCTCGAGCGAGCCGGGCTGGGCGAGACGGACGTGCCAGGGGCGAGCCACGCCGCAGAGCACGCCGCCATCGGGCTTCTCCCCCTGTTCGCGACCTGCGACAGGTGGGACATCGGGGGCGTTTCGACCGCGATGCACCAGGACACCGGCCGGGCGAGCGTCTTCGTTTACGACGGTGCTCCTGGCGGGGCAGGCTTCGCCGAGCGCGGCTTCGAGCGTGCTGCGCTGTGGCTCACGGCCACCCGTGACGCGGTGCAGGCCTGCGAGTGCGCGGCGGGCTGCCCCTCGTGCGTGCACTCGCCCAAGTGCGGCAACGGCAACGAGCCGCTCGACAAGGCGGGCGCGGTACGGCTGCTGGACGAGGTGACGGCCGCGCTGGGCCAACCCGCCTGACTCCGGCGGTGCATCGGCGCTTCGGTCGAGGAAGGGTGTCACCCGGACCGCAGGTGATCTGTTCAGGCGCTTGGGGTATGTCCCGCGCGGAAACCACCCACCATCGGAGGACCTCATGGCCGTACTCGGCCTGCTCATCCTGGCGCTCGCGGCGGCCCTGACGGTCGACGTCGTGCTCGAGAACATGAAGACGCTCCGGCCGGACCCGATGGTCATCGGGCAGACCGTCAGCAGCATCAACGTCGGCACCCTGTTCCTGTCCGGGGTCGTCATCGGGGTGCTCGGGATGCTGGGGCTCTCGCTGCTGCTGGCCGGGCTCAAGCGCGCGCGCCGGCGGCGCCAGGAGCGCAAGGAGCTCGCCCGGTCCTACCAGGGGGCGGCGGGTGCGGCCGAGTCGCTGCACGAGGAGCGCGACCGCCTCGCTGCCGAGCTTGAGGCCGAGCGCGCGAAGAATCAGGGTGGCCGGGAGCGCTCGACTGTCGTGCAGCGCGTGACGCGATCCGGCGGCCGATCCGGCGACCACGACGGTAACGGGGTGCCCGACGAGGGCGACGTCCGCGACGACCGGGGTGGTCAAGTAGGTGCCGCGCGTGAGGACGAGGCCGAAGGCGGCGGCAGGACGTTTCGCCGCACCTGACAGCGCGGCCGTTGCTCATCGCGTTAGCCGCCCCGGTCGAATTTGCAGTCATCCTCGGCGCCGCGCGATGAACGGAAGCGTTCTCGGCGCCCAGGCCCTGGATTAGTCGGAGGATGACTGCAGCATCGACCGTGGACAGGTCGGAGCATCAGCGCGTGGCATTTGCCGTGCAGACGTGGCACGATTGCGGTCATGCATGCCACCGTCATTCTCGGGCAACAGGGCCGACTGGTCATCCCCGTCGAGGTACGTGTGGCCATGGGCCTAGCCCCAGGTGACCGCCTTCGGCTGCAGGTCCGCGACAGTCAGTTGGTGCTGGAGCGCCCGGAACGTGCTGCAACCGAACTGCGTGGTCTCGGTCGGGCGGTGCCGCGAACTCGCTCCCTCGTCGATGAGTTGCTGGCAGAGCGACGCGCGGCTGCAGCGAACGAGTGACAGTGCTTGACGCCTCCGCGGTCCTCGCCTTGGTGCACGACGAACCGGGCGCCGAGCAGGTCATGGAAGAACTGCCGACGGCGACCCTCGGCGCCGTCAACCTGGCCGAGGTCATTGGCAAGCTGGTCGACGCCCGGCTGGACGTAGGCCGTGTCCGCGGACTGCTCCTGGCGGCCGGAGTGACCATCGAACCCTTGCTCGAGCAGGACGCCGAGCTGGCGGGCGCTCTGCGCTCGCTTCCTGGCGGCCGCGGCCTGTCTCTGGGTGACAGGTGCTGCCTGGCTCTGACTGTCCGGGTCAACCCGGCTGAGGTGCTGACAGCGGATCGCGCTTGGGCCGAACTCGACCTGCCCATCACCGTTCGCCTGCTTCGCTGACCGAGCACCGGTCACGAGGTCGGGCCGGCTCGGGCCCGAGCGCGGACGGCTGGTCCCACCCACCTCTGCAGCCAGCCGTCGACCGGAACCTCGGCGGTGACGAGGACGTCCTCGTCGGCGACGGAGCACTGCACGTCGGCACCCTGAGCATGGGCGACGGCCGCCGCTCGCGAGCAGGGGTCATCCGCGTGCTGGAGGGCGGCCGCCCCAGCGAGCGCGGCTAGGTCCGCAGCCGACTCGGCCCGCTGCCGCGCCAACCCCGCCGCGAGCACGGTCACGCCTCCGATGGCGAGGACCAGCACGGCGGCCGCCGCCGCCAGCAGCAGGACCGTGGCCGAGCCCCTGCCCGACTCGTCGTTCGCGCATCTCACGGGGTGCTCTGGTCGGTGGTGAGGCCCTCGGTAGGCGCGGCGGGTTCGGCGTCGGCAGTCGCGGTGGCGCTGACCAGGCGGCCGGGCAGCAGCCACGCCATCCCCGGCAGCAGGGTCGGCGTCTTGCTCACCTGGACGCGGACCAGGGTGCCCTGCTGGCTGACCAGCACCTGAGCGCCTGCCACCGCCGACGACGAGCGGGCCGCCGCGGCGGTGGGTGTCTCGCCTCTGGCCGCTGCCCGTGCGCCGGCCCGGGCAGCATCGGCGCATCTCGCCGACAGGACGAGCACGCCGAGCACCTGGACGAGCACCAGCACCAGCCCCACCAGGGTGGGGATGGCGACGGTGAGCTCAGCTGTGACCATCCCGCTCTCGCCCCGCGCCCGCCAGCCGGCTCGGACCCGGCGGGCAGGCCGACGCGATGGACGACGCAGCGACCTCACAGGCCCAGGCTGAGCGCGTGCTGCAGGACCGACGCGAGCATGTCGTGCACGGCGCCGCTGTGCACGACGGCCCAAAGCACCGCTCCGAAGCCGCACGCTGCGACAGTGCCCACGGCGTACTCAGCGGTGCTCATCCCGTCCTCACCGGTAGGGCGACGACGAACCGATTGCGCGCTCTCGGGTGCATCGGCGGGTTTGGTGACTGGTGCGACGTCCTGCTGGTCACACTTACGGCTGAACGACATGGAGACCCCCGGCGATCGACGGTGAAGCTGACCCACGGATCGTCTGGCGCCAGCCGTCGCGGTGGTGGCCGCCTGCAACGTCTGTGGACAGGCGGCGGTTGTCCACACCGGCGAGGAACTGGCGACGACCGCTCGGCGAGCGTCAGATGCCCGGGTCAGCCGGCGACGACGCTGACCAGACCCGCGACAGTCGGCACGACGGCCAGGAGCATGAACGCCGGCAGGAAGCAGCCCCCGAGCGGCAGCACTGCGAGTACGCCCAGGCGTCGGGCACCCGCGAGCGACTCGGCGGCAGCCCGGGCCCGCGCGTCGTCGGCCAGCAGCCCGAGCTGTTCGGCTAGGCGAGCGCCGGATGCCGAGCTGCGCAGCAGCACCGCCGCGAGCTGCGCGTGCGGCTCATCATCGCGGGTGAGGCGCTGACGAGGCCTTGGCCAATGTGCCGGGCGTGCGGCAGCGGGCCGTAGGGGGTCGAGCGCATGCTCGAGCGTCGCTCCGAGCAGAAGGGACCGGCCCGCGGACGCAAGTCCACTGCCCAGACCCCCCGTGCCCCCTGACCTAGCGGGCGGCAGCGCTTCTCCTACCGCCGTCAACGCGGTGGCCAAGGGGCTGCCCGCCCGTAAGGCGGCTGACAGCAGGTCCGCTGCCAGCGCAGCGTTCAACAACGTCGCCTGCGGCTCTGGCCTACCGCGGGAGCGCTTTCGCTGGACCGAAGCGGCGGGAGGGACGGACGGCTCGCCCGTCGACCGGAGCAGCCGGCGCCGCGACCCGGCCGGTGGCAGGCCAGTGGCCAGGACTGCGACCATCAGGAGCACGCAGGTACAGAGCGCCAGCGGTGCATCCCATGGCATCAGGACGCCTTCGATGGACCAGTACTGGTGCCATCGGCGGCGGACGCCAACCGGTCGAGCCAGAGCAGCCCCGTCGCGTCGAGCAGGACGCCGAGCAGCAAGCAGACCTCACCGACCCCCGTGCCGGTGAGGAAGGCGATGGTCCGGGCTCCGCTGAGGCTGCCGAGGAGGCAGCCGGCCGCCGGCAGTACGGCGAGCAGGCGCCCACTCGTCCTCGGACCGGCAAGTGCGGCCTCCAGCTCGTGGCCAGCGGTCGCGGCCGCGGACTCGACGGCTGCGAGGCGCGCAACGAGGTCGGCCAGAGGCGCGCCCGTCTGCCGGCTGACCGTCAGGGCCGCCTCAAGCGCCGCCGCGACCCGCGGAACCGGGTCGAGAGCCAGGCGCCCCTCGGCAAGCGCCCCCGCCACGTCCTTCCCGCTGTCGAGGTCGGCGCGCATTGCTCGCAGGGCCAGCACGGCGTCCTGCTGGGCGCGCTGCGCCGCACGCGCGCGTCCCGTGCGCTGTACGAGATGGCGCACGGTGAGGACGAGGACGGCCGCTGCGACGCCTAGCGCTGCCCGACCGGCAGCCAGCGCGCCGACGCCGAGCACACCGGCTATGAGCAGTGGCGATGGCCGCCAGGCTGGTCGCTGCCGCGCCTCGCTCGGCGGTGGAAGCACTGCGCCCCCAACTGCGCCCCTGGCCGCCGACGGGGGGCGCCGACCGGCAGGTGCCAGCCCGAGTGCGGGCGCGAGTATCGCTGCTGCCACAGCCGCAAACTGCATGCCGGCGCTCATCCCGGTCCCGGTCCCGGTCCAGGTCCAGGCCCAGGCCCCGGCGCGAGCAGCGCGGCCGGGGGCTCGACGCCGCGCTCGGACAGGAGCCGGAGCAGCAGCTGCGCGCCGCTGCCGGGATTGCCGTCGCAGGAGAGCGCCCGCCGGATGCAGAGCCCCGACTCACCGCCTCGCTCGCCCGCTTCCCGCCCGGAGCTCACCGTCGCGATCTCGGCGACCTCTCGGCGGCCCAGCCGGCGCCGCAGGTGCACCACGGCGTGCAACCCGGCCGCGGCGAGAGGCTCGAGAGCCTCGGGAGCGAGGCCGGCCAGCGCGGCGAGCGCGGTCAGGCGGGCCGGCAGGCCGGCGGCCGAGTTGGCATGCAACGTCGTCGTCCCGCCTTCGGAGCCCACGTTGAGTGCCGTCAGCAGGTCGACTATCTCCGGGCCGCGGGCCTCGCCCACGATCAGCCGGTCGGGTCGCATCCGCAGCGCTTGCCGGACCAGGTCTCGAAGGCTCACCGCCCCCGCCCCCTCGACGTTGACGGTCCGCGCCTCGAGCCGCACGACATGCCGATGGTGGGTGCGGACCTCGGCCGCATCCTCGGCTACGACGATGCGCTGGTCGGGTGGGACGAGGTCGAGCAGGGCCCCTAGCAGCGTGGTCTTGCCGGTCCCCGTGCCGCCCGTGATGACCAGGGACAGCCGCCCCGCAACGAGGCATCGCAGCAGCTCGGTGAGCGAGGGGTGCAGCGTGCCACTGCGCTCGAGGTCGTCGAGGCCGAGTGCGCGATGCCGGAGCACCCGGATCGACAGCAGCGTCCCGGCCGGGGAGACCGGAGGCAGCACGGCGTGCAGGCGGCTGCCGTCGGCGAGGCGGACGTCGACGAACGGCGACGCATCGTCGAGACGGCGACCGGCGGCGGCGGCGAGCCGGACGGCGAGCCGGCGCACGTCATCCTCCCGGCCGAGGCTGACGTCGACCTCGTGCAGGCAACCGTCGCGTTCGACCCACACCTCCTCCGGCCCGTTGACGAGCACGTCGGTGACCGCGGGGTCGGCCAGCAGCGGCTCGAGCGGCCCGGCTCCGATCAGCTCGCGGCGCGCGGTCTCGAACGCCGTCAAGGCTCCGGCGCCACCGGTCGGCCGTCCGCTGCGGTGAACGGCTGCAGCCAGCGCAGCGGAGCCGACGCCGCCACCGACCAGCAGCTCCTGGCGCACGCGGGCGGCCAGGGCGTCCGACCCCGACGAAGTCAGGGATGCCAAGGCCGGGCTCGCGGGCGTGCTCATGCCGCAGCCCGCCCTGGCCGCAAGCCGGTCTGCAACAGGGGCTCGAGCAGGTCCTCGCACAAGTGGGCGAGCGGGCCGCGGGCACGGCTGCCGGGCGGCTCGCCACGTTCGAGAGCAGCGGCGAGCCCCGGCTCGGCGCGCAGTGCACCGGCGAGCGGAAACCCGACAGCAGCGGCGACGTCACCGGCAGCGAGACCGCCCGGGGCCGGCCCACGGACGACCACCCGCAGGTCGGAACAGTGGCGAGCTGCCGCGGCGGCAACCCGAGCCCCAGCGGCGCATGCACGCACCTCGGCGGGGACGACCAGCAGGGTGGTCCCGCTGCGGGACAGTGCCTGCACCGTCGCGTCGTCGAAGGCTCGCGGCAGGTCGACGACGACAAGCGCTGCTGCTCGCACCGCGGCGGTGAGCAGGGCGTCGAGAGCGAGGGCCGGCACCTGCGGGGTGTCGCTTCGGTCCCAGGACAGCACTCGCAGGCCGGCTCGAGCGGGCAGGGCCTCGGCGAGGGCAGCCGGCGGGATGCGACCCTCGGCGCCGGCAAGATCGGGCCAGCGCAGGCCGGCGGCGTCCTCCGCTCCCAGGGCGAGATCGATGCCGCCGCCGAGCGGGTCGGCATCGATGAGCAGCGCAGCAGCACCTAGCCGCTGGGCGGTGACGGCCAGGGCGCAGGCGAGCGTCGTCGCCCCGGCGCCCCCACGGCCGCCGATGCAGGCGAGGACCGGAGCGGGGCTGGACTCCTCGACCGGCTCGGCCAGCTGGTCGACCAGCCATGCCTCGGCGTCGGGCAGCACCGCTACGTGCTCGGCGCCGACGCCGACGGCACGCCGCCACACGTCGGCATCGGCGAGGTCCCGTGACACGACGACGACCCGCCGCCGCCGGGGCATGGTGGCGCCGGAGCCGTCTGCGGCGCCACCCGCGCCACCGGTATCCCTGCCGCCACCGGCGCTGTCTGCGCCAACGAGGACCAGAGGCGCGGACGACCAGGCCGCTCGGGCCGCGCCCAGGCCAGCAGCGACAACGGGCTCGACGCCCGCGACGGCGGCCAGCCGCAGCAGTTCATCGAGCAGCACCGGGTCGCGGGTGACCACGAGCGGGCGCGGGATCGGGGCTGCTGGCACGGCGGGCTCCTGAGGAAGTCGGGAGCCCGACCGTGTCGCCTGTGAGCTGTGGACGCCGACCGCGATCCACAGCCTAACCGTGCTAAGGGGCGACCCCCGTCGGGGGGTGACGGGGGTCGCCGGGTTCGGCTCCGGGGGGGTGGAGTCGAACCACGAGGACGGCTGAGCGTCCCGCTGTCATTGCTACCCGCTTCAGACCTCGCCATACGCCCAGCCCGCCGTCTGCCCATCGCCTGCCGTCTGCTGTGGTCTGCCAGGGTGTGAGCCATGCAGGTGACCGGGCACGGTGGAGCTGGTGCAGCTGGTCCAGCCGTGGCCGCTGGTGCCGCATTCTTCGACCTCGACAAGACGATCATCGCGGGCAGCAGCACCCTCGCGTTCGGCCGACCCTTCTACCAGGGCGGCCTGGTGGGCCGCGGAGCGGTGCTGCGCAGCGCCTACGCCCAGCTCGTCGTCGTGCTCGCCGGTGCTGACGAGGCGCGGATGGAGCGGATGCGCGACTACCTGGCCGACTTGTGCCGGGGATGGCCGGCGGACCGGGTCCAGGCGATAGTCGACGAGACCCTGCACGAGCTCATCGCCCCGCTGGTCCACGCCGAGGCGGTCGAGCTGATTCGCGAGCACCAGCGGTCAGGCCGGCCTGTCGTCGTCGTGAGCAGCAGCGGCGAGGAGGTCGTCGCTCCCATCGCCGCGATGGTCGGCGCCGACCACGTGGTGTCCACCCGGATGCAGGTTGCGGGCGGGCGCTACACCGGGGCGATCGAGCGCTACGTCTACGGCCCTCGCAAGGCGACCGAGATGGCTGCGCTCGCGGCGGAGCACGGGTGGAGCTTGGCAGCGAGCTTCGCCTACTCCGACTCCGCGACCGACCTGCCGATGCTCGAGGCCGTCGGTCATCCGGTGGCTGTCAACCCCGACCGCGCGCTGCGGCGCGTCGCGGCGGCCAGGGGGTGGCCAGTGCTGGCGTTCGAGCGTCCTGTTCCGCTGCTGCCCCGCCCCAGCAGGGCGGGCACCGGCACGGCGGTACTGCTGGTCCTTGCGGGCGCCCTGCTGGTGGCGCGGCGAGGGGTCAGGACGAGCGCTGCAGCGCCTCGCAGATCGCCAGTGTCTCGCGGGCGCCGAGCTCGACCGCAGTGCAGCAGTGCCTGACCCAGCGGGCCACCCCATCGGCGGCCCCGTCGGTAGTGCCGTGCACGTACGCCTCGTGCGCCTCGCGGTACTCGGTGGCCAGCTCCGCGTGACCCACGTCCGGGACCGTCAGCGCCTTCGGGTCGAGGCCCCGCGCGACGAGCAGCAGCCGGGCGGCCCCGCGGGCGACGACGCCGTTCGCGCTGGTGAACGGGCGGAGCGCGAGCAGCTCCGCGTGCAGCACGGCTGCCGCAACCACTGCGGGGGCGCTGCTCGGCAGCCCGAGAACGCGCACCAGCCCGTCGAGCCGGACCGACACCTCGAGCGGCGCTAGCCCCGGCCCGTCCTCGGCGTCCTGCCTGTCCTCGCGTGGGCGGCCCAGCTCCTGCTCGGGCGAGAGGTCGGCCGCCGCGATCACGTGCAGCCGCGCAAGCACCTGAAGCGGAGCCCGCGCGAAGGTGTCCCGCAGCGTCCCCATCTCGGCGGCGACGCGCAGCGCCCCTTGGACCACCGGGTCCTGGCTGCCCTCGCGGCGCAACACGTCGAGCGGGACGTCGACGCCGCTCAGGGCCGCCGACGCACGGGCCGAGCGAAGTGCCGCCTCTGCGGACAGCTCAGCGCTGCGGCGGCGAAGGAGGCGGTGCCTCAGCAGCCGGTCGACGGCTTGCCGGGCGGACTCAGACGCCTCGGGTACCCCCGGCAGCACCGCCACGCGGGCGAGGGGATCGACGGCGACTGTCACCGACCGACCGTAGCGGCCCGGCGAGCCGCTGGTGAACTGATCACAAGCCGGCCTGGTAGGGGTGTCAGGCTGCTGCTCGCGGGGCACGGACGCCTGACGGACGCGAGCCCGCGGCCAGCGGCGAAGGGATACCACCAGTGGCCATCAGGCATGAGAGCGCGCGGGGCCCGGGCGAGGCCTCGCTCGGCGATCTGGTTGCCATCGCGAGCCGCGACATGTCGCTGCTCGTCCGCCAGGAGATGGAGCTGGCGAAGGCAGAGCTGAAGCAGACGGCGACCAGCGCCGGCCTCGGGGCGGGGTTCCTCGCCGTCGCCGGGGGCCTGGCGTTCTTCGCCGCGTTCGCTCTTACCATCTGCCTTGCCGAGGCGCTGACCGCCGCCGGACTGCCCCGCTTCGTCGGTTACCTGATCGTGGGCGGCGCGTTCCTCGTCATCGCCGGACTGCTCGCACTGTTCGGGCTGGCGCGGCTCAAGCGTGTGAAGCCGCCCAAGCGCACCATCCAGACCGTCAAGGACGACGTCGCCTGGATGAAGCACCCGACCGTGGCTCCGACGACCAAGGTCGGTACCTCCGTCTAAGTGCCGTCCACGTGCCGCGGGTGAATTGATGGCGGTCGAACCGACCGTCGTCCTTGTCGACGGGCCGTGGCGGCACCGCGACGTGTCCACCAACGGCACCCGCCTGCATATCGCCGAGGCCGGTGACCCGCACGCATCGCTCGTTCTGCTCGTCCACGGCTTCCCGGAGTTCTGGTGGAGCTGGCGGCACCAGCTCGTCGCGCTTGCCGGCGCCGGGTACCACGCCGTCGCCGTCGACCTTCGCGGCTACGGCGCGAGCGACAAGCCGCCCCGGGGCTATGACCTGTTCACCCTCGCCGCCGACCTCATCGGCCTCGTCCGGACGCTGGGGGAGCACGAGGCCGCTGTGGTCGGTCACGACTGGGGCGGTGTCCTCGGCTGGACGATGGCCGCGCTCGAGCCACTGCTCGTCCGGCGGCTCGTCGTGCTCGGCATCGCGCATCCGCTGCTGCTGCGGACCGCGCTGATCGCCGACGAGGCGCAGCGGCGGGCCAGCCGGTATGTGCTGTCCTACCAGGTGCCTCGCCGGCCGGAACGCGAGCTGGTGGCCAACGACGCCGCGGCAGTCGGGGGCATCCTGCACGCGTGGGGCGGCCCCGGCTTTCCCGACGAGCAGACCGAGCGACGCTGCCGCGAGGCGGCCCAGATCCCGGGGGTCGTGCACAGCGCGCTCGAGTACTACCGCTGGGTCTTTCGCTCGCAGTTTCGCCCGGACGGTCGCCGGCTGCGGCAGGCGCTCACCCGCCCGGTCGAGACGCCCGTTCTGCAGCTGCACGGTGCGCTCGACTCGTGCCAACTGCCGAGTACCGCGGCCGGATCGGGCAAGTATGTCGCCGGTCGCTACGAGTGGCGCTTGCTCGAAGGCGTCGGACACTTCCCGCACGAGGAAGCGCCCGAGCTCGTGACGGGGGAGGTGCTGCGGTGGCTGCTGTGACCCCCGATCCGCCGCCGCCGGCCGTCACCACGCCCACTGACCAGGTCCGCGACCGCGACGCGACCGGACGACCGACAAACGCGAGGATGCGCGACGCGCTGGGCCGTCCCCTGCCCCGTGGCGTTCCAGGGTATCTCGGCGAGCCACAGGAGCCGCTCACCGGCCCGCAGGACGCGCTCGACCGCGCTCAGGCGTTTCTCGACAGTGGCCGGGCCTTCGCCGCCCACGAGGTCCTCGAGGCGGCGTGGAAGGCGGCACCGGCGCCGGAGCGGCAGCTGTGGCAGGGGCTCGCGCAGCTTGCGGTGGGTCACACCCACCTGCAGCGTGGCAACGGGACCGGTGCGCTTCGGCTGCTGCGGCGCGGGGCGGGGCGGCTGGCGCCAGTCGAGGTGCCGGCTCCCCACGGCATCGCCGTCAGGGAGCTGCTGGCGACGGCGCGGCAGGCCGAGAAGCTGCTCGAAGCCGGTGTGCCTACCGAGCAGATCACCGCGCGGCTGTGCTGGCTGTTGCGCGGCTGACTGGGCTTGCAGGGCTCGGCAGTGCTCGGCGGTGCTCGGCACTGCTCGCGAACTGGTCAGGCAGCCGTGCCGACGCCCGAGTACCTGTCGCTGAGCTGCGCGAGGTTGTCGAGGAACGCCTCGACGGCGGAGCTGATGTGGCGCTCGAGCGTGGGGTCCCAGGCGTCGCTGGCGAGCCAGAGCTCGACTGTGGCGCCGGGGTGGTCAACGGCCCACGAGCCAGAGACCCGGAGTTCGCCGGACGCGGCGGGTACCTCCTCACCGGTGACCGAGAAGCGGGTCACATAAGAGGTGGCTGTCCGCCGCGGCGGGTCGGCGCGCACCACCAGGCGGCGCACTGCCTCGTCGCCCACCGGGCCGAGAGCGTCGTAGTAGCCGGGCGCGTCGTGCACCCGGCGCAGGCCGGGCCACAGATCAAGGGCGGACGGGCCGGACAGCAGAAGTGCGGTGCTTGTCGCGTCACCGGCGACGAGGCGGCTGGAGCGAACTGTGCTCACACGACCCCCAGTCGGGGAGTGCGTCTGCGCTGAACGCTTGTCGCTCAACGTCTGCGCGTGCTAACTACAGCAAACGCTACCCTGTCCGGTCCCCGGGCGCACCCCTATTCGGGTGGCGGAACATGGAATTTTCGGGACCCGCCAGCCGAGCGGATTTCAGCAATGGCAGGGAATCAGTCGCAGCTGCTGGTGGAAACGGCAGCAGTCGCCGTACGCCCGCTGGCAGCGTCGGAGGCGACCTCGTCGGCCGTCAGGACGTAGCCGGTCTCTGGATCATCGCTTGCTGCAGCGAACACGACGCCGTAGACAGCGCCCCCCGGGGACACGAGCGGGCCGCCCGAATTGCCCGGCAGCACCCGCGAGCGCACCCCGTAGATGTCGCGGGTCACCTCCCCCGCCGAGTAGATGTCGGCCCCGCGAGCCCGCAAGCGGTTGCGGACGCGCGCCGCCACCGCCGTGAACGGCCCGTCCTGCGGGTAGCCGATCACGATGGCCGACGCGCCGGCGGACGCAGCGGAGGGAGCGAACGGCAGGGCGCGTCGCGCGAGCCCGGGCACCAGCAGCACTGCGACGTCTCGGTGGGGATCGAACAGCACCACGCGGGCGGGCAGCGTGGCTCCGCCGACCTCCACCTGCGGCTGGCGCACCCCTGCCACCACGTGGGCGTTCGTCATCACCCGCTCGGCGGCGTAGACGAAGCCGCTGCCCTCGACCTGCCTGTCGCACGACGGGGCCGTTCCGCGGATCTTGACGATGCTCGGTCGGACCGCCTGCACCGTGGCGCTCGTCGACAGCGCCCGTTCGGGGGGACGCGTGGGCACCACCGACTCGTTGCCGATGCCGGAAAAGACCTGCGGGAAGCCCTGCTGCTCGACCAGCTGCAGGAACGTGGAGAACCACGTCCGGGCGCTGTCGGGGATCACGGAGTCCACCGCGGCGATGACCGACGAGTTCTGCACCTGCCGCCGCAGCTCGGTGAACGGCGAGCGGGCTACGGCGGTGGCCAGCAGCCACGCCACCAGCAGCACCGAGATCCCCGAGGTCAAGGCGCCGCCGGCTGAGTCGAGCGAACGGGCGGAGCGCCAGGTGAGGCGTTGGCGCAGTGCTGCCGCGAGCGCTCCGGCCAGCAGCTGGCCGACCACGGCCCCGAGGAACACGACGACGAGCCCCGTTAGCGCGGAACGGCCGCTCATCCCCAGGGCGCCCGCGATGGTGGGCGCCGCTTTGGCGCCCACTATCGCGCCACCGAGGAAGCCGATGAACGACAGGGCCCCGACGATGAACCCCTGCCGGTAGCCGGAGATGCCGAAGATCACCAGGGCGACCATCAGCACGCCGTCGAGCAGGTCGAACACGCTGGGCCTAGCTGATGTGCAGGGCGGCGCGCATGCCCGGGTGGATGGTGCAGGCGAAGGGGTAGACGCCGGGCTGGGGCACCGTGATGGTGACCTCGCCCGTGCTGCCGGCGTCGACTGTCGGCGTCGCGGCACCGCCCAGGGCGTCGAACGTGACGTTGTGTGGGGCCGAGCCCGCATCGACGTGCAGCACGATGCGTACCGTGCCCGGCTTGGCCTCCAGCGTCGCGGCCGAGAACTGGTTCTGGGCACTCCCGTGCAGGTCGAAGACCTGGGTGGTGCCGCTCATCGTCGGCTTGAGCACGGCGGACGCCAGCGACGCGCTGCTCGAGCCACCGCCGTTGCTCCCCCCCGACCCCCCACAGCCGGCGAGCCCCAGCCCCAGCGATACGGCGAGCGCGACACTGGCGATGGGCGTCCGAGCGCAAAGCGTCACGGCACCCGCACCTCCCCTGTCGCGCCGCCCCCGACATCCGGTGGCGCCTCCGGCAACGTACCGCCCGAAACAGGTAGTTCGCGCACTACCCCGTGCTCCCACGGCCGGTCCCAGCCGCCGAGGGTGAGCAGGCTGCTCAGCACCCCGGCGGTGAAGCCCCAGACCAGCAGGCCGTGCACGTCGAAAGCCGGCCCGACCCATCCCGAGGGATGCCGGACGCGCAGCCGCCGGGCGGGGTCCGCGAGCACCGACACCGGCACGCGCTCGACAGCCGCCACCTCCTGCACGTCGACCGGGGAGACCGGGCCGGGCGCACGCCACCAAGCGAGTACCGGGGTGACCACGTAGCCGGTGACCGGGATGTAGAGCGGCGGCATCGTGGCGAGCACGTCGACACCCGCGGGGTCGATCCCGACCTCTTCGACCGCCTCGCGCAGGGCCGCGCCGACGGGGCCGTCGTCGCCGGGGTCGATAGCACCGCCCGGGAAGGCGGGCTGCCCGGCGTGCTGGCGGAGCGTGGACGCCCGCTGGATGAGGAGCACGTCCGGCCCCTGCGGACCATCGCCGAACAGCATCAGCACTGCGGACTCCCGGCCGCCCTCGTCCGGCGGCAGGAAGCGGCTGAGCTGCTCGCCGGAGACGGTGCTGACGGCGTCCGCGAGTCGCCGCATCCATTCCGGCGGCGCTGGGGGCGCTGGGAGCGCTGGGAGCTCGGTCGGCCACGGGGCCTCGGGGTCGGGCTCGTGCATCCTCACCTTTCGGCCGCTGCGTCCCAGCGGACCAGCCGCTTCGCCTCGTCGACCTGTGTCGGCCCGGTCCCATAGGAGGCGCACAGCTTGGCGATACCGCACGCCCCGCATGCGGGGCGCCGCGCGTGGCAGATGCGACGGCCATGAAAAATGAACGTGTCGCTCATGACGGTCCAGTCGCGGCGGGGCACCAGGGCCATGAGCTCCTGCTCGACCCGCACCGGGTCCTCCTCGGTCGTGAGGCCGAAGCGCCGACTCAGCCGCCCCACGTGCGTGTCAACCGTGATGCCCGGGATGTCGAAGGCATGCCCCAGCACGACGTTAGCGGTCTTGCGCCCCACCCCTGGCAGGGCGACGAGGTCGCGCTGGCGGTGCGGCACCTCACCTCCGTGCCGCTCGACCAGCGCCGAGCCGATGCCGATCAGCGAGGTGGCCTTGGAGCGGAAGAAGCCGGTGGGGCGGATGAGCGTCTCCAGCTCCTCGCGGTCGGCGCCGGCGTACGCGGGGGGATCGGGGTAGCGGGCGTTGAGGACGGGCGTCACCTCGTTGACCCGGCGGTCGGTGCACTGGGCCGACAGCACGGTGGCGACGAGCAGCTCGAGCGGGGTGCTGAAGGCCAGCGCACACCGGGCGTCGGGGTGGATCACGCCGAGCTCTCGGACGATGCGGCGCGCCCGGCGGGTGCGACCGAGGGGCGTCTCCGCCTCGAAGGGCTTCAGCGCAGGCGCCACCTGGGCAGCGTATGAGTTCCCGCCGGCTCTCAAGGGAGGGTGCGTGCAACCCGACCCCTAAAGGAAGGGCTACGGCAGTGTCCTGCCAGCCGTGAGTGACGAGAGGGTTGACGCGTGGCCGAGCTCGATATGTCCGACGACGCCGTGCGGGCGGACAAGCGGCGAGCGGCAGCCGAAGCGCGAGCGGTCCGGGCTGCGGCCCGAGCGGCTGCTCGCGCGGTGCCGCCGCAGCGTTCGGCCGAGCTGCACCACCTCACCCTCGGGGCACTGCGCACGTATCGCTCGGCGCTCACCGCAGAAGAGGACCGCGTCTCCTACTGGCGACGCATTCTGCAGGCGCGCCTCGACAGCCTCTACGGTCCCGACGGCCGCCCGGGGGACCTGCGCTCGCTCACCCCCGCTCTGTCGGGCGACCGGGTTGTGCGGGGCCGGACCGCGCTCGTCCGGGTGGTGCCGGCGGACGACATCCCGCCACTGCCTGACCTCGCCGCCCTCTGGGAACGCTCCGTGGCACCGGGTGACGACGCGGGTCGGCTCCGGGTCGAGATCGACCTGCAGCGGGCCGAGACCGAGCTGTCGGCCTACCGCGCCGCCCTGCACAAGCGCATCGAGACGGCGACGAACGAGCTGATCGCCCGCTACCGTGACGAGCCGGACTCGTGCCTGTCCGCCCTGCCGTCCGAGCGGCTGGGACCAGGGCCCTCTCGTCATCGCGACGTGTAAGCCACCGCACACGGGGGATCAAGGAGCGGCAATGCTCGTCCTGATCGCACTGGCGTTCCCGTTGGTGCTCATGGGGCTGCTCCTCGCCATGGACCGCGTCGAGCAGCCGCTGAGGGTGGACGAGGTAGGCGCTGACCTAACCGAGTTCTGGGGCTCAGCACGACCTGACGAGGTGGAGACGTTCGTGTCGCAGGGCTACGCGCCGGCGCTGGAGCGGTATTGGAAGCGACGACGCATGCTGGCGGTGCTACGCCGTGACGGGTGAGCCTGGCATGCTGGCGGCTGTGGATGACCTTCTCGCACGGATGCCGGTGTTCTCCGGCCTGTCCGAGGAAGCCCGAAAGGCGCTCTCGGAGCGGCTCACCCGCGTCGTGCACCGACGCTCAGCCACCTTGTTCGCCGAGGGCGACCCCGGCGACACGGTGTTCCTGGTCCTCAGCGGCAAGATCAAGATCTCACGGCGCTCGAGTGACGGCAGGGAGAACCTGCTCGCAGTCCTCGGTCCCGGTGACATCTTCGGCGAGCTGTCGCTGTTCGACCCCGGTCCGCGGACTGCGACAGCCACGGCACTGACCGACATCGAGGTCGCCTCGCTCACCCACGAGTCGCTGCGGCCGTGGCTTGGCCGGCGCCCCGAGGCAGCGGAGGTGCTGCTGAAGGTGCTCGCCCGGCGGCTGCGCCGCACCAACGAGGCTATGGCCGACCTCGTCTTCACCGACGTCCCGGGCCGCGTCGCCAAGGCCCTGCTCGACCTCGCCGACAGGTTCGGCGCCCCAGCCCCTGGCGGTGCGGTTCGGGTGGAGCACGGCCTGACGCAGGAGGAGCTCGCCCAGCTGGTCGGGGCGTCCCGCGAGACGGTCAACAAGTCACTCGCCGATTTCGCCACACGTGGCTGGCTGCGCCTCGACAGCCGAGCGGTGGTTCTGCTCGACCGCGACCGGCTCGTCCGCCGCGCCCGCTGACCGCCGCCGGTCGGAACTGCAGGCATCCTCTGCCGCCGAGGGCGGATTCGGGGGGAAAGCACCCGTACGGAAGGCGTCAGGCCCGAGGATGACTGCAATTCCGACGCGCCCCTCCAGCCGCGCGGCCCCGGCATCCGCTCGGCGAGTCGAGTCGCCCATCCGTATCGGCAGCTCGGGCGCAGCTGCTTGCAGGGCAGAGTCGGACTCTCCCGTCCTGCTTGCTGCTCGTGCCGTCGAGATTGCATGACGGTTGGTCATGCAGAAGGCACTATTCGGACGAATCGACCACCCCCGAAGGACATTCGGGGGAAGCGTCATGCAATCTCCGCCTGGGCCACGGGCTCCAGCCGCACGGCTAGGTCCCGGCGCCGTCCAGGCCCGCCAGCAGCCGCTCGGTGACGGCCAGCTGCCCCTGGGCCGGCGTCGAGCGGGCGATAGCGACCGCTTCCCGGTAGGCCGCACGCGCTCCCGAGCGGTCGCCGCAGGCCATTCGCGCCGACCCCAGCGCCCGTAGGGCAAGGACTCGGCTGCGTACGTCCTCGGCATGCACCCCAGCTGCTGTCGTGGCCGTCCGCAGCGCCTCCTCGGGCTGGCCGCAGTCGAGCAGGGAGCCGGCGAGGTGGGCGAGCGCCTGCCGCCGTGGGAATAGCAGCGTCGGGGCATCGCCGCCGGCCAGGGCGTCCTGCAGCAGCACCACGGCGGTCGCCGGGTCGCCCTGCGCGCGAACGACCTGCGCGTCGAGCACCCTGGCCGCGAGCGCGGCCTGCGGCTCGAGCTCCAGGCGGGCGAGTGACGCGCTTGCCCGGATGGCGACAGCCTCGGCCCGCGTGACCTGGCCGGCTTCGAGAGCGGTGAAGCCCAGCCCGACGAGCGCGAGCGTGCCGGTGAGGGGATGCGCGCCGTCCTCGGCGACTTGCACAGCGCGCTCGAAGAACTCCAACGCCTCGTTGAGGCGCCCGGCTGCCCGAGCGGAGGCAGCTTGCGCCACCAGCGCCAGCGAGCGCCCCCAGTCGTCGCCGATCGTCTCGAACAGCTGCTCGGCGCGCACGCCCTCGGTGTCGGCGCCCGAGATGTCGCCCAGCTCGGCTGCGGCCAGCGCGTCGATGGTCAGGCAGATGGCGACGTCCCAGCTGGCCGCGAGCGTCTCGGCCATCGGCAGGAGCCGGCGGGCGACCTGTCTGGCCTCGTGCAGCCGCCCCTGCAGAACGCGGACCAGCGCCTCGGTCCCGGAGCACCAGCCGAGCCCGCCTGGGTCCCCGAGCGAGGTGAAGATAGCGGCGGCGGCCGACAGGCTGGTGCCGGCGAGGTCGTAGTCGCCGCGCGTCGTCGCCGACCAGGCCAGGTGCTGCAGGGCCCAGCCCTCACCTCGGCGGTCGGGCACCTGGCGGGCCAGATCAGCGGCCTGGCCGAAGCGGTCCTCGGCGGCGAGCAGCCGGCCGCCGTAGTACTCGACCAGGCCGAGTTGGCGCATCGCCCCCGCGGCCGCGCTGAGGTCGTCGTCATCCAGCGCCTCGACGAAGGCGCCGAGCAGTGCCTCGACCGCGTCCGCGTCGCGGCCCTGCTTCTGGCGGATGTCACCGAGGATGGTGCGGGCGCGCCACCGCAGCCTGCCATCGGGGTGGAACAGCGCGCCGCCGAGAGCGGCCTCGGCCTCGTCGAGCCGGCGCAGTCTGGTGAGCACGCCAGCCAGCTCCACTCGGGTCGGTAGCACGACGTCGTCGGGCAGCCCCTCGCCGAGGTCGCAGGCGCGCTGCAGCAGGTCGGCGGCAGCGCGGGGCTCGTCGCGGCGCGCGGCGGCCTCACCCAGCCGGGCAGCAGCCGAATGCCCCACGGCGCGTACACCCCACACCGGGGAGTCGGCCGGCATCGCAACCTCAGCGGCGAGCTGCAGTGCCGTCTCCGTCTGCGCGGCGACAAAGGAGTCGACCTCAGCCCGCGGCCCGGCGAGGTTGTCGCTAGCCCACGCCGCCGCGCGGGCGTGCCGTCGTGCGCGCTCCGCCTTCGGCAGCCCGCCGTAGGCGACGTCGCGAGCCATCGGGTGCTGGAACGACCACTGGGTGTCACTGCCCTCCGGCGGCCGCAGCAGCAGGCGCTCGGCCAGCTCGCGCAGTACCTCCTCGACGGCCGAGGGGTCGCCGGCCCCGAGGACGGTGAGCACCGGCGCCGGGAACCGGGTCCCGAGCACGGCGGCGCTGCGCAGCACGCTCTTCTCGGTCGGCGGCAGCCCGTCGATGCGGGCGGCGAGGACCGCCTGCACGCCGGAGGGGAGCACGTCGCCGGGCAGCGTCCCACCCGGCATCTCCCAGCTCTCGCCGTTCTGCACCAGCAAGCCGCGGTCGACGAGCAGGTGCAGCAGCTCGGCGAGGAAGTAGGGGTTGCCCTGGGCGCGGTCGAGCAGGATGCGCCGGGCGCCGCTCGGCAGCTCAGCACCGCCCAGGTAGGCCCGCAGGAGCTGTTCGGCCGCCTCGGGGGCCAGTGGCCCGAGGGCGAGCGACAGCGGCGCCGGCAGCAGCCGGACGTCGGCCGGGTCGCGCCCGACGAGCAGCAGCAGCACCGGACCGGACACGTGCCGGGCCACCTCGCCGAGTGCTTCGACCAGCTCGTCCGACGCCCACTGAAGGTCGTCGATGACGACGAGCAGGGCCTGCTCGGTGGCGAGCGCCCGCAGCAAGGCCGCGACCCCCTCGACACCGGAGTCGCGCAGCATCAAGTCGCTGGGCGTCGAGGCGAGCGGGTGCCCCCGGTCACCCGGCGCCTCGGGATCGGCTCGGCCGGGAACGGGCGGCAGGCCCTCGCCAAAGGCCCTGGCGGTGTGCACCCCGAGCAGGTCCAGGAGTCGGTCGGCGAATGCATCGGGCAGCGCGGGATTCGAGGAGAGCGCTGCGAGTCGGCGGGCCGTCTGCCGTACCCGGTCGACGACCTCGGCCTCGTGGGCGTCATCGGGGATGCCGCACGCCACGCGCATGATCTCAACCAGGGGCGACAGGTCGTGGCCGACCCCGTAGCGCGACGCGCGCCCCCAGAGCACGCATGCGTCGGGCAGCTCGCGTACGAATCGAGCCAGCTCGGCGGCGGCCCGCGTCTTGCCCACCCCAGCCTCGCCGCTGACGAGCACGCTGTGCGGCTCACCAGTGTCGGCGACCTCGAGAAAGCTGGAGATGAGCTGGCCGAGCTCCTCGTCGCGCCCCAGGTAGGCGGCCTCATCGCCCAGCTCGAGCCGAGGCGAGTTGGCCGGGCGCAACCCGACCAGCTCATACGCGGCGACGAGGTCACGCTTGCCCTTCAGCGCCAACGGTGGCAGGACGCGCCACGAGGCGACGGACATCGTCGAGACTGCAGTCTCCCGGCCGACGAAGATGCTTCCGACGGCGGCCACGTCGGCCAGCCGCGACGCGGTGTTCACGGTGTCGCCGACCACCGTGTACGACATGGACGCCTGGATGCCGGCCAGCACCTCCCCGGTGTTGACGCCGACCCGCAAGCCCATCCGGCGCCCACCACCTGTCTCATCCGCCATCAGCCGCGCGACGGCCTCTTGCATCGCCAGGGCGGCATGGACCGCACGCTCGGGGTCGTCCTCGTGTGCCGTGGGTGCGCCGAAGACGGCCATGATGCCGTCGCCCGTCAGCTTGTCGACGTGACCGCCGACGTCGAGCACGGTGCGGGCGAGGGCTGCGAGGACGCGGTCGGTCATGTCCCCGACCCTTTCCGGGTCGCGGTCCTCGGCCCACGAGGTGAAGTCGGACAGGTCCCCGAACAGCACCGTGACAACCCGGCGCTCGGCTCCCTCCGCCTGCCGCGGCGCCCCAAACGGATGGCCGCACACGTGGCAGAACAGCGCCCCGGGTACGGGCACAGCACCGCACTCCGGGCAGCCGGCCAGCTGCTCGTGCGCGGTGTAAAGAGGTGCTGCGCTCACTGCCCCGGCGCCTCCTGCAGGTACTCCAGCTGTGCCCGGACCGACAGCTCGGCGGCGGGCCATAGGGACCTGTCGACGTCGGCGTAGACCGTCTCGACGACCTCCCGTGCGCTGCGGGCCCCATCGGCGGCGGCGGCCCGGACTGCAGCCAGCCGCTGCTCGCGGTGCTCGAGGTACAGGTCGGCCACCGCCCGGGCGCTTGGCAGCTCAGGGCCGTGACCCGGCAGCACCCCGGCCTCCCCGAGCTCGCGCAGTTGCTGCAGGCTCGCCAGGTAGTCCCTCAGCCGGCCATCCGGGTGCGCGACGACTGTCGTCCCACGACCGAGGATGGTGTCGCCGGTCAGCACGGCATCGTCAGCGGCCAGCAAGAACGACACCGAGTCGCTGCTGTGCCCCGGCGTGCCGATGACATCGATCCGCAGGCCACCGAAGGCAAGTGACTCGCCGGCGGCAAGCGGCTGCGCCGACAGCGCGGGATCGAGGGCGAGTACCGGCGCGCCGGTCAGCTCCGCGCAGCGCGCGGCCCCCTCGCTGTGGTCGAGATGGCGGTGGGTCAGCAGGATGGCATCGACTGCTGGTCCGGCAGTGGCGCTGACGGCCTGCAGGTGCCCCTCCTCCAGCGGGCCGGGGTCGACGATGACCACACCAGTCCCGTCCGGCTCACGCAGCACCCAGGTGTTGGTCCCCTCGAGCGTCATCGGACCAGGGTTGGGCGCCAGGACCACGCTCGCGCGGGGGGTCACCTGCCGAGCTGTCATCCGCGCGCGTCCGACTCGACAACAACTGTCGCGCGCCCCTCGACGACTTCGATCCGCGGCATGACCGGGCGGACCGTCCGCGCGTCGGCCGCCGCCAGCACAGCTGCTGCCGACGGCAGCCCCTCGAGCTGCTGGAGCGTTACCGCGGTGGGCGGCAGCATGGCGAGCTCGCCGTCGTGGTGTTGCTGCAGGGCGGCGGCGGGCGTCAGCCAGGCGGCGTGGTCGGCCTCGCCGCCGACGTGACGGGCGCTCTGTACCGGGGGGAGGGCGGCGACGAGGAAGCGGGTGTCATAGCGGCGTGGCTCGGCCTCGGGAGTGATCCAGTGGCTCCACGGCCGCAGCAGGTCGGCGCGCAGCAGCAGCCCGCGCGCCCTCAGCAGCTCCGACAGGCTTGTCGTCCGTGCGAGCAACGCCTGCCGGTCCTGCTCCCACTGGGCATCGCTGACGTCGACGACGCAGGAGCTGTCGCGCCCTGCCAGCAGGACCCCGCACTCCTCGAACGTCTCGCGCACGGCGGCGCACACGAGGGCCCGTGCGAGCGGCTCGTCGGCTGACAGGGCGTCGGCCCAAGCTCCCGGCGGCGGTCCGGACCAGCCGATGTCGGCCGTGCGGTCGGCGTCGTCGACCCGGCCGCCGGGAAAGACGTACATGCCCGCAGCGAAGGCCATCGTGGTGACCCGGCGCAGCAGGTAGACCTCGGGGCCACCAGCCGCATTGAGGGCAGGGTCGCGCAGCAGGACGACGGTAGCGGCGTCGCGGGGGGTCGCTGGCTGCTCCCCTGGGGGCAGCAGGCGGACTGCGGCCTCCGGCGGGAGTGCCCACTTGTCTGTCACCTGCGCCGACCCCTCACCTTCGACAACCTAGTGCCGCGGGCGGGTCCGGTCACCCTCAGCCCGTGGGTGCTGCCGCGCCCACTCCGGAGGCGACAGCAACGACGATCTCGACCTCGACCGGCGCCCCCAGCGGCAGCGCAGCCACTCCCACCGCCGAGCGGGCGTGCCGGCCGGAGTCACCGAACACCGACCCGAGCAGGGTGCTCGCGCCGTTGACGACTGCCGGCTGCCCTGTGAAACCAGGTGTGCTGGCGACGTAGCCGACGACCTTGACGACGCGGCGTACCGCTGCGAGCCCGCCCTCAGGCTCCAGCACGGCGGCCACGGCTGCCAGCGCGTTGAGCGCGCAGGTGGCCGCCATCCCGGCTGCCTGCTCGGCGTCGACGTCAGCGCCGACGAGGCCGGTCACGGCCAGCTTCCCGTCGACGAGGGGCAGCTGCCCGCTCGTCCAGACCAGGTCTCCCTCACGCACCGCGGGGACGTAAGCGGCGAGGGGCGCGGCGACTGGCGGCAGCTGCAGCCCGAGCTCGGCGAGCCGGGCGAGCGGGTCCGGCATCAGGACCCGTCGCTCACGGGCCGCTTGAGGTAGGCGACGAGCTGCTCGCCGGTCGGCCCCGGCAGCACGGTCACCAGCTCGTAGCCCTGATCCCCCCACGAGTCGAGGATCTGCTTGGTCGCGTGGCTCAGCAGCGGCACAGTCACGTACTCCCACTTCGGCATACCGCCAGCCTAAGACGGGCGCTACCGCCCGGTACGGTCGGGAGCGTGCCCGCTGTCGCTGCCGACGCTGCTGCCGCTGCCACTGTCGCCGCCCCGGCCGCCGAGAGCTCGCGGCTCCTGCCCTCTGGCCTACGGCTGCACATCGTCACCGGCAAGGGCGGCACCGGCAAGTCGACTGTTGCCGCGGCACTGGCCATCGCACTGGCGAGTGGTGGCCGCCGGGTTCTGCTCGCCGAGGTCGAGGGCCGGCAGGGCATCGCCCAGCTGTTCGACACCCCGCCGCTGCCGTACGAGGAGCGCAGGGTGGCAACCGCGCCCGGCGGCGGCGAGGTATTCGCGCTCGCCATCGACGCCGAGGATGCCCTGCTCGACTACCTCGAGACCTTCTACGGGCTCAAGCGGGCCGGGCGCGCGCTCAAGCGCTTCGGCGTCGTCGACTTCGCCACCACAGTCGCCCCCGGGATGCGTGACGTACTGCTGACCGGCAAGGTCAAGGAGTCCGTCGTCCGGACCGCGCGGGGCCGGCACACCTACGATGCCGTCGTTCTCGACGCCCCGCCCACCGGCCGGATCTCCCGCTTTCTCAACGTGACCGAGGAGGTCGCGGGCCTGGCCCGCGCGGGCCCGATCAAGGGGCAGGCCGACGGTGTCATCACCCTGCTGCACTCGTCGCAGACCGCGGTGCACATCGTGACGATCCTCGAGGAGATGCCGGTCCAGGAGACAGTTGACGCCGTGGCCGAGCTCGGGGCGGTCGGCTTGCCCGTCGGCGCGGTGATCGTCAACATGGTCCGCGAGCCGTTGCTGTCCGAGGCCGATCTCGAGCGAGCGGGGGCCGGGGCCCTCGCCGGTCCGGAGGTCGAGGCCGAGGTGAAGGCGGCGCTGTCATCGGCCGGGTATGAGGCCACGCCGGACCTGGTCCGCGGCCTGCTCGCGGAGGCGGTCGACCACGCCAGCCGGGTGGTGCTGGAGCGCGAGGGGCGCCAGACACTCGCCGCCCTCGCGCGGCCCACGGTGGAGCTGCCGCTGCTGCCCGGCACGGTCGACACCGGCACGGTCTACCGCTTGGCCGAGCTGCTCGTCGCCGAGGGTGTGGTGGTGTGACGAGCACTGCCCGGTTGCCCGAGCGCGAGGCCCCGGCACTCGACCTCGACTCCGTGCTCGACAGCAGCCGCATCATCGTCTGCTGCGGGTCCGGGGGCGTCGGCAAGACGACGACTGCCGCGGCACTGGCCCTGCGGGCGGCGGAGCGCGGCCGCAAGGTGGTCGTGTTGACGATCGACCCGGCCCGGCGGCTCGCGCAGTCGATGGGCCTGACCGAGCTCGACAACACCCCCCGACCCGTGCAGGGCGTCGACCCCGCGTCGGGCGGATCGCTCGACGCGATGATGCTCGACATGAAGCGGACCTTCGACGAGGTCGTGCTGACCCACACCACGCCCGACCGCGCGGAGCAGATTTTCGAGAACCCCTTCTACCAGTCGCTGTCGTCGTCGTTCTCCGGCACGCAGGAGTACATGGCGATGGAGAAGCTCGGCCAGCTCGAGGCGTCGGGTGACTGGGAGCTGATCGTCGTCGACACCCCGCCGAGCCGCTCCGCGCTCGACTTTCTCGATGCGCCCAACCGGCTCGGGCGCTTCCTCGACGGCAAGCTGCTGCGGCTGCTGCTCGCCCCGGCCCGGGCCGGCGGCAGGGCCTACCTCAAGGTCGTCGGCGCCAGCTTCATGGCGTTCAGCCGGCTGATCACCCGCATCATCGGGGCGCAGGTGCTGCAGGACGTCAGCCAGTTCGTCGCTGCGCTCGAGACCATGTTCGGCGGTTTCCGCCAACGGGCCGAGCAGACCTATCGGCTGTTGGCGGCGCCAGGCACGGCATTCGTCGTCATCGCGGCGCCTGAGCCGGCGGCGCTGCGGGAGGCGTCGTACTTCGTCGACCGGCTCGCGCAGGAGGCGATGCCGCTCGCCGGGCTCGTCGTCAACCGGGTGCACCGCACGGCGCTGCCGCAGCTACACGCCGATCGCAGCACTGCGGCGGCGGAGATGCTGGACGAGCGGCACGAGCACCCACTGTCGGCGGCGATGCTGCGCGTGCACGCCGAGCGGGTGCTGACGGCGGATCGCGAGCAGCACCTGCGCCGGAGGTTCACCTCAGCCCACCCGGAGGTGGCGCAGGTCGAGGTGAGCGCGCTCGCGGGCGACGTGCACGACCTCGACGGGCTCCGGGTCGTCGCCGGGGAGCTGACCAGCGGGCTGGCGGCCGCCTCGCCTACCTAGTTCACGAGCCACGTCGTTCGCGATGTGCCGTCGA